>Ga0181389_1000877_pt1 | contig 12113 bp, 20 predicted proteins | sample 12SPOviralmetaG_FD_130121 | JGI IMG/M metagenome (GOLD analysis project Ga0181389, IMG submission 130121) | Marine viral communities from the oligotrophic San Pedro Time Series (SPOT) site, San Pedro Channel, CA, USA - 12 SPOT_SRF_2010-06-29 | ecosystem: Environmental > Aquatic > Marine > Strait...
AAGATAACAACCTTGAGGGGCTTAAATGAAGCAACCGATGCGAAACCAGAGACTTTATCCCTAATAGTTTCGATCCCACGCTCGTCAGAAGCGTTAATATAAATGTGATCACAATCTAAATTTTTAATTATTATTTTAGCTAATGTAGTTTTACCTGTACCCGCAGGTCCGTAAAATATTAAATTTTGAATATCATTCTGTTCTAAATATTGGGAAATAGATTTTTTAATATTTTCATTTCCCACATAATTTTTTAACTTAGAAGGTCGATATTTTTCTACTAATAAGCTATGGTTAGTATTCTCCATAAATAGAATATTTCTTTTCAGGTTCAATTTTTACTTCTACTTCATCTGTATTGATAGCGTATAATTGGCTTTTTAATGGAGCTAATCTATACTCACCTCTAAATCCTGTTTTTGTCATATAAGCTTCTAAAGTATCAGTTAGAGTTTTATGAACGGGACCATCAGGTTCATTTGCAACTAATCTCCATTTATCGCCAGGCGGAACTCGCCTGGCAATTAGGATATAATCTTCAATTATTTTTGTTTCTGGTTTGCTCATATTAATATAATTCTCCTTGCATTGATCCCTGAGTAGCTGAATGTACGTGTCTTAATTTTTCTTCAACTGAATTTTTATCTTGAGATAAAGTACATTCTGTTAATAATACAGTACCAGCAATTGATGCTGCATTTTCTAACGCCAATCTAGTAACTTTCATTGGATCAATCACGCCTCTTGATTTAAAATCCACAACTTCTCCACTATCAACATCAATACCTGCCCATTCATTATTTCCTGATTCTACTAGTTTATATTTACCTAACATTTGTGCTTCAGTATCATCATAACCAGCATTAATCAAAATTTGTTCAAATGGTCTTTTACAAGATAAAGATACAATTTGGTTACCTGTTGTTTTCCCTTCCAAAATTTGAGAAGCATATAATAAAGCAACTCCTCCCCCAGGTAATATTCCTTCTTCAATTGCTGCTTTTGTTGCATGTAAGGCATCATCAACTCTATCTTTCTTTTCTAACATTTCTGTTTCAGTGTTTCCACCCACATGAACAATAGCTACTCCCCCAACAAATTTTGCTAACCTTGATTGTAGTTTTTCAATTTCAAATGGGGTTGTTGCTTTGTCTATTTGTTTTTGTAATTCTTCAATACGTGATTCAATTACTTTAACATCACCTTTACCATCTACTATTGTTGTAGATTCTTTTTCTACAGTTACAGTTCTAGCTTCTCCAAACCAATCCCAACTAAATTTATCTAATTTCATACCCTTTTGAGTATCAAATACTGTACCTCCAGTTGTTATTGCAATATCTTCTAAAACTAATTTTCTTCTATCACCGAAATCAGGTGCTTTTACAGCACATACACTCATAGTCCCTCTCATTTTATTAACAATAAGAGTAGCTAAAGCTTCATTATCAATGTCTTCAGCAATAATTAAAAGTGATCTTGCTTGTGAAGATACACTCTCTAAAATAGGTAATAATTCTTTAACTTGTGTTAATTTTTGATCTGCTATTAGGATAAGGGGATTGTCCAGTACAGAAGTCATATCATTATTATTTGTAACAAAATAAGGTGATTTGTAACCTCTATCAAACTGTAACCCTTCAACAGTTTCTAAATAAGTCTCTCCGGTTTTTGATTCTTCTATATGGACAACTCCTTCTAATCCTACTTTTTCAATAGCAGTAGCAATTAACTTTCCTGTTTCACTATCATTATTTGATGAAATAGTTGCAATTTGTTCTAATTGTTCTTCACCTGAAATATCTTCTGATATTCCTCTTAATTTTTTTATAACATTTGATGTTGCTTCATCAATATCTCTTTTTATTTTAACAGCATTTTCCCCACTATCAAGCGCCTGTAATCCATGTTTAATCATTTCTCTGGCTAATAAAGTAGATGTTGTAGTTCCATCACCCGCTTTTTCTCCAGTTTTCATAGCAGCTTGTCTAACTAATAATTGACCTAATTGTTCACTTGAATTAGTTTGAACAAATGATTTAGCTACAGTTACACCATCTTTAGTTGAAACAGGTGCATCCATTACTCCTTTATAAATTACTACATTTCTACCTGCAGGTCCTAATGTTGATACAACTGCATCTGCTAATTTATTAATGCCTTGCATTAATCCTTCTCTAGCAACTTTTCCGTATTTAATTTCTGTTTCCATTTGTTATATATTTTCTAAATTTTCTTTATCAATTGAATTTACTTCTGTTTCAGCTAATACTTCTTCAACAGTTACTGTTTCTGTAATTTTTGCTAATATTTGATTTTCTGGACCTACATAATATTCATCTCCATCATAGGGTAATTTAGTAAACCCCATAGTAGGTAATACTACTTTATCCCCTATTTTTATTTGGGTTGGGATAAAATCTCCAGTTATTGTAGGTTTTCCAGGACCAACTGCAATAACAGTTCCTGTTTCATTTTTTTCTTTACCTAAATCTGGGACTATTATATTCCCATAAGTGGTTTCTTCAATTTCGATCGGTTTAACTATAACCGCATCAAATAGTGCTTCTAAGGCCATCTGTGTAATTTTTAATGTTAGTTTCTATTAATTTAAATTCATTCAAAAACTCTGAAAGTGTTTCATAATTCTTTCGAGTGTGTAATTTTTCTTTAGCTACTTTTACAAGTGCTTGTTGAAATTCAGGATAATATCCTTGTGGTTTTGCATACTCAGTTCCATTTCCTTTTGATCTAAAATGATTTTTATCAGGGGTAATCCTTTCGTTTACTGTATAACATAACTCATCTCGGGTTATGTAATAGGGTTCCATTAAAGGATCTGAAATGGTTGTCAATGATTTTGGTTTTCTTGCCATATATAACTTATTTATTTAGACGTGAATATACGAATAATATTGCGCTAGGACACGCTTTTTTAGTAAAACTTTTATTTTATTTTAATAGACTTTGGTTTAGCTTCATCAGCTAAAGGTATAAAAATTTTCAACAAACCATCAAGCATTTCTGCTTCAGTTATTGATAAATCAAATTTAGGTGCTATTTTATATCTTAAGTCAAAGGACTTTTTAGATAAACCATGATAAATATACCCTTCAAAATTATCCCCTTTATCTTCAGGTTTTTTATAGGTAATTTTTAAAATATCTCCTTCGATATCAAGAATAACATCTTTTTTAGTTAACCCAGTACAGGCAACTTCAAAATGAAGTCCTTTATCATCATAGAAAATATTAAGTGGATGTGGTTGTTTTGAATTTAATGCTGGTGCAAATTTCTCTTCAGCATTGAAGTGATTCTTAAAAAGAATGTCGAAAGGACTTAGATGCCTCTCTAGTAATTGTAATGTACTCATATCATTTAGTTTTGTGGGGCCGAAGCTCCCGATTAATTAAAAATATAACTTGTGCCCTAGCTACAATGTTATTTTGTTATACGTATGTTAATTTTTTATTCTGCATCAAAGAAAAATATTTGAAATAATCTACTTGATTCAAGATCCCAACCACAATATTCAGATGCTGAATGGATTAAACCAGCATCCCATAGAACTAACCTATTAAATACATTTCCTACTACATCAACTAAATCATAAGGAGATCTGTCTACAAAAGTTTCTTTACCAATAGGAAATGCTTGATTTAAATCAGGATGACTATCATGTCTAATAGAATGGGCACTTCCTAAATTACCTGGGTTATAGTGTTTATATGCCCAAAAAGAAGTACCAGTCCAATAAGGAGCATAAGGAGTTAAATAAATAGCAGCAGCATACGATTGTTCATCACAATGATAAACTAATTTTGTACCTGCTATATTTGATTGAAACCTCCCATTCATTCCATAATGTTCCCATTTAGTAATTTTTTTCCCTAAAGTTTCTTCAAACTTTTCTTTCATCCCATCAAAAAACCATTGTTTTCTAGTACGTTTACCTAAATACCCAGGATCATCATGGTAAGTTTGGGATAATGCGTGTTTTCTAACAGCTAAAGGATCTTCATAAAAATCATCTACTACCCAAATCCTTTTATTAGCATTTGGATTTACATTAAATCTGTTAGAATGAATAGGTCCATATTCAGATTCTTTATTGTTATCTTTGTCTATTATTTTTTTATTCATTTCTTGCTATAAAATATTCACTATTTACTTCTTCGGAATAGAAGTTTAATTTTAACATTCCTTGTTCTGATAGTTTTAAAGTACCTTTATCCATATCTTTATTAGAATTTAGAATATCTTTAAATATATCAGAATCAAAAGGTATTTCTATATCACTTTTAGTTATATTACCTTGAATTTGATATGTAATTTTATTTGAAAATCCAGTATTATCACCAAATATAAACTCACAAATATTATTCCCATCCATATCTGTAGTACTTGTAAGTAACATATTATTTACATCTGCTAATGCACTTTTAGCTTTAATTAAATGATCAATATCTTCTCTTTCTAAATCAAGCTCCATTTCAAATGAATCTGGGTCTTCATAATATGTATTTTTCCCTAAAATAAGAATATCAGCTAGTGAGTAGGTTAAATCAAAATTTAAATCAGCAATATGCATTTTAATATACACAGATTTTATTTTTTCTAATGATACCATTAATTCACCATTAGTGATAGATATTAACTTGCTTAATTTATGTGTATCAAAAACACCTAATTCTGAATCTTCTAATGGAAAATTATTATGTTCTATTTTACATACTCTACCTGATTCACCTGCGTAAATAGTTAGTTTATTATCTTTAATTCTCCATTTTACCTGGTTATTTAAACCATTTAGGTAATATTTGGAAATAACTGATGTTAGTGTTGACTTATTTATCATAACTGGAATATACGAATTTTATTTTAAATTTCAAAAGAACTTAGTGCATTTGTATAAGGATTTAAATCTAATGACCATTGTAAATCACTAAAAAAACCTTCTAATTTATTTAATAATATTGAATCAAATACTTTTTGTCTATCAGCATATCTATTTAAAAAGTCTTGAATTTTTTCTGGTATATCATAATCAAAAAATGCTAATGCTTCTATTTTATAGGGGTTATCTTTACAATAAATCCATTTTACTTTATCAGCCATTGTTATTAAATTATGTTTTCTATCTAATTTCCATAATTTTAATAAATCATTATATCTAATAGCTGCTCTTACTGGTGCAGGAGCACCTTTAAGTATTTCAGTAAACATTTCACCTGCTCTAGCACTAGTACCTGAGTATTTTTGTAATTTTTTTACGGCTGTTGGATTACCTAATTTTGCTAATGGAATTTCTCCACCTAATATTTGTTTTTTAAATACTTTAATTTGATCAATTATATTTGATTTTTCTTCTCCTTTAAGTACTTGTTGAAGAATATCATTAAAAAATTCCCCTAAAATAGGTGGAAAATTTGCTTTCATGAACTCTAGACCTTTAATGTCTAAAGTTTCTTTTTCAATACCCTCTTGTTTAGTAATCCACTGTGCATAACGTCTAGTTGCTCTAAAATAAGCTGATCTAATTACACATTCGGTTTTCATTTCAAGTCTATGTTCTGATACATTAAAGCATTCTTTAGCTAAAATATCATAATGATCAGTAATAACATCTTGATACTTAAGTGCTACTTTTTCTAAAATATCATCTTTTTCTTTACTATTAAAATCTTCAAAATTAGGATATAAATGAAGTAATATAGGTTCGGCATTAAAATAATTAGAATCAGTATCTACATAAGCACAGTAATTTTCATCATCTGTATCACAAATCCACCAAGGTGTTTCTTCTAAATGTTTCATATTAAAATGATCTTTCTCCTGGGATTGGGGGTAAATTAACTGGTTTGTCTCCATTTGAATCTAGATCTGCTCTTTCTTTTAATTCAATTATAAATTTACGACCTTTTAATCTAAAATGCCCGCCTTGTCTTAACATTTTTCTAAAAAAGTTTTCTTGGGTTTCATTCCATTCTTCACTTAAGAGTATTAGGTCATCTTTAATAACTTCCTTCCCATCCACTGTTATGTGCATGTTGTTTCTAATTGATTGTTTTTTTAATGCCATATTTATTTTCTATTATAATCGTCTTCGTATCTAATAATATCATCTTCCCCAAAATAAGTTCCAGTTTGAACTTCTATAAATGTTACAGGTTTATCTGTATTATTCCAGGCTCTATGTTTAGATCCTAAAGGAATAGTAAAAGATTCACCTGATCTATCTAGAATATATTCATCATCATCTCTAATTACTGTTAAAATCCCTTCAATTAAAACCCATTGTTCTTGTCTTTTTTTATGGGATTGGTAAGATAACTTACTATGAGGGTTTATAATTATTTTTTTTACTTTAGTATTGTTTTCACTAAGTAATACATTAAATTCACCCCATGGGGTTATTGTTTTTGTAACTACCCAATCAAAATTACCCATTATATTTCTAGTTTTAATTCCCCACGCATAACTTTATTCATATGTCTGTTAGCACATAGAGCTGATTCTTGTATAATTCTGTGTCCTGATAATGTAATTGCTTCACTTAATATAGATTGATTCATACCGTATCTAAATGAGGGCAATGCTGTAGCCCCATATAAACTATTAAGCAAAATTTTCATTGTATATTGCATTAAATGATTATATTCACCTGCTTCTTTATCCCCAGACTTATATGCTTTTTTCATACGTCCTTTATATAAAACACGTTCTTCAAACCATTTTTTAAGTATAGTTGATAATACTGCTTCTTTATCTGTTCTAAACATTGAACCATTAGCAGCTACAGCTAAATTTTGTGATTTAATTATTTTCACTAATTCTCCAGCTTCAACATTAGTTTGACGTCGTTTTCCATTTTCAACTAATAATAAATCCTTAGGATCACGTTCTTTTAAATCGTTAAGGCCCAATCTATTATTACGATCATCTGCATCTATAATACGACCCACGAATGTTTCTTTACCTATGTTAATTGACATAATTATAGATGGATACAGCGATGTTAAATCCTCATCAAACATATACTTGTATAATCCTGCTTTAGGGCAAAAAAGGTATCCTCCAGCATAACCATCTTTCTTTTGAGGATTAGGTTCTTTAGGTGGTGGGATTATATTTTGAGATAATAAGTAAGCTGAAATTGCTCCATCTTGAGTTACACTATTAGAATAAACTTCACTATAATTATGTTTACCTTTATGTGATAGATTTTTAGTTAAAGCAATGTATTGTAATTTTTCATCTAATTTTTGTAAAATTTCAACATCAACAAAATTATATTGAATAAATTTTTGTATATCGGTTTCAAACAATTGATCTAAGTTTCCTTCATATTCAACTTTATTCATACCAACATATTTTTCCCCAATAGCATCTAGTTTCCAACTCGGTTCATCTTTCCAGCTATATTTTTTATGTAAACGAATATAATCAAGTGATTCAACTCCTACAATATCAACATATTGATTTCGTTTGTAAAAGAATTTAGAAAACTTTTTAGATTCTACTTTGCCTAAAGGTGATAAATGATCAGCAAACTCTTTACCTATTGTGTTACACATTCTATAATATAAATAAGGTATATCGAAATAATCTGAGTTGTAACCAATTAATATGTCAGGATCTATATCTCTAATTATTTCAATAAACTTAGCTAGTAATTGACTTTCAGTACTACAAGGTATAATTTCCTTATTTCTGGCTTTAGTATGTTTAAGTTGATTTTTTTTATCAAGAATTAAAATATGCCAAGTATCAGGTGTTTTATCCCACCAAGCAATTGAAGTAATAGGCATTGGAGCACTTTCAATATATTCTTCAGTTAATGCCCCTCCAATTTCACACTCAATATCAAAAAATACTTCTCTATGTCCTGTAGAAGGTACATCATTAGTCCCATATCTTTCAACTAGGAATTTTTGATGAAGTTTCATATCATGAAAATGAAGACCGGGAGTATTTTTATCACTATAATTAGGATTTTTTGAGAAATACCAATTATTTGTATGTTTTAAATATTCACCATTTAATCCAATATTTGTGTGTTCATCTTCCTTACATTCTTGATATGCTATATTTTCATAAGGAATAACTTGATGGCCTTTATCTTCTTCCCAAAGATGCATTTCCCAAACATTATGTCCTAATTTTTTACCTTGATAACATTTTTTATACATTAAAAAAACTGTTTTAAGTCTGGTCTAAAGTAATTAATTGATTTCATAACTTTTCTATCTCTTGTTCTATATACTACGAATCTTTCCTCCACTTGCTCATAATGACATGGCTCAGCTTGTTCTTTAGAGCGGAGGGTGACAGTCTCCACGGCTTCTTCTTCAGTGCTGCAAGACTTCGACATATTACTTGCTTGTACTTCTTGATACGCTGGCCATATCTTATTTTTAAGGCCGTGTAACATAGTACCGTTCCCAAGGGAAACGTAAGTAATATCACACAAAGCATCCAAAACTTCCACGATGTCTCCGTTTTCGCAAGCTTGTCTATATTCTTCCAATTCTTCAAGTATAAAGTCGTATACGAATTGCCATTCCTTTTTTTCTGGTATTGTTGGTTCATAATTATTTGGTTTTCCAAATGTACGGTTAAATGTTTCTACTTCATCTACAAAAGGTACTCCATTAACCCATACAGGTAGTTCTTCTTTTTTGAATAATTCTAATTGTTTACCCATTTTTTTTAATTTTATTTTGAAATTTCATAAATGATCCCTCTTTATCATTTGTTAATCCTCCTATGGTATGTAATTTACTATCTTCTTCTGGCCATGCCACAGAATTATCTTCTCTTTCTACAAATTCTAAAAATTCTTTACTTTGTAAATAATCTTGCATTGGTTTTGCATCATATCTTTCCCACGGGTAAATTAACCATTCATCTCCTTCATGTAAGTCCGCCCATAAATTAGGTTTAAAACAAGAAGTATGGGGTTTGTAATGTAATACAGCTGTATAAACACCAGGGGCTTTATCTAAAGTAGCTCCACTATCTGCTATATCATCTATTACTAAAGTGTTAGGACCAACAGCATTTACATAGGGTAAATTTAGTTTATGGGATATCATAACCGCAGGTATTAAGCCCCCTCTTGCTATACCATGCACTGAATCTATTAAAGGTAATTCCATTGGAATTTTTTTACATAAATCATCTACTGATTTACTAACATCATCCCAACTTAGTTTTAATTTGTTTTCGTCTATTTTTAACATAACTATATATTATGACCTCCGTTATTAATTTTTAAACTATCAAAAAATTCCTTACGAGATAAATTATCATTTTCTCTAAATACACCTGATGCCTTAGTGGTAACCATTGCAGCACCTTGATGTTTAACACCTCTACAGCTAACACAATTATGTGTTCCTACTATAGTAACAATAACACCTTTATTTCCATCTGTAATTTTATCTACTGCATTATGGATAGCTGATGTTAATTGTTCTTGTATTGCTCCTCTTCTACCAAATAATTCTACAATTCGGTTTAATTTAGATAAACCAATTACCTGACCACCTTCTCCTGCTATATAACCTATATGAACTACTCCCCCAATGGTTTGGTGGTGGTGAGAACACATTGAAGTTAATGGTATATTACGTTCAATAACAATACCATCATAACCATCACTAGGGAATGATGTAATAGGAGACATCGCAGTATATCGACCTTCCCACAAATCATTTACATAAGCTTTAGCTACTCTACGTGGAGTTTCCATTGAGTTAGGATCTTCTCTCCAATCACATTTTAAAGCATCTAAAAACTTACCATAAGCTTTTTCTGCCTTACCAATCATTTTTAATTTTTCTTTATCATTAAGTGGGAATCCTTCTGCAACACCGTTTGCATAACCTACTTTTACAACTTCTAGTTCCTCGTGAACTTTTCTACGTTTATTCTCCATTTTCTATATAACTTTTTAATTTATCTATTAATACTAATACTTCATCTGGTTCCATTGTTATGGCACAGCATGTATGTACGTTATCGGCTATTTCTTCTAATATTTCTAATGCCTCTTCTTTATCCACTATACTTCCCTTTGGTCTTCAAAAGCAATAATATGGGGTCTCCAAGTCATTCTATAACCATTATCCCTTACCCAATCAAATAATACGGGATAAGATTTATGTAGTGCCTCTCTTGAGTCTCCTGCGGGCATAAACCATACTTTCTCAGGTTTAACATCTAGCTGAGCTATACAATCCATTATTTCAGCTAATGCATTTTGATCTTTACCATCCCATACTGGTTTAATATGATAATCTGAATGGTATGCTATTGATTGTTTAATTGCCTCATAATTAAGTCTTAACTTATTATGTCTATCAATCATCCTTTGATCCGTAATCGCACCTTGTGGTGTTGCCACTCCAAGTTGAGGTACCGAATTAGAGAATTTGGGACTGATAGAAAGCAAATTGATAGGATAATCCGTAGGTAAAAAATGGCTTCCTTCAGTTTCGATAGTAATAAAGATATTATTTTCATGTGCAAAATGTGTTAATTCATTTACTAAAGCAGGATGCATTGTTGGTGAACCACCAGTTAACATCATTTCTTTTATATGAGGGTTTTTCTCATACATTGCAATAATGTCTTTAAAATTAAAATGTCCTTTTTCTGGATGAATACTTGTATACCAGCTATCACACCATCCTCCTTCACCGAAGAAACATCTATGTGTACATCCTGTAGTTCTAATTACTACTGTAGGATATCCTGCTCTAGAACCCTCGGATTGAACTGCGGTATAAATTTCTACAATGGGTAAGTTTTTTTCGTAGTCTGTAACCCTTTTTAATTGCTTGTGCATATTGTTAATTTTTTAAAGTGGTTTTTCATTCACTATTATACTTTTATTCACTATAACTTGCTGCGTTTTTTCCGTGTTCCATAAATTTCACTCTCGTTACTCTTACTCGATTATCGGTTTCAGCTTTGACAAAACTATTTAATTTAGTATAAATATATTCAGCAAATTTTTCTGCACCCGTAGCTGGAATTATTCTTACTTGAGCTACACCGGCATTTTCCATTTGTTGAAATGCTTTTACTTCAGGATCATCTTCTGCTATAATCATAGTATGATCAAACATATAATCCATCCATGCTTTTGGTTGTTTACCATCAATTAAGGTTTTGGCGCGTTTCATACCTCCAAAGTCCCAAACCCAATTTCTTTCATCTAATTCTCCTTCAAAATATACTTTAAATGAAATCCCATAGCCATGTACAAACCTACAATGTGTTGTTTCTGCCTTCCATTGACGGAACACTGTACTAAACCCGTCAAATACTTTGCTTGATTGAAATTTACCCATTATACCAACTTTTAATTTTATCTAGGGGGTTATTACCCACTAATCTACTAATTTCATTTCCACTAGCATCTACTTTTACTAAAGTAGGAACATTTCTAATTCCATATTTAGCTGATAAAGTTGAATCGTTATCTACATTAATTTTTTGAAAGGGTAATCCACTTTTATCCATTACGGGTCCTAACATTTTACAGGGACCACACCAAGGTGCACTAAAATAATAAATTTTACTCATATTTAATTTTTAATTGTTATACTAATTCTTCTCCTATTCCAACTATTTCACTCAATATAAGTAAAGTAACTGCAATATCCAAGCTCCACCACAAAGCTCCATAACCTAAAATACGGATACCTGATTTAATGAAACTTATTTGTTGATGCTTTCTTGCATCTGGTAATTGTTGTTTTTTATTTCCCATTTTTTTTATAATCTATTATAAATCCTATTAATACTATTAAATTCATTCCAACAGAAGAACCTATTTCTACCAAATCATGAAAATTATGAATTGAAAGATGAATATGCCCTACAACCCAAAATGGAATAGCCAAGTTTTGGCTAATCCAAATTGTTAAAAATGTAATAAATTTTTTCATTAATTACTATATTCAGCTAATACTTTTTCTACTGATGCTTTAGCAACTTCATAATCTACGGGACCAGTTTCGTCTTCATATTGGACAGGATCTTTCCTACCCAAAGCAATAAACGCCTCAATTCGCTCAACAGAAGAAGCAGACTTATAA
>Ga0181389_1000880_pt1 | contig 12089 bp, 14 predicted proteins | sample 12SPOviralmetaG_FD_130121 | JGI IMG/M metagenome (GOLD analysis project Ga0181389, IMG submission 130121) | Marine viral communities from the oligotrophic San Pedro Time Series (SPOT) site, San Pedro Channel, CA, USA - 12 SPOT_SRF_2010-06-29 | ecosystem: Environmental > Aquatic > Marine > Strait...
AAAGATGATTGCGAAAGAGTTTTACTTCATACAACGGAAAATTTATTTTTACATAAAGAACGACTAAAAGAAGAAAAATTATTATGTAGAGTAGCAAATAAGATATACAAAAAATAAATATATTAGAATAGTATATATGGAAGTTAAAACAATTACAAGTCTTAAATCAACATTAGTATTTGATAATACCGAAGACAATATTAAATCCTTTAAAGTAGAACCAAAATCCGCCGACAGAGAAATACAATTTACAACTAGAACAACCTCATTTATATTAGAAAATACTAGCACTCGTTATATGTTAGGAGATCTAAAACCAACAGGCATAGCAAAATATGAATTACTGGGACAGCACTGGGTAAAGGTTGATATTAGAGCAGGTGAAAAAATAGAATATTACACTTACGCAAATATAGCACCATATAACGCAGGAGCAGTAGCACAGGAACTTTTACAAGGTAGTAATAAAGATGCCGATATAGTATTTGTTTTAAATCAATCAGGTAGAACAGACCACGCATTTAACTTAAATGTAAGACCCACTAGAAACGGACAAACTCTATTTATTACAAATTCAACTGCTTCAACCCAAGCAATAAGAGTAAATTTAGGAGATCCAAAAGTAGTAGAAGGACATTTACTCCACGAAGGAACTGGGGCAGGTGATGATGGCGGTAAGATAGTAGAAATGAAAGCAATTACCGATGATAAATATGTTAGTATGGGAGCAGGTAAATACCTTAATTTAAGGGGAGTTAAGAAACCAACCTCGTCGGCAACAGGTGCTTATTACTGGGTCGTAGAAGACGGCACAACCCTTAAATTGAATTAAAATATTTCTCTAACATTTCTCTAACTGGGTTATTTTTAAAAAATTAATATCTTCGTATATAATATAAATGGATATACAAAGACAAGATGGCGAAAGCGATAACGAGCAAAGCAATAATGAAGAAGAACCTCAACCAATTGAAGTAGTAGTAGAACCAAATACTACGACAAAAACAACAAAGGTTAAACAAAAACAAGATGGAAGAACCAAACCAAGAACTAAAAAACAACTAGAAACTCTTAAAAAGATGAGAGAAGCAAAACTAGCAAAGAGTAAAGAAAGACAAGAAGATTTTGAAGCAGAAGTAGCGGAACTTCAAGGCAAACCACCGCCAAAGAAGAAAGCACCTAAAAAGAAGTTACCTCCACCTCCTCCATCTAGCGATGAAGAAAGTAGCGAAGAAGAAGAAGAAGAAGAAGAACCACCGCCACCACCAAAACCAAAGAAGAAACCAGCAAAGAAACCAGCACCAAAGAAGAAACCACCTAAAAAGAAAATAACTTATATATCTTCTAGTAGCGATGAAAGTAGTAGCGAGGAGGAGTATGTAATTACTAGACAAAAAAAGAATAGGAAACCAAGAAAGAAGTTACCTCCACCTCCTCCATCTAGCGATGAAGAAAGTAGCGAGGAAGAATATGAAGCACCTCCACCTCCTAAACCTCGTAGAACAAAAACAAAACCTAAAAGGATTGAAAAATATAAACCTCAACCAGTAGAAAGTGAAGAAGAATATGAAGCACCACAACAAGTACAACAATCCGCATTATACTCCCAAATGTTCGGTGGATATTAAATTATAATATCTATATATAGTAATAATGAGTAAAGAAGATTTTGAAATTACAGAATTACAACAAAACGAAATAACAATAGAGGCATTAGATAATCAACGAGAACACGATAAAAAGATAAAGAAACCATTATTATCCCACCCTCATTCTATGTTAATCGTAGCACCAAAAGGAGCAGGTAAATCAACATTCATAATTAACTGCCTTATTAAGAAATCTTTTTATAGAGGATATTTTGATAAGATATATATATGGTCGCCTACAATGGCGTTAGATGATAAATTTAGTGATGCTATTAGTTTGCCTGACGAGCAAATTTTTGAAGATTATGAAGAAGAAGATTTATTAGATATATTACAACAACAAGCAGATGATATTAAGGAGAATGGTAAAAAGAAGAGTAAAAAGATATTATTAATATTTGATGATATGGCACAATCAACAGCATTTAATCAGTCTAAAAAGAATGCTATGACAAAGTTGTTTTTTAACTTACGACATTATAACGCTTCTTTATGGGTAGCATCACAAAGATATATGGGAGCAATGCCTTTAAATTTTAGAACAAATTTAAGTGGATTAGTAATGTTTAATATACCTAACCAAAAAGAACTAGATAAGATTATGACCGAAAACGCTGGTTCTGTTAATAAAAGACAATTTAAAACTATATATGATTATTGTATGGACGAACCATTTAACTTTATGTATTTAAATTTCCAAGTTCATCACGATAAGATGTTCCATAAAAACTTTAATATGTTAAAGTTAAAAATTGAGGAATAAATAAATATATATATATTATATAATAATGCCGAAATCATACAAACCACCTAGAATTTTTCATTTAAGAAGTCAAGATGCTACTAGTGCTGGAATAGCACCATACACACAAAGCGATTTATACTTTAATATAGACCAAAATTTAACACCTGACAGCAATGAAGCATTAGTAGTATCTATAAATACCGCAGAAATACCATTAGCTTTTTATCCAGTAGGAGTTAATAATAAGACAATTGCTTTTAAAGAAAGCACAAATGACAATATAGCAAGTCTAGCAACAAAGAATAATATTGTATTAACAGAAGGAAATTACACAGCAACAAACCTAGCAGTTGAAATAGCACGAGCAATAAACGCCAGTAATGGAGATAGTGATTATAGTTGTGTATTTGTTAATTCAACTACTAAATTTAAAATATCTAAATTAAATACAGCAGCAGCAAAAAAGTTTCAGTTAAATTTAGCAATAGGGGCAAGTGGAACTGCTTACAAATTACTAGGACACCCAGCAACTGAAATTACTTCTACAAATGGAACTGGTAATGCTAGGGAAATTGTTAGTAGTGTTGTTGCTAATGTAAGTGGAGATAATGCTTTATATATTAGATCTCCATTAAGTAATATTAATTCATTTGAAAGTAAGCACGGAGGCACTAGTGATATTCTAGCAAAAATACCTATTACAAATCAATATAACGAAATTCAGCATTACTCCCCAGTAGCAAATATGTTTAAATCGCAATTAGCAAACGGACAACCACTAAATGATTTAACTATTAGACTTACAAATAGCGATAATTTAAAGATTGATATGAATGGAATGGATTGGGAATTTTCCGTAGTTGTAGAAACAATAAATGTTGAAGAAATGAGATATAAAGAATATTAATGTTGAAATTAAATATATTAGAATATTATATAATAATGGTATGTGGGTGTTCTTGGTACGATTTAATTTGCCACGCTGAATGTGGTTATCATAAAGTAGCAACTTCCAAAGTAGGGAAAGCAATTGGTAAAGTAGCAACAAAAGTAGGAAAAGGAGTATCCACCGCTGTATCAGCAGTAGGAAAAGTTGTTAATAAAGTAGCACAACCCCTAGTAAAAGCAGTAGAATATGTAGGTGAAAAAACAGGATTAGATAAACCTGTTAAAGCAATTGTAGGAGGTATTGCGAAAGGAGTTAGAGCAGTAGGAAATGTGATAAGTGATATTCCTGTGGTGGGAGGAGTTATAGAAGATGCTTATAATTTAACAAAAGTAGTAAATCCGTATGGACGAGCAATAGACGCAGGTCTAGCAGGAGCAGATGTTATAGAAGGTAAAACACAACTGGGAACAGCATTAGTTGCTGTTGGAGTTGGTAAGAAACTAAAAGGAATGAAAGGAGGTAAAAAAGTATTAGATGGTGTTAGTGTTGGTAAAGGTGTATCACAGGTTAAACGCCGTAGAAGTAATTAATTTTTGAATATTTTGATTATATTTTTATATACAATATAAATATATATTATGGGACTAATTGGAAAAGCAAAAAATTTTGTAAAAAAAGTAGGTAAAGCAAATCCAAAAGATATTGCTAAAAAAGTAGGAAAAATCGCCGATAAAGGTTTAGATATGGCGAAAGGTGCTTTAAGTAAAATTGAAGAAGTAGGAAATAAAATAGCAGATATTCCTGTAATTGGTGATCTTGCTAAACAAGCATATTCAGCACCAGTTATTAAGGGTGTATCGGCACAAATGCTTTTTGAAGGAGCAAAAGCAGGAGTAAAAACAGGCGATAAATTATTGAGGAGAGGTAAAGGAATGATTAATAAATTACCTGATGGAAGCGTAGCAGAAATTGTAGGAGGTAAGAAATCCAAAAATTTTAGTAGTCAATCAGTAGCAAATATAGGAAATAAACATCTTAAAAGTCAGCGTGAAAATGCTAGTATGATTAACGATGTTATTAGTTCTGCTGGTCGCCACCCAGTTTTACAGGCACGAGCAAGAAATATTACAAAACACTTACAAAGTCAAGACATTATGAGAGCAACTCCACTCCGTCAGGTTAGTAATGTTGTTAAACATCATACTACTAGGGTTGTAAATTCAAGTTTAGGATAATATTATAATATATATTATGATAGGTGAAATATTAGGAGTATCTTTTATATCAACTTTATTAATTCTTATAACAGCATATAAGAAATCCACAAAAAGAAGAAAAGTAAATCCAGTAGAACAAAAACATTTTAATACATATTATTATAATCAACCACCTAGGAGAAAAAGAAAAAAAAGAAATAACTATTAAGTTTCTTTTCGTAAAATTATTTTCTATGCTTATATTATAAAAATGTCTATCGTCCCTCGCTCCGCTCGTTATAATGTTCTCCCTATGGGTATCCCATCTCAACGCCGTTCCGTCCGTCAGGGCGTTCAGTCCGGTTCTAAATTTAAACCGGAAGATACTAAAATTATTCGTATTAACCTCCCCCAGCAGTCTTACCTAGATTGTGCTAATTCTTACCTTACATTTAGACACAAAATTTGTGATGCTAATGACCCAGCAGACGCACAGACTAATTTACTTACTAACCTTATGAATACCGCTAATAGTGAAACTTGTATGGATAATGGTGCTTTCTCGTGGATTAGAAATATCCAAATTCAGGGTGCTGATGGTTCAGTATTAGAAAATATCCAGAATTACAATGTTCTCTCTCGTGTCCTCCATCGTGCTACTCAACCTATGGATCATAATGAAAGTTCCGCTAATGTATTACAGGGATACGGAGATATTAGCGAACGCCAGTCTTGGGGTTGTAATGCGACAGGACACCAGTATGCTATTCAACTTTCCGCTAGTGGTATTTTAAGTAATTCTAAATACCTACCACTTAAATACCTCCAAGGTGGTCTTACTTTACAGATTGAACTAGACGATTTCGTTCGCTGTCATCAGGGTGCTGCTGTTGGTTCATATGTTATAGATCAGGTATATTTCCATATGGATTTGGTTGATTTTAGCGATGAATTTGATGCTATGTTTCGTAATCAACTTGCGAGTGAGGGTGTTAATATTCATTTTGATACTTATAGTTCTCACATTGATACACTCGGCACTACTAACGGCGAAGTTAATTTGGAAATCAGCGAACGAGCATCAAGTGTAAAATCTGTTTATACTATCCTCCGTAAAACTGGTGATGTTGTTGCTGTCGGTACTGATAGCACTGGTTCTTGGACTAGTCGTGAAACCACACGATACAAATACACACTAGGAACTACTGATTACCCACGCTTTGATGTATCTTGTGAGAATGGCGGTGCTATCTGCTATGCCGAGATGCTTAAAGGTTTTGGTGCTTTGGGCGATATTAATGGTGGTAGTGAAATTGATAGTCATTCTTGGCGTGGTAAATCCTCTAATGCTAGTGATAAATACCTAGAAATTGTTAGTGTATTACCACAATCAGCATACGGAGCAAATAACGCATCATACGCAATTTTTACCTTTACAGGCAAACACGGACTTTCTAGTGGAACTAATGCTCTTGGAACTGGCGACCAGTTTATTGTTGCTAATACTGGTAATGTTATTATTGATGCTAATGGAACTGCTAATGCTAATGCTGATACTGCTGGTAACGGCACTTGGATTTGTGAAGCAGTAATGAGTGAAAGTTCTGCTCTTTGTGTTCTATCCCAAGGTGCTTTGGGTGGTGCTTATGCGGTTACTGCTGGTTCAATTGCTGCTACTGCTGTTGTAAGTCAGGGATACGCTAAAAAGGTATCTGCCGAAGCAGACGGCAAAGATAGTCATTTTATGATCGCACAGAATTTTGAAAATCACTTTGAAAACCAAATGCTCCAAACTGGTGTATCTGCCTCTGGTGCTGTTCCACTATCGCTTACTCTTCAATGTGATGGAGCGACTAACTGCCGTGTTGATACTTTCGTCCATAGCGACAAGATGCTTACTATTGGTGCTGATGGTCTTGCCTCTGTATCGGTTTAAGTATATTATATTTATTATTAAATAAATTTGTTTTTAGAAATACTTTTCTATACATATTATATAGATGTTTAGAAAATCATTAACAGGTGAAAAACATATAAACGCTACTACTATTACTGCTGATAGTGTTAATACAAAATCAATTGTAGATGAAGATGGATTAAGTTTTGAAAGTAGTATTAAAACTGGAAATTTAATAGATAATCATAAAGAATTATTAAGTAGTTTAAAACCATTAGGAACTGCTGGAACTGGGACATTTAATACAATATCTCCCCACGCAGTAGATGATAGACCTAATGATTGTATAGTAGTTTTTGAACACGACCAAAACGCAGTAAGTCATCATTTTATAAGTTGTAAATTACAAGATGCTATTATAAAAATGGATAAAATACACGCAGATATGAAAGGAGTTGTTGCTGATAATTCTGCTGATAAATTTTTAAAAACAAATTCTGCTTATAGTGCTTTTCATAGTGAAAATATTGAAACAAGCGGAAAATGGACTTTTACAACTGAACCAGTATATAAAGTAGGAGGAGTAGAATATGTATTACAACACGCCACAAGTAGCAATATAGTAGGACACCACACAACAGATAATAGTAGTTCAACACACCCTAAAATAGGTTCAACATCAGGAGATAATTGGAATGCTTCTGCTTCTGCTGGTGTTGGAGCAGTTCAATATATAGTAGTAAATGATACTAACGGACAATTATTAACAGAAAAGAAAAAACAAACATATCATAAGATTAATTATAAACCATCTGCCTATACAGCAAGTGATATATTAGTAGTTGCTGGTAATGATATACATAAAGCATCGCCATATTACATTATGACAACAGATACAGATGGAAAACTATTAGCAAAATACTTATGGAGTACTGATTTTAATATGTTTCCTATGGGTTCAACTGCTGGTGGAGCAGATGCTAGACCAGTAAGCGATAGATATAAACAAGGATTAGTCCCAGAGGGTTCAGGAACACATAATAATGAATTTTTAAGAAAAGATGGAACTTGGGGACAACCTCCTTCTAGTGGATTTGTAAATCCTACAAGTGTAGTAGCATTAGGAGGAATTGCTGATGGTAGTAAATTTACAGATGATGATGCTGATAATTTTATGGAATTAGGAAGAGGAAAATTAGGATATAATGGAACAGACAGCGATGTATTCAGTATAGCACATAGAGATAATTTTAGTAATGTTAATTATGCTTTATCCCAAGACGCAAATGGAGCAACTATGTTAAATTCTAAAACAGGACAATTATTATCATTAAGAGTAAATGATGAGATAATCCAAAAAATGGACGCAGATGATATAACATTAAGGGCGAATGTTGTTGTAGAGGGTAATCATATAATAAATTTACAAGGAACAAGTGGAAATATATTAGCAAGTCCAAATGCTGATATATCTTTTACGATAGGCAGAGGACAATTAGGGTATAATGCGACAGATACAGATGCTTTTTGTGTAGCACATAGAGATAATTTTAACGCAACAGATTATTCTTTATTACAAGACGCAAATGGAGCAACTATGATAAATTCTAAAACAGGACAATTATTAACATTAAGAGTAAATGATACGATAGTTCAACAAATGGACGCAGATGATATAACATTTAAGGGGAATGCTATTGTAGATGGTAGTCATACATTAACATTAAATAATACAAGTGGAAATATATTAGCAAGTCCAAATGCTGATATATCTTTTACGATAGGACGAGGTCAAGTTGGATACAACGGAACAGATACAGATGCTTTTTGTGTAGCACATAGAGATAATTTTAATGGAACAGATTATTCTTTATTACAATTAGCAGATGGTAATACATTTATTAATGCTAAAAACGGACAAGCAATATCATTTAGAATTAATGACGCAACAAGTATAGCATATATATCATCAACCGCATTCGTAAGTAATGTAGAAATGGTAAATAATGTATTAAGTGGAGTAGCATTTTCATCATTAGACGCAGATACAACATATACATTTGGAAGAGCAAGTATTATAGGAGCAAGTGATATTATGTATTTAGGGCATAGAGATAATGCTAATTCAACTGATTACGCTATATCTCAATTACAAAATGGAGCAACTACTATAAATTCTAAAAGCGGTCAAGGATTACACGGATCAGTTGGAGGAGTTGTATGTTTTGACACAACCGCAGATGATTTTACTTTTGCGGTAAATGCTGTTGTTAATAGTTCTCATAATTTAAATTTACAAGCAACAAGTGGAACACCATTTATATCAACTGATAATGATCTAATTTTTGAAATGGGAAGAGGTAAAATTGGTTATAATGGATATAACGCAGATACTATGACATTAGCACACCGAGACCACTTTGACGGAACTGACTATATGATAAGACAAGATTTTAATGGTTATACATTTATCAATTGTCCTAGTGGGGTATATATAACTTTTAGAATTGCTAATGTTGAAAAAATGAGAATGAATACAAATAAATTATTATTAAAAGTAAATGTAGAAGTAGATAGTTCTCATATTATAGAATTAAAAAAGACAAGTGGAACTATATTTGAAAGCACAGATGACGATACTATATTTGAATTTGGTAGAGGTAAAGTTGGATATGCGACAAATAGCGATGAATTTGCGATAGGACATAGAGATTGTTTTTCATCAACTGATTGTGCTTTAATTCAAGATGAATTAGGAGAAACTATTGTAAATGCTAAAACTGGGAAAAAAGTTAATTTAAAAGTAAATGATACATCTATTGTAGAAGTAGGAGCAAATGAAGTAATATATAAGAAAAAAATAGAATTTGCTGGGGATTTCGGTGGTAGAATAATAGATGATGGAACAGCGTTGAATACTTCTAATGAGATATTTGTAGGAGGAGTAAGATTAGGATACTGGGGAGGAGGTGCTGGATATGGTGCTTTATACAATAAAGGGAATAGTGGTGCTAGTTCTTATGCTATTCTTGCTGGTTCTAGTGATACATATCTAAATGCTACAACAACTATATATGTTAGAATTAATAACTCAACTTCCATATTTACAGGCACTGCTAGTGCTTTACAAATATACGGATCTACTGAATATACTAGTGATATAAGAATTAAAGATGAAATAGAAGACGCAGACGATTATTGGGACGCTTTTAAAACAATTAAGATTAAAAAATATAAAAAGATTACAAAAGACGCACCTGATAAAAAGAGGTTAGGAGTTATAGCAGATGAAATAGAAGTAAATACTAATGAAATGATTAGTAATGCTTTTAGTCAAGGAACAGCAAATAACCCTATGGAGTTAAATGATGGAACTAGTGTAGATGAAATTAAAAAAGTTCAATACGACCAGTTATATAGAATGAGTATGACTATTATACAACAATTACAAACAAGAGTAGAAGCATTAGAAACCATTATACAAAATAATAACCTATCATAATATATATGAAAGTATTTAAATCAACTAGAAAAGATAAAAAATATATGCTAGAATATCAAGGAAAAATAATACATTTCGGGCAAAAAGGAGCAAGTGATTATTTACAACATAAAGATCCTAAACGCAAAGAACTTTATTTAGCACGGCATAGAAAAAGGGAGAACTGGACTAGAAGCGGTGCTAATACAGCAGGATTTTGGGCGAGATGGATATTATGGAATGACCCAACAACAATTGAGGATAATATGAGAAAAGTTCATAAAAAATTCAACATATAAAATAATATTTGATAATGTATATAATAAAATGTTTAGTTGCCCCCTATGTAGAAAAGAATATTTACTATATAGTAAGTTATGCCCTAAATGCGATAAAATATATAAACTGGGAACTATTTATGGTTTTGATAAGATATATGATATTGTGGATAAATGTTTAGTTATTAATGAAGAAAACCAAGAAAGAAAACTAACAAGAGTATCCAAAGCAATAAATACTAATATTGAAAAAAAAGATTAGAAATGGTGTTATATTTTTTTATTACTTTTATTATATCACCAAAATATATAGATGTCTTCCAAACCGAAGAAGAAAGAAGGTTTTTTAAAAAAAGTCGGTAAGTTATTTACACCTATTAAAAAAGTAGGAAAAGCAGTAATGTCTAAAATAGAACAGACACAAAAAGCAACTGATTTTGATACTATGAGCGATGAAACTAAATTACACGCTCATATCGCTAATCAATCATATAACAAAGTAGGACAAAGAGAAAAAAGTCTAGGAGGATATGAACTAGATGAGAGTTTTAGTAGTAAAAAACACGCCGTTTATCATAATAAAAACACTAAAAAAACAATAATCTCATATAGAGGAACAGACCCTACCGATGCGGAGGATTTGTATAATGACGCTCATATCCTTAAAGGAACACAAGCAACAACAGATAGATATAAAAGAAGCGAAAAACTATACGATGATGTTGCTAGTAAATATGGAAGTAATATTACTGCGACAGGTCATTCATTAGGAGGGAATATTAGCGAACACATAGCAAGGAAAAAAGGAGCAAAAGCAGAAACATTTAATACTGGTAGAGGTATAGATAAAAATTATGCTGTTGCTTCTGCTAAATGTTTTATTACTAAATATGTAGGAAAAAGACCTAAATACTGCGATAATGTTAAAAGGCATCATATAGTGGGAGATCCATTAAGTGCTACAAATAAAGGATATGGTAAAGCATATTCATATAGATCCAAAGGAATTAAATCTCATTCATTAGAAAACTTTTTAGGAAAAGATAATCCAGTAGAAAGATTTAGACCACAAAAACAAAAAAGTATTGTGTCATCTTCATTAGGATAAATATATATATATATAATATATATGATAAATTTAGACATTAGTAATAACCCACTACAACTCCAACGAGAGGAAATAGCATTCCGTCAATCTAATATTAGACAATTAGATATAGAAAACGCCCAATTTAGTAGAAGAATTCAAGAGGGAATGATTGACGATGATAGTAGCGTAAGTCAATTTTCATTTTACGGAGATGAAAACTATAAAATAATGAGCGATGAGATGAGAGAAATGATTGCGGACACAAGACAAGATATAGCAGATAGAAGAGCAACACAAGTTGAAAAATTACGAGAAGCACAACAGGCACTACAAATAACACAAGGTGGAGGTGGTGGAGGTGGTGGTGGAATGGGACAACAAGCACTACGACCAGCAAAAAAAACCCAACAAGGTACAGGTCTTCAACCAGCAAATCAACACCATCAACAACCATTAATACAGGCACAATTAGGTGAAGAAGAAAAAGAAGAAGAATGAAAAAAAAAATGTAGGTATAAAGTATTATGGTCTTTCAAGAACAATCAAGCGATTATGGATTTAATAAAAACAACCTCACAAATTCTAATGATATATCTAATTATAAAAACAAGATACTAGCAGATAATAAATTATTTCAACAACCTATTATACATACTAAAAAGAAAATCCCTAAACGATATAAAATAAGTAGGTTTCGTTAAAATTAATATATAATATATAGTATAATGGATAATAAACCTAAACGAGTAAATCTAGATAATTTTATACTATTGAATGATATGACTGACGAACAAATAGATAAACAACACAAAATAGAAATGAGAAGAATGAAAAAAAATAAAGTCCAAATGTATATGGATAAAC
>Ga0181389_1000895_pt1 | contig 12017 bp, 10 predicted proteins | sample 12SPOviralmetaG_FD_130121 | JGI IMG/M metagenome (GOLD analysis project Ga0181389, IMG submission 130121) | Marine viral communities from the oligotrophic San Pedro Time Series (SPOT) site, San Pedro Channel, CA, USA - 12 SPOT_SRF_2010-06-29 | ecosystem: Environmental > Aquatic > Marine > Strait...
CTCAAATTCATTTTCAGGAGATAGTAATAGGGTCATTGATATTTTTCTAACAGTAGGTTCATGTGCAAAATTAACATCATTATCAACATGCCAATCATAGAATCCTCCCTCTGGATATTCTGTATATTGTGCCATTTCTGTTATCTGCATACCATCAAAACCGAAGTGATTACCATTAGTGGTCTTCATAACACGTTCAATATTTTTATACATATCATTCATTTTTTTAAATGATATCCAACTGATATGTGATGTTCTTGTTTCAGTATCAACTCCAGATCCACCATCGCCTTTCTTATTTCCAACACCAGCATTCTGTCTAGGTTCTGCTCTACCTGCATTAATGACCATCTGACATTGTTTAGGTGTAAAGATCGGTTGAGTTGTTTCGACAAGATAAGATTTCCATTTAGGTTCAGTTATCATATAGCTCCTCTATTTTTTATTGGATCAAATTGTACATCACAGTTTGCAGCTAGTGTTCTTCGTGTTTCATCGGTGCCATTAAAAGGATAGACACAATGCCTCATGTCATAAGGAAAAATATAAAAATCTCTAAGGTTCATGGGTGGTTGATAATCTATCTTTGCAAATTGACCGTTGGATGCACCTAATATTTGTAGTCTACCATTTTGTGGTGTTCCCTCTGCTGAATATTCTCTACCAAATGTAGAAGGTAGTTTCAAAATCATTACAGAAGACAGGCCTGTAAATAACATTCCTCTATGAATATGTGCAGGATTGTATTCGTGTTGTTTCATCTCATTCACCCATACAGAATTTAAATGAGTATCATAATCTCGTATTTTATTAAACGCTAGATAGTGTTTAAATATGGACATAAAATAATCTGTCACATTTCTAGGTAATAGATTATGATTCTTCATCTTTGATTGATCTTTACCATGATAGAACAATGAATGCTCGTTCTCAATCTTGCCAACTAATTGACTATTAGCTTTGTTAAGATTATGATAATTGTATTCGTAGATTTGATTAATCGCTGTAAAAATATCTAAAGGTACCTGATACTTTAATACTGATTGACCTAAAAATACAAAATCAAATTTAAGATTTTGGTTGTCCATGTTGTGTAATCTGTTCTTTTTGTTCAGTTTTATTTTCTAATTCACCAGATTTTTTTATTCTTTCGAGAGATGATAATTGACCTACTATGTTAAACACTTCAGCCTCAGAAGTATTTTGAGTTAGATTTTCTGCTTTATTTCTATACATTCTAGTGTAAGATTCTAATTGATGTTCATTGACATCTTTATCATTAAATGAGCCATCATTAAATTCACTTTTTAATTTAGACCACATCTTGATCTCTCTCATTCTATGCTTTGCAGTTTTCTCCATAGACGCTTTGCCAAAACGAGCCTCATCTAAATCAATTTCGTATTTAGTTAATTTGTATTCGTCTGTTTCATTGTCTATTTTTTTCTCTAGGTATTTGATCTTTGCGTCATTTCTTCGATAGTCAAATGATAATGCCATAAGATTATCTAAATAACTTGATTGTTCTCTAACACATTGCCAATACTTTGCACCTCTAGTTGGATAACGATTATCTTGTAATACTGAAAATCTTGCTTCTGTTTCAGTTCGAAACATTTGTTTTTTAGTCCAAGTATCTCGCAGTTCTTCAGTCATTGATTGAAAATCAGATACTTCTTCTGGACTTAATAGATTGTTTAGATTGGGGATTTCTTTTTCTACAAGACTCTTAATGTCTTTTTTTATTATATCGTCACTCATTCATTTCTCCTTATTATATAACTATGATGTTATTATTATTTATAAGACTTCTATATGTCTATTTAAAATTATTATGATACAGTAAATGAAACTGTTGATGGAAATGGTTGGCTCCATTCTTCTGCGGTAACAGCTGATGGATCTGCACCAAAAACTAGAGCAGATGATTTAGTTCCAGCACCAGCAACACCATTTCTTGCTGTATTTAAATTATTTACTTCTGCCCAACTAGTACCATTCCATTCTTCTGTATTTCCAGTAGTACCACTATCATTTGCACCTCCAAATTTTAATCCTGAAGTATTAGAATTATAACCAGCTCCTGCCATATCTTTCACACCTGTATTTAAATCATTAACCTCTGTCCAACCTGATCCATTCCATGATTCTGTTATCGTATTGTCTGGAGTATCATCTCCTCCAAAAGCTAATGCAGCTGTTGATGTTCCAAATCCTCCTATTTGATATCTTGCTGAATTTAAATCTCCAACTTCAGACCATGCTGAACCATTCCACAATTCTGTAATTGCATATGTTGGCGGTCCTAATCCTCCAAATACTATACCTGCAGTACTATTAACTCCTGTTCCCGGCATTAATCTTCTTGCACTATTTAAATTTCCTACTTCTGTCCAACCTGATCCATTCCAAATTTCTGTTTCATTAGCAGCTCCTGGATTTTTATTACCACCTATCGCTAAAGCAGAAGTGCTTGTTCCAAACCCTCCAAATTGATTTCTAGCTAAATTTAAGTTAGCCACCTCTGTCCAAGCAGATCCATTCCATGTTTCTGTATTTACTGTATCAGTTGATGCTGGTCCTATAGATCCACCAAAAGCTAAAGCTGCTGTTCCAGTTGCACCTGCAGCTGCACCACTATATCTACTAGTGTTCATATTAGCAGCAGTAGCCCAAGCACCTACAGTACTCACTTTATGTCCTTTTAGTGTGCCAGAGTTATACCATACTTGTCCATTGACTGGATTTGCTGGGTCATCATCTCTAACCTCTACTTTAGTTCCGTGTATGTCTTTATATGTTGTCATATTAATCTGTATCCGCTGTTTTAGTTGAAAGAACAGGATCATTCCATTCAAGTGATGTATTTGTAAGATTTGGATTTCTACCACCTGCAATCAAAGCTGATGCTGTTGTGCCAGCTCCAGCAGCGTTTACACGAACAGCAGGCATATTATTTAATTCAGTCCATGCTGTACCATTCCAAACTTCAGTATTTGCCGTATCTGGAGTTCCACCTACAACTAGAGCGCTTGTATTACTACTACCAGCAGTTTGAGTAGCATAACCTCTTGAAGTGTTTAAATCTGCTACCTCAGTCCAACTAGTTCCATTATATGATTCATTAACAGCTACATAAGCAGTTGTATAACCACCACTTGCTAAAGCAGATGTTGTTGTTCCTGCTCCGTGTGAAGCACCTCTACCTGCGTTTAAATCTCCAACTTCTGTCCATGATGTACCATTCCAAGTTTCTGTCACTGCTTTTTGAGGAACCCCACCAAAAGCTATTACAGCTGTTGAACTTGGTCCATCTCCTGTTAATTCATATCTTGCAGTATTTAAATTATTTACTTCTGTCCAACCTGATCCATTCCATAATTCAGTATTTGCATTATTAGGTTTATCACCAAAAACTATTGCTGAAGCTTGAGTACCTCCAGCTGCGTGTTCCTCTCTTGATGTATTCACATCCGCCACCTCACTAAAAGCTGAACCGTTATAAGACTCTACTTGAGCATACACTGGTGGATCTGCTGTGCCAGAAATAACAAGAGCAGCTGTTTGCGTTCCCACTCCTGGCATTCTTCTTCTAGCAGTATTCATATTACCACCTGTCGAAAAAGCACCAGCTCCCTCTGCTTGAAACTGTAATACTTTATTAGTCGTGTCAAACCACACCTGTCCTGTAATCAAAGTATCAGGATCAGTCGTGTAGTCACGAATACTAATGCCATGTATGGTTTTATAGTCAGCCATCTAATTTTTTATTCCTCTAATGTTATGTCAACAGGTTTAGCACCTAATCTTGCGATTTTCTCGTCAGATGATTCGCCTTCAACATTATTATTGTCCCATGCTGTTTTAGCAGCATCCACTTGTGCAGTCACGATAGTTTGGGCCTCATCTTTAGTTTTTACGGCGCCTGCGACCTTAGCAATCCAAAGATTACCATGTTTGTTATATGCAGGTACTTGCCAAACATTACCAGGGAAACTTGCAAAAGTTATTCTGATAGATTCTTCGTAATCTATGAAACCCTTTCCCCAATTTTCTGCGACACAATATTGATATGTTTTTGCCATGTTTTTTCTCCTTATTATTAATCTGTTAATACTTTACTTGCTATGGAACTTCCACTCCATTCTTCTGTTGAAGCCGTTGCTGCTGTAGTGTATCCACCAAAAGCTAACGCTGATGTTAGAGTACCAGCTCCTGCTAAACTAACTCTAGCAACATTTAGATCAGCTACCTCTGACCAACTTGCACCGTTCCAGTCTTCTGTCACTGCTTTAGTACCTGGACCACCACCAAAAACTAATGCGCCTGTAGTTGTTCCAGAAGCCGCTAAACCATATCTTGCGGTGTTTAAATCTCCTACCTCTGTCCAAGATGAACCATTCCAAAGTTCTGTCTTTGTAGTGATATTAGGATTAAAATCGTAACCACCAGCACATAATGCTGCTGTTGCAGTTCCTGTTCCAGAAACAACTATTCTAGCTGTATTTAAATCTCCTACCTCTGTCCAAGATGAACCATTCCAAAGTTCTGTTAAATCCATTGGCCTTGGATTGTCTATATTATCTCCAGCAAATACTAGTGATGAAGTGTTATCAGCTCCTGCGTCTCCTGTGGTTTTTCTTGCTGTATTTAAATCTCCTACCTCTGTCCAAGATGTACCATTCCAAGATTCTACAACTTTTTGTTTTGTTCCAGATCCTCCACCAAGATTTCCAGCTGATGCTAGAGCTGATGTTGTTGTTCCTGCACCTGCCAGTGTTTCTCTTGCAGTATTCATATCGTTTAATTCAGTCCAAGATGTTCCATTATATAGTTCTGTTTCCTCTGCATAGTTATCTCCTGGAGGATAGTTTCCACCAAAAGCTAAAGCAGCTGAACTACTTTGAGCTACTCCTGAATTATTATATCGTGATCTATTTAAATCACCACCTGTTGCCCAAGCGCCTATATCTGCACCTGCACCTGTAAATTCTTCTGTTGCTGCTGTTCTTGCTGATGGATCTTCTCCACCAAAAGCTAAAGCTGATGTTGTAGTCCCAGCTCCTCCTTGTCCGTATGCTCTTGCTGTACTCATATCACCAGTTTCAGTAAAACTTGTTCCATTCCATGTTTCTGTAATTCCTGTTCTAGCAGTTGCTGTATAACCAGCATAAATTACAGCTGAAGTATTACTTTCTCCACCAGCTGATGCTTGTTGTCTAGCAGTATTTAAATCTGCTACTTCTGTCCAACTTGTTCCATTCCAAGATTCATTTAAACCTGAAACTGATCCCGTCCAACCACCATTAGCTAATGCTGATGTTGCAGTTCCCACACCAACTAAATCTCCTCGACCTGTATTTAAATCTCCAACTTCTGTCCAACTAGATCCATTCCAACTTTCATTAGTTGCTGAATCACCAGGATCTCCACCAAAACATAAAGCAGAAGTATTGCTTACTCCAGCTCCTCCAGCAATGTCGTGATTGCCACTATTTAAATCTCCAACTTCTGTCCATGTTGAACCATTCCAACTTTCATTTGTTTGTGAAATTGAATTGTTAACCAATCTTCCGCCAAAAGATAATGCAGAAGTGCCATCACTACCTGCTCCTGCTTGTCTGTATTTTGCTACATTTAAATCTCCAACTTCTGTCCAAGTAGCACCATTATATAATTCATTAGTTGCTACTGCAGCTGCACCTGAAGTTTCTCCACCAAAAGCTAAGGCAGATGATTCTGATCCTGTTTGACCCATTTGTTGTTTAGCAGTATTTAAATTACCACCAGTACGCCAAGCACCAGCAGAGGTTACATTTTGATGTCTATAAATGAAATCTAAATTTGTGCTATCATAAAACAACTCACCGTCCTTTGCACTAGTCAAAGCACCAGCATTGTTTCGAACCGAAGTTCCAACAATGTCTTTATAATTAGCCATGATTATTTATTCTTCAGCAACCAACCTTGTGTAGCGTCTGTAAATACCAAGGTGTTTGCTGCTCTTTCTACCGATACAGTTAAATCTTCATCAGCACCGTGTATTTTGGAACTATTTCTAGCAATCGTTAGATTATAAGTATCAAATGTTCCTGCGTAATCTACAAATGAAACCTCATCACCTAAAGATGGTGAAGCAGGTAATGTTAAAGTCCATGCACCACCTGTCGTGTTTGCAAAGACACCCTCTCCTGCAGAAGCAGTATAGTTTGAAGTTTTAACTGCAACCCATGATGTACCACCTGTGTTATCCACAAATGATAAAGTTCCTGAACCGTCTGTCGTCAATACTTGATCAGCACTACCATCAGCACTTGGTAGAGTAATTGCAGTAGTACCAAATCCAATTGCGTCTGCAAATACTGTGCCATCTACATATACATTTTTAAATTCTAAAGACGCTGTTCCTAGATCAACATCATTGTCAGTTATCGGTACAAGACCACCATCTACTAATTTAAGTTGATTCTGATTACCTGCATAGAAATGAATCGTATCTGCCGTTTCAAAATCTATTTTAGTCTGATCGTCTTCCCCTATTTTTAAATCTGTTGCAAGTATAGATGTGATCGTAGTCTGAGCAGCACCTAGAGCGAAGTCTAAAGTGTTGTCACCATCTTCAAAGGTAACAGTAATACCTGTTTCAGTATTAGAAGATACCATACCACCGACAAGGTCTGTTATCGTTTCTGTTAAAGTTGCACCATTAACTGTAATTGCGTCTGCCTCTAAAGTACCATCAACATCTACATCACCAGATATATCTAATGCTGTACCGATTAATGTTTGAGTAAATGTTACCTGACCGTTTGCAGCTATAGTCATTGCGTCAGCGTCTGAAGCCGAACCTATCTGACCACCATCTGCAACTCTAATGTCGTGATTAAATACGGCAGTACCAGCGTCTGACATATCTAAACTTAAAGCAGTTATACCTGATCCACCGTCATCACCTTTAAAGTTTATATCTTTATCTTGTGTTGCAACTGTAAGATCAACATCTGTCGAATTATTTGTGATTGTTAATATATCAGTACCACCATCTTTAAATTTTATATCAGCACCATCGGCGTCTAAAATAATATCTGCACCAGAGTCAAGTGTCATATCATTTGAAGATGATGATATTGTTGCGATTACAGGTGTTGTTAAAGTTTTGTTTGTTAGTGTCTTTGTCGTAGCAGAGAAGTATGTGTCAAAAGTATCAACGTTGGTCATTCTCATTGTACCACCGTCATTAGTTAAGATACCATCACCACTTGCTACAGCAGTCGTACCTCTTGAAGTACCACCATCAATTAAATTTATTTCAGCAGCAGTTGTTGTGACCGCTGTTGAAGCAAGAACTAATTTGCCATCGCCAATAATTACTTGATTATTAAATGTTGCATCCCCAGCAGCAGACATATCTAAAGTTAATGCCGTGATAGCAGCGCCACCATCATTACCTTTAAACAACATATCTTTATCTGAAACACTTGACTTGATAACTAAATCAGAAGATGAGTTAGTAATTTCACCAATTGTTGTTCCACCTGCCTTGAAGAATACATCATTGCCAGCAGCGTCTAGTATAATATCTCCAGATGAATCTAAAGTTATATCTGTGCCATCATTTGTGATTGTGTCTAGGGCGATACTTCCAACATTTGTAATATTGAAGTCACCAAAATTTGTTTCGCCACCGATTGTTAGATTACCTGTCACGGTAACATTATCACCGAAGGTTACTTCTGAAGTCGAATGACCTATCGTGACAGCGATACCTGAAGTTTCTGTTGCAACTTTTAAAGCACCTACGGCATTTGCAATGTATGAATTCGATCCGTCATGATAAATTTGTAAATCATCACCTGTACCAGCAACATATTTTTCACCATCTGGTAAATGTATACCAGTTGTTTTAAATGCGATTACATCTGAACCACCTATTTTAAAATCTATCTGATCGCCTGTATCAGCAGTTAATGTTGTATCTGCGTCAACATCTAAAACTAATTCAGTACCATTTATATCTGTGATGGTTTGTTGAATTGCCTGACCTAGATAATGTATATAAGTATCGGCAGTCGAAGCAGGAGCTTCTGAAAATACTATACTTGTGTTACCACCTGATAATGTATAAGCTGTATCGGGTTCTTGAATTACACCACCAACACTTACTATGATAGATGATGTACTTGAAACAGTAAAATCTAACGTAAAAGTAGTCGTACTTCCATCAGTAGTTATGTCTTGTTTTGCAAAGAATCCGTTTACAGGTTTTGCCCCTATATATGCCATTAATTGATCTCTCTAAATTGTTGTTTCTTTATATTTATAATACTATTTATAACGATTTTAGTCATGTTTTATCTTGCTAGTGCTGGTATACCTGTGCTGGTTACAAAAGGATTCTCAGCGAAAGCTAAATAAACATATACGTGTCCTTGTGAGTTTAGTTGTTGTGCGCTTGATCTAATTTTTACCCCATTAGCAAGAAAATCTATTTCCTCACTTGCATTATCAGTTGTTGATTCTGCTCCAGCATCATTTCCATATATTACATGATACATATGATTATGTTTATCTCTTTTGTTATCATAAATTCTCCAATGCTCACTAGCAGCAGTATTTTTTATCATAACCATAGCTGGTTTAAATCCTGTGTAAAAAAATGCTCCATCTGCATTTCCATTTCCTGTGTAGTTTGCAAATTTTGAATAGCCCTTACGCTCAGAAAAAATGTAAGCCATCATATTTGCGTCATCATTTGTGGCATCAGCAGTTCCAACAGTAAATACACTAGATGTTGGTGCTGTATCATTATAATATTCTGCACTATCTCCTGATCCCCCATTAGTATTTAAGATTAAATAATCTGTTTGATAGTCAGTATTAATACCAGAATGAAGAACACCCCAATTTTCAGCATTTGCTCTACTTTTTGTTATAATAACATTTGGAACGGTTGATAATCCATGTTTTACTGTAGCAACACTTCCAGTTCCAGTAAATGAACACAATGAGAACCCAGCAGTTTCATTAACACTTCCAGAACTATCTACACTTCCTATTCCTGTTGAACTTGCGTCATTGGTAAATGATGTTCCAGCTTTCCAACTCCACGAAGCATAAGTTTGTCCTGATTTATTTGAGTTATTATAATTATTACCAGCAAGAGTAAAACCATTACTATCAAAAGAGCTAAAATAATTTGTTCCCTCTAGTGAGCCTGTAGTTTCTGCATCTGTATCATTAGGAACAAATGCTTTGGTTACACCTCTTACTGAATCATAGGCATGATGATTAGCACTACCATCTCTCCTTTTAAACCATACCCAATCAGGTTGCATATTTGAATTGCCATCAAAAGTTAAAGCAAGAGAATTTCCAGTTCCACTATAAATTTTATTCTGAAAGTATGCTGTTGGGTCGTCTATTGTTGTATAAGCCATTATCCGTGCTCCGCTAGGTTTTTTGTACAAAGGGCAAAGTAGCCCGAAGGAACCGCATACTCGAAATTGCCGTGACCATTTGCATCCGCATTACCTGATGATATAGCTGAAACTGAACCACCACCAAAGTTTGCTTCAAAAACACATTGTGCTGATTGATCGAAATCGGCTACTGCAAAAAATAAAGTTCCTGAGCCTGTGCTAAAAATATTTCTTCCACCTGCATTAACCACCCCACCAGTTTTACTTGCACCTGATGCTGGATTGCCTGAATTTAGAAATGTACCGTTTTCAGAAAAATAAACTTCTTGGTTATCAACATCCATAGCAACTCCAATAATATCATTATTTGATAAAGCTGAACCATAACTCACTTGTGTATTACTATCGGTATGAAAAAATTTACCATTAGTTCCATATATTCCTAGACCTTGACCCTTATATATAAAACTATAAGCACTACCATTTGATCCATTTGCGTCACTTTCCATATCAGCTGATATACCAATTAATGCGTGACTAGCTTGTGCTGTCACTTTAAATTCAGCATACCATTTGCCAGCACTTACTCCTATTGTAGAAAAAAAACTTTGAAAAAATGCTTCATGCGAACTTCCTGTTGTTCCTTTTAAATTACCCTCTGCTAAAGACATTGTAGAAGAATATTTTAAATTTCCATTAAATGTTGCAAAATTATTTGTTGGAGTATCCGTCATTTGATCTGTCGCAGCTAAATTGTTAGATGACCAGTTATTAGAACCAGATTTATCATTTCCTAAATCTGAACTATCTTCAAAATCTAAATAAGATCCATTGGTGCCAAGAGATAAACCAGATACATTTATTGGTTTCCATATTCCACTATCTTCATCAAATTCGCCAAATTTATCTACTGGACTATCAGCATTATCATTTTGAAAAACAACCTCTGCCATATATCCATCAAAGTAAGCTGCAGTATTTGTACTGACTCTACCAAGATAAGTCACATAACTAGCCTTATTAGTTGCTGAATTATAATTTTGTGCGTCCTTAAAAGTTGTATCTTCTATATCAGCTTCAGCGGTTCTAACCCCATTTACCCAAAGTTGCATACGGTCACTAGCAGTACCATTATTAGAGTCAAAAATTAAAACTATATGATACCAAGCATTTGTATCCCTAAATTTTCTTGCAGTCCTTAAAGCATATTGTGTTCCTGATACCACAGCGCTGTATTGTATCTTATCAGTACTATTAAAATAAAATTCATCATATATATTTCCACTATTTCCAGGTGTTGAAAAAATTGGTTGATGTCCAAATGAACATCTTTTAACCCAACCACTCCAAGTCCATTTAACTCTACTACCATCTCCAGAGGGAGTTTTATCTAAATAAGCGCTATCATCATCATTAAACCTTAATGAGTTAGCTACATCAAATCCACTTGATAATGTGTTTGCACCTAGTATACTTGGCATTATATATCTCCTATTTTAAAATTGGTAAATCACCTAAAGGTCTAACTCCACTATCATTTCTTGTATATAAAGTTTCTAATGCAGGAGTATCAGAAGCGTTTGTGATTGCCGTACACATAGAATCTTGTTTTGATCTTACGGCATCCCTATGAGTTGTGATTGCACTTGGTATTGCTGTATTTTTTTCAGATTTTCTTGTGATGTACCAATCTGTTTTATTTAATTCTGATTCTGCTTGTGCTTTCAAATTTTTAATTAATATTGTTTTAAGTCCTTCTACTTTAACTGTATCTGTATCAGCACCTTCAGGTGCCTCATTATCATCTATTTCTTCTTGTGTCCATTTAGTATCAGCGTGTGCTCTTGCAGTAGCGTCACCATGTGATCCTGTTGCGTTAGTGCCATCAAATGAATAAGTTATATCTGTATTGATGTACCATCTTTCATCTTTCTTTTTAGAATTATCAATCGTGACAGCATAGATGTTTATTGCGTTTCTTTCTGCTTCAGACCATAGGTTAAATATCGCTTTAGGGTACTGATTATCACCAATAGTAATACCTTTATCACCACTATACATTGTTGTAATTGAGTTATCTGATTTATCTACTAATGCAAACATAATAATATTAACTTAGCGTTAATGCTAAATTTCTCCCTACTTCTAACCACTTGGCACCGTTATATCTAAATACGAAAAGGTCACCTTTAGAGGCTGTTGTTGTTAATGTTGGTGCCGTATCTGAGGCAAATTCATATGCGGCATTCCAGGTTAATGTTCTTGAACCTGTTCCGTCTTGAATAACTAATAGTGAAGCAAATGTTCCTGCGACAGCGCCTGTGGCAGCAGCAAATGTTCTATTACCTGCGAGTGTCACTTTTGCAACTGGACTTGTTAATGCGTTCCAGTTTATTGTTGAACCGTCTGTAAGTGTTGCCTCTGGATTAACTGACATTGCAGCCAATGACATATAAGCGCCATCTTCAACTCTAAATACTTCTGTACCATCTCTTTGTTGAAAGATTAAATCTTTTGTGTCAACGATAGGTTTTACAACTACATCACTTGATGAATTAGTAATAGTTAATACTGTTGTTCCACCAGCAGCAAAACTTA
>Ga0181389_1000898_pt1 | contig 11989 bp, 15 predicted proteins | sample 12SPOviralmetaG_FD_130121 | JGI IMG/M metagenome (GOLD analysis project Ga0181389, IMG submission 130121) | Marine viral communities from the oligotrophic San Pedro Time Series (SPOT) site, San Pedro Channel, CA, USA - 12 SPOT_SRF_2010-06-29 | ecosystem: Environmental > Aquatic > Marine > Strait...
GCGGTGCATGCCGCATCTCAATAAACGAAGGGGCGGCGTAAGCCACCCCTCCTAACAGGATAGGAATCTGTTATGTCGAAGACTAATGTAACCAAGCTGGAATCACCAGCACAAAATGAAATGCCCGACACCTTTGATAAGGCAATGCTGGCATTTCAAATGCTGGCTGTATCTGCAAAGAATTCAGGCAACAACCCACACTTTGGCTCAACCTACGCCACATTAGAGGCAGTCATAAAAGCGGCAACACAAGCCAATCAGTTTGGTTTGTATTTCAGCCAGCCATTAGACCTCATCGTGCTAGAAGGTCACGTTGTCCAAGTGGTTAAAACAATTATTATTCATGAACCTTCTGGCGAGAAACGAGAGAGCATTTGCCATGTTCGTTCTAAAGATAATAACGATCCACAGAAGATGGGGTCAGGTATTACTTACGCTAAAAGATATAGCTTACAATCTGCGTTTGCCCTGCCATCAGAAGATGATGACGGTAACGAGGCGGCAAAACCAACACGCCCAACAACAACTCCACCACAAGATGATAAGGAAACTTTCTAATGAGTGATAAATATGTAATGGATGTAAACCGTGGCAGTGCATTCCCCATCAAAGACGGGGACTATGACAAGCTCGGCGCACCCACATTAAGCGGCACAATCAATGCTGTTCAATGGACACGCAAGCCTGATGATTCAGAATATAACCCAAATGTTTTGCTGTTGAAGACAGAAACCAAAGCTGGTCGAGCATTCAAAATCTATCAGGAAGTTGGCATCATGTTTGAAAACACAAAGCCAGATGCCAAAGCAGACTATTCTGGTAGCTATGGCAATCAGCGTTTGCAAGGCTTCAAGAACAAATCAGCCGCAGGCAATTCATATATGAGTTTGTGGATACCGCCCGAAGATGGTGCGCCGCCAGTAGCGTCTAATGCTGTGGCACCTGCACCTGCTGTAACTGAGGAGCCTATCGATGATATACCATTTTAGTGACATCGCGCTTCAGCTTAAAATGTCTAAATATAGATTTCGCAATCTCATTCAAGAGCATGGTCTTAGCTATTGTAAGCTAGGCCATGCCAGATGGTTCACAAAAGAACAGTATCAAGAATATCAGAAGGCGATGACATGCTCTCCATCTATAAAAGAAAAGACATATATCACATCAGAGGCACCGTCACCATTGGTGACAGAGTGGTTAAAGTCCGGCGCACTACAGGACAGTCTACACGCAAGCAAGCAGAAACAGTCTGCCGATATGTAGAAAGCGCAATCGTAAATGATATGAGTGGCGGCACGAAAGTGTTGCCATTCATTACAGTCGTTGATGATTGGCTTGCTGTTACACCTCGCAATGAAACAGACAGATACTTTGCGCGCCGTTTCAAATTAGAATTTGCAGCTCTCAATATAAATGACATCACTAATGATGTGTGGAAAGAATATAAGAAACGCCATCTTTATTCTTGTAAGCCTTCTTATATAAATAGAGTACGCGGCGCACTCATATCTATTATGAGCCACGCAGGGATTACACATACATTAGATAAAAACAAACAAGCCGATGACCGCATCAGGTTTCTCAGCTACGAGAAGCAAGAACAATTGCTGTCAGCTTATCCAGATTTTATTAGACCTCTATTCATTACTCTAGCTTATCAAGGCATCAGGGTAGGGGAGGCGCTTAACTTGCGTAACAGGTTTATCAGTTTCGACAACGGTACAATGCTGTTAGAGAAAACAAAGAATGGTCGAAGACGCGTTGTCCACCTCCATCCCCGCGTTGCAGATGCCCTCCAACATCTGTCCGACCGTGACTATTTGTTTCTCAACAGCAAAGGTGAGCGCTACGTAAAGCCCCAAAATTTGCGTAGCGTTCACCGCACAGCATGCATTCATGCAGAAGTATTTGACTTTACCATACATGATTGGCGGCATCACTGGGCCTCAACCCTCATGATGAATGGCGCTAATCTAAAAGCTCTAATGAAATTAGGGGGTTGGTCATCTGAGCGCATGGTCATGCGTTACGCTGATGTATCCAACGAACACACAGCAGACACAGCGAAGCTGATGCCATGGAAATAAATAAACAAAATCATACAGATAAGGTAAGCAAAAGTAACATTGACATTGTAGGGGTCACTGGTTCAATCCCAGTACGCTCCACCATTTTCCGTCACAAAAACAATAGCTTATACCTTATCTTAGCCATAACTATCATTGTGCATTTATGCATGTTTAATGATATTTATTCTTTTTTCTATACTGCATTCTAATAAAGGAGGTTTAGATGAGCACACTGCGGACACAAACTACAACCACTGGCAACAGATATAATGCTCAACGATATGAGTTAGTTGTCATCTGCGAATACACTAGAACGATTAGTTTGCTGGCTAAAAACGAGACAGAAGCAAAGATGTTAGCTGAGAATAGGTTAAGAAAAACATCAGTCAATGGTTTCAGAGATGCAGATAACCTACGCATCAATGGTTCTCTTGGTGACATAGAGTTCATTGAAGTACAGGAGGCATTATAATGGATAGATACATTGCATTAGATGAAGCGCGTGAAGCTGTCAAAGACAGGGGCGTTGCTTATGGTAAGCCAGTTGATTCGTTCGATAGGTTAGCAAAGCTCTGGTCTGCCTACAAAGGCACAGAGTTTACTGTGCAAGATGTAGGCATGATGCTCATGATGCTAAAGATGGCGCGCCTCATGAATGATGAGACGCACGAAGATTCATGGGTAGATATAGCAGGCTATGCGGCTGTCACTTGCGAAGCGATAACCGATAATCAAGGTAGTCAGCACCTTCCTGTGGATCCACAAAACATTGTGACCATGAACAAGGACTAGGATTATGAGGGTCGATTACTTGCATAATGGATTGTCCAAAGTTCTGTTGGTCAAAGCCCTTGACCATGGCGTAAGTGTCATGGAATTTATAGCCACGCGCTCTAGCAAGCCACGCTACTCGTTTGTTTTCCACGTCCTCGATTTGAGCCAGACCCCAGTTGTGCCTGTGTCCACTGATATACAGGTCAGCATGGCTCTTGAACCGCGCCATCTTGTTCTGGGCATGAAGCGAATTCCATTGGGAATGACCGTTCATATCGTGCGCCGCATGTATTCTGCACTCTCTTCCATTTGGAAACTGAAGTGCGATACGGCTCTCCCAATCTTCGTGAATCGTATGCCCACCAGCAATCCACTTGAGAGGGTCGCCAGCACCAGACCACATATCATGATTGCCGCCAATGAGAACGAGAGGATTTATCTGGCTAATCAACCACTCAACTAACTTCCACGCTGTCTTGTGAGATGTGTCCTGTTCGCCGTATATGCGCCCCAGACGCCCGACCCAGTTGTTTTGGTAGTCACCTACCGAACATCCATAGATGTGCGTGTGTGAATCTATAATCGATATATCACGCCGCAATGAATCCCAATCACAATAGTTGTCATCAATGTGTGGGTCGCCAAGCCAGAGTAGGGCGATAGGGTCATCGCTCTTCATCTTGATTTCGTGCCAGCGTGTCTCTTCTCTATGGTTCTTTCTTATCTTAAAACGAGAATGAAGATGCTCGACTATCTCTTCGACAGGCATATCATCTTGCGGTATCTCAGGCAGAACGTATGTATCACGTTTGCCTTGCTGTAAACGGCGATGAAACTCTGATTTAGAAATGCCTAATGCATCTGCGCCTGCTTGAATACTGCCATGTTCATTATAAAATTCTATGGCTATTCTGTTATCATTCTCTTTAGTTTCAATTCTTTTAGTCATGACTATCTAACATCATCTGTTTCAGTTCAGGGCCGCGCGTTTTGATTTGTTGAAACCACAAGCTGTCTTCCATCTCCAAAGCCGCACGTTCATAGTCACCGTCTTCGAGTGCAGATATAAATTTCTTAAAGCGAGAAAAGCGGGGCCAGCCTAGATTAAACACCATAGAAGCTACGACCTTCATGGCCTGCTCTGGTAAATCTCTCCACCATTCCATGCGTTCATCTAATTCATTCAACACAATCTCAATGTCATCTTCTAAGATAACAAGCGCCGCCCTCTCTGAGATTGGCTGATGCATGTTGTGACCATAACCGACTGTCGGAACACCCACAGTATCCATATACATTTCCAGCCGTAAGCCTTCATGTTTTGCAACGAGAGCTGCAAATTCTGATTTGTTCATTTCTTAAACATCTTTGTTAATTGTTGCACACCAAAGCTAGCGGCAAACACCACGCCAACTGCTGTCTTATAAAAATCAGGCATTGCCTCAAGCGCATTAAAGCCACGCTCAACAATGTCTTCATGCCCTGTAAAGGCTAAGATGAGGGGGATAGATACAAGCACAGTAAGCCATTCGTCTTTCCACGACTGGTTACTATTCTTTGCTTGTTCGAGGTTCCACTCCTGTTCACCAGCGGCGACCCGCTTGGCAACAGCAGTTTTAGCTTTGGCTGTTTCAACTTTAGATTCAACCCATGAGCCAGCTATACCGGCTACTGCTTTGACTAATATAGGTAACATGGTGCTACACTATACTGCATTAGTGCATTACAAAACGCACATTTTGTAACTACTTAAACAACTTACGCAATACATATAAGATAGAAAGCACACCAAGAACTAATGCGATCCACTCATTGAGGGCAGGCAACCAAAGAGGAGCAGAGATGCCTCCACCCGCAATCGCTATGTCGGTGTGCATATCCTTCATGTCGTGACCACCCAATTTGTTGTTTCTTCATTCCACTCATAGACGTTACCATCATCAGGATATTCAACAGGAGCAACCCAATCATAAGTTTGAGCGTCCATTGTCCAGCTTGGGTATGGTTGTGGTGAGCGAAAGACATCTAGTTCAGCATCATAGACATCACCGATACCTGCATAATTATATCGCAAAGGAATGCCACCATTAGTGTGGACACCTCTGATAGTATTATAAGATGTCTGTATCCAAGTGCCTTCTAGTGTTTCGATATAATCTGCATCAGCAACGATTACAGTTTCAACAATGCCCTCATCATTTACTTTTGCATAATGTGCCATTTGTTGCTCCTATGTTTGATAGCGGATAATGACGATACCACTACCGCCACGACCACTATTGGCATTTCGAGCACCGCCGCCGCCACCGCCTTTATTATTTGTGCCGTTTTGTCCGACTTGGCTGTAAGCATTGTTACCACGACCACCGCCGCCTTGGCCTCCATTTCCGTGTTGGTTAGAGCCATTGCCCCCACCACCACCGCCGCCACCAGCATAGTAGTTACCGTCTAACCACTGTTTACCAGCGCCACCGTGACCACCTAGATTATGTGACCTTCTGGTACTACCTGCGGTATTTGCGCCACCGCCACCAGCACCAGCCCAATCTGCTCCTTGACCGTTACTAGCACCGTTCTTACCTTGACCAGATATTCCAGAGCCACCATTGCCTGTGCCAGTAAATTGGGGACTAGCCGCACCGCCACCAGAGCCACCGCTAGCTCCATGTGGAAGATAGCCGTTATTATTTCCCCCTGCACGACCACCACCTGTGGAAGTTAGTCCTAAAGCACTTGAGTTAGCTCCACTCGCAGGATTTCTTGAACTGACACCATGTGGGTTTGTGCTTCCGTATGAACCAGCTTTGCCACCGCCACCAATACTTATATTGTGGCTTCCTGTATTGATTGTAGATGAGCCAGTTCGATAGCCACCAGCGCCGCCACCGCCGCCGTGTCCGGCACCCCCGCCGCCCCCTCCAGCAACGACCAACCATTGCATAGCTCTTGAGCCATTTACGGTGAACGTCCCACTGGATGTGAACTTGTGGTAAGTGTAGCCGCCAGAAGTAGTAACAGTACCGCCTGATGCACTAAAAGAAGATGTTCCGTAGAAATCATCTAATGCTATTTCACCGCTAGAAGGTATGCCCGATGCCGCATTATAATATTCATCGATGCCTATTGGGTTTGACCCACCAAACTCAGTCTGAATATCGGCTAGACTAATTGCGCCGCTATTCTGCAACGCCATTAGACTGCGCCAAAGGCAGTCATATTGTTAGCCGAAGTGACTGCTCCGTTAGATGCTAACTTATAAACTGCTGTTCCATTGTATTTGAATAGAAGGTCGTTATCGCCTGTATCAAGTTCGATAGTCCAAGCAGATGCACCAAACCTAATAGCGCTTCCGTTGGTATCTAATTCACCGCCTAGCTGTGGTGACGTATCACTTACAACTGATGCGTTGCCTAAAGACGTTGACGGAATAGTAAAGCCGCCGCCCAAAATGTCTGCCATATCTCTTGCTTTTGTCATCTTGTTTTCCTCGCTCCACGGAAGTTGTTTATTTTGATTGCTCCCGAAGTTGGCACAGTACCGTTTGCAATCTCTAAGCTATCTCCATCTACACTGGATTGAGATGCGATAGTGCAATTGCTTCCATCGTTCTGAGTTAGTCCAAAGGTATGTGCATTAGTGGTGAAGCGACCTGTATTAATAGTCAGAGTGCTTCCGCTTCTTGTGCAAGAAACATTGCCGCCTATTGCATTAATTGCAGCTCTAATTGTTTCTGCGGAATTATTGGCGTTATTGTTTTGGCTAAAGTTGCCAGTAACAGTGCCAAGGTTGCCACCAAGATTGAATGAATATGAAGCTACTGTTCCAGCAATAGATGTTGAACCGCCTCGATTATTGATTGAGCAACCCGCACCTGTGCTAAAGTTTCTATTCTTAGAGCCAGAGCCACTATCAGAACCTCTTGAGCCGCCTCTGAAACGCAACCTCAGATTTACACTTGCATAACCTTGCACAGTGAAGTAATGCCCTGCGCCTACGTTGCTCCAACTGCAATCGCCTTGACCCGCATCACACCAATTTCTGCCAGCCTGCAGATTTTTCAATGCCCAACTGCTGTGAGAATGGCCTATAGTTACACCATTTTTGGTACTTGTGCTTCCTGTTGAGTTCTTTGCGGGGCTTTCAAACCAGCCAAAAGCAGTAGCGTTTGAACTACCGCCATTGTAATTAACCCACGCCTTCATGTTCTGAGATTGGTTGGCGTACACTCTAAAGTTATAATAGTTATTAGCATAAAGCTGAACCCTGCCATTGCTTTGCAAAGAAGGTGTTGTCGTTCCAACAGTTTGAGTGCCACCAGAGTTCATACTGCCATTCAATTCGACTGTATAAACTTCTTCTACATCAGCACCAAAGGAGTGAGGGACTGTGCCTGTGTTGTCTGTTTTTCTGTAAAACTCGCTAAAAGAGTGTGGTGCTGTGCCACCAAATTCAGCCGCTAAGTCTGAAAACTTAACTTCTCCACTGTTCGCTATAGCCATAATTAAGGCGTCCCAAACGCTGTTATATCGTTGGCTGAAACTACCTCGCCAGTGGAGGCCAGCTTGAATACAGTCGTGCCGTTATATTTGAAGTTGAGGTCGTTATCGCCACTATCAAGCTCGATGCTCCACTTCGATGTGCCAAAGCTCAAAGCACCACCCAAAACATCAACACCAGAATTAAAGTCTACGTTACCAGTAAAAGCACCACCGTTAGTTTTGCTAACCATATCGGCAGTCGTGAATGATTTAAATGCTATGATGTTTAGCTCATCATTTACAGCCGCACCAGTTGCAAGCACTACGCTTGAGCCGTTGCTGGCTGTGTAATCTGCACCGTTTTCAAGAACGATACCATTTAGAATTACAATTAGATTATCAACTGTGTAGCTGAGAGTGTTGCTTGCATCATCAGCACCAGTGAATGTTGTCTGACCAGCGGTAGCTGTGTATTTATATTCAAGAAGAGATGCACCGCCAGCAGAAGATGCGGCAATCCATGAGCCACCATCATAAACACGCATCTCATTGGCAGACTGATTAAAGTACAACGAACCTATAACTAAAGGATTACTGTCATTATCAAGGGTTGGGTTTGCGTCAGCCGCTAGAGCCTTTGAGCCTAGATATCTGTCATCAAAACTATCAAGAGCTAATGCCGCCGCAGAAGCACTACTCGCCGCCGCTATCTGTGAATTAGATGCGTCTGTTGCATTCTGAGCCGCATTTTGAATAGCTGTTAAATTGTCAGTTACGTTCTGTAAGTTAGTAGTCTGACCAGCAACAGCGTTGATATTTGTAGCGTTGCCAGCAACAGATGTAACATTTGCGTCATTAGTTGCAACTGTAGTTACGTTAGCTTGTATGCCAGCAACAGTAGTAATATCAGCCGAATTGAAAGTTGCAAGTGAAGTTATATCACTGCTGATACTAGCTAGAGAATTCATGTTTGTTACATTAGATGTAGTAGCCAATATGTTCATATCAGATACAACATCAGCACCAGCTAAAGTATCAATGTTATTTGCTTGCTCTGCTACAGTTTGCGTTGATGTAATCAGTGGCCCAGATTCAACAGCGCCAGTAGTTAGATTAAACGCAAGCACTCTACCTTTACGGTCATTTAAGGCAGGCAATGTTAGATTAGCATTAACATCAAAGTCTGTTAGCTGTAAGGCGCGGCTAGCTTGGTCTTTCAAATCAGCAGAGATAGCAATGAATTTATCTAATTCTAAGTTTAATGACGTAACATCAAATGGGCCTGATGTTGGAAAGTCTGTCGTTCTAGCTAATGCAATATCTCTTGTGATAACAACTTTATCTGTAACGGTTGTGCCTGCTGTCGATAGGGAAATTGTGCCAGTAGAACCATTGCCACCTGTTACAGTGTAGTCAGTCGTTAATGTTTTTAATGTGCCATTGATATATACATTCAAGTCAGCCGCATCGAAGAACTCAAAGCTCACAGTAAAGCTCTTATGAGTTTGGCCCACTGTTATAGAGCCAAAATCAACTGCTATTCTTGGTGAATTATCTGTTAAACTAATAGTCATTCTGTTCCCCTATCATGCATAAATGCAGGTATCAACGCACATTATTATCGTCTTGAGCCAAGCATAAGGTCACGCATATCATCACGAATAAGCGGCAACCCTAAGAATGGTGAGCTATAAAATAATTCTTTGCTTCCTTCATTGAAGTCGCCATCAAGGAATGAACGCGTGGCTCTGAAGTAAGAAAGTCCTAACCCAACAGGCGCGCCAAATGGTTCAGTTAAACCATCTGCAAATCTTTGTTTTCTGTCTGGGTTTAAATAACGTGGTGAGATAACAAAATCTTCTGGGCTATCAGAGAAGTTAGCCGCCATAGATAATCCTAAGTAACCAAGGTCAGCATAGACGCCACTTAAACCAGAATGGTCTACTAAGCGCGCTATCATGTCAGGTGAATCAGTCCAATTATCTTTTGCCTGCCGCCACCAATAGCGGTCTTTAATCTCTAGCGTAATGTAAGACATTGCCATCAATGAGATAGCACCTTGCATTCTATGTTTTCGGGCAGGGTCACGCATTGCACCTAAGATTTTATTGTTTGCACCAAACGCAAAATTCATAAAGGTGAAGGGCAGGCTCATTGTGCCAGATTCAAGACGCACCATCTTTGTTTGTGCAGTCGATGCTTTCTCATCAATCTCATATAGTTTTGGAAACTGCTTACGCATGGCTTGTGTGTAAGCATTATCTTTAATGTAAGTAACGCCATCCATAATAAGAGGACGGTCAAAGGCTGTACCCATAACAACAGCATTATCAGCGTGAGCATTAGTTGCCGCTTGATATCTGCGTATCATCTCACGGTCTTTGGGTGTCTTACGAGGCCATGCATCTGTATTAGCAAGCATAAAGTCATCAGCTTCAGCGCGCTCTGTTGGCATCTTATTTATGTAAGCAGCCAATTCTTCATCAATGCCATAACGGAATAAATATTCTTTATCACGCGCATCAATTGTACCATCAGCTAATTTCTTACTAAGCCGTATGAATTTATCATTCACTAATATTTGGTCTAATACTTTGTAAGTTGTAGTAATCGGACCAAGAAAGTTAGCCGTATAAAAGAAACGAGAGCCTATCTCTTGTGTTCGCTCCAGCTTGTTCGGCTGAACACTACGCAAAGAATCTCCTAATATCTTTCGCTGTGCTATGTTGCGCGCCATATCGAGCGCAGTACCAGCCATTCGTGCATACTTAAAAGTAGCATTGCGTGTGTTTGCATTTAACATTGCAACACCAGCTTTTAATGTTGGCCTTAACCCATGAGCAAAAGAAATTGTGGCTATGTCAGTAACAGCAGAAAGACCAGCGCCACCAAGATAGGTAATGCCAGACATAAACTTAGAAAATTTTGATAGCTGATTATCTAATCTATCAGGGCTTCTAATTAATGAACCCATAAGACGGTCATGGTCACCAATAAATGCAGAACGAATTTGCGCTATATCTTCATCAGCAAACTTTGCTTTGCGTAATCCCTTATCTATTTCTTCTAATAACTCATCAATTGTCTTGCCATCATAGGCGCGTTGAAACTCAATTTTCTTACCAGCACGATTAGCATAGGTGTAAAACACATCCATATTCTTCACCATGAAGTCATTGATAAGATGCTCATCAATATCTGTCTTGCGATGCTTCAGATGTTTAGAATTACCTGCAATGCCTGCTGGACGCGCATCAATTAAATCATCCGCATCCTGTTCCATGATGGTGTCAAAAGTATTTTTTGTGCTTTTTACTGGGTCTGGTAGTCCTTTGTTTCTGTAATGTGTAGTGAATATATTTTTAAAATCTGTTGCGTGATTAAAATCCTGTAGCTTCAGCTTGTCGTAATAGATAGGAAACACATAGCTTTTGCGTGTTGGTGATTGCAATGCATCTTCTAAATCAATAATACGTTTGCGTAATACGCTCACCTCATCATCAATATCTGTGAGCTTGCCGCCTTGCTTTGCAGTTGTACCGCCGCCTTTACGAGCAGATGCTTCTATATTTGCTGATACACCTGTCTTCTTTTCAATCTTTGCAGTGAGCGCTTCTATCTCTAGCTTGATTGCGGCATCATCTTTAAGCAATCCAACATCTCGCATGTCACCATCAAATTCATCAAAGAACTCTTTAATAGCTGTAAAACCCTGCTTTTGCTGGTCACTTAGCCCCTCAAGAGCCTTACGCTGTGCGCTTGGTGATGTTGATTGAATATATTTTGTAATTAAATCCTCAACAAACTCATCAAAATCTTGATTGAATGGGTTAAAGTCTGCGCCATACGCACCCATAAACTGCTTTGCTCTTCGTTGCTGACCATTTGTGGCATGTTGCACATGCAAATCACGCAATGTTTCTTCCATCATTCTAGCCCTGCCATCATAAACAGCAGAGCGTTGCCCAACAGATTGCGGAATAGCTTGGTCAGCCGTACCCACAAGCGAGATAGATGAGTTACCATTCATCTTGATTGCGTATTCTTTTATAAACTGCGGTACTTTTTTATTGTCTAACACTAGCCGTTGAAGCGGTGAGCCAAATGGATTCTCTATCTTAGAATCAAATGCGTTATCTGTGCCGACATTCAGCCCTTCTTTGCTTTCATCAACCATGTGATTGAAAGGTTTTCCTTGTGCTTTAAGCCAGGCTTTTTTTGTAGATGATTTAATAAAAGGAGCTGCATTTGGAACCCCTTTCAGAATACCGCCTGTAACAGCGCTCAGAGCCGTTGCAGTGCCTATGTTCCATGCCGCCTCATAGTCCTCGTCTGCTACAGCAAACGGCGCTCTACGGGCCTCAGACGCAATACCATAAGCGCCGCCAACTGCACCTAAACGAGTAGCGCCTTGGAAGACTGTCTTGCCTAGATTAACAGCGTTAAGAACAGGCACAAACGATGTAAGGAATAATGGGTCAACCACACCGCCAGCAAGGGCTGTTGACCAGTGTGCGCCTGCCATAATCTCTCTGCGGTCAATGACTTTATCTACACGGTTCTCTAAAAAGCGGAGGTGATCCATATTCTTAGCGCGCACCAAATCATCCCAGTAGGGCAGGTATTCATCTTTTATATTATCAGCAACACTAAATGATGGGTCTTTAA
>Ga0181389_1000900_pt1 | contig 11975 bp, 12 predicted proteins | sample 12SPOviralmetaG_FD_130121 | JGI IMG/M metagenome (GOLD analysis project Ga0181389, IMG submission 130121) | Marine viral communities from the oligotrophic San Pedro Time Series (SPOT) site, San Pedro Channel, CA, USA - 12 SPOT_SRF_2010-06-29 | ecosystem: Environmental > Aquatic > Marine > Strait...
ATATGTTAAGACTACAACATCAAAAAAATACAATTACTCCAGGCACATCACAACCTGAAGTATTTAATGTGTTAGGTCAAATCGATACACTTGAAAGAGTAATTAGAGAAAAAGAGTTACAACCACCTGAAACAAGAAAGAAAATAAAAAAGTAATATGAAATTTGACTTTGCATACTTAGGTCAAACTGTTTTAAAGTACGAGGTACCATTAGAGATCTTTGTTGGTCTTAATGAGATTTATGAGAAACAAAAAAAACAGTTACCTTCAGCAACTAAACAACTTGTTGGTAAAATAGAAGACGAAGTATCTTTATATTATGCCGGTCCTAACAGCGATAAGATGCACCAACATTGTTTCTTACCACAAGATATACTGAAATGGTTTTATAGCGTCTTTGATCATTACACAGATTGGAATAAGATAGGTCCAACACAAAAGAATATAAATTCTGTTTGGATCAATGAAATGAAAGCTCATGAATATAATCCAGTGCATATCCACCAAGGTAAACTCTATACAGGTCTATCTTCTGTAATGTGTTTAAAGATGCCTAAAGATACAGGTATAGAATATTCAGCACCTGATAAACCTATGAATGGTAGATTACAAATTATTGGATCTGCTAATGGTCAGTTTTCTAAAACAGATTATTCACCTGAAATGAAGATAGGAAATTTTTATGTTTTTCCTTATGACATGAGACACTGCGTATATCCATTTAACGGAACAAAAGAAAAGAGAAGAACTTTAGTTTGTAATGTTGATGTTGATTACAATCCAGTATCTTCAAGAACAGCATCAGGACAATTAGAATGATACCAAGAATGCCAAGGTGGCAATCTTATGTTGCCCAAACAACAGACCCTATATTTTCACCAAAACAATGTCAGATGATTGTAAATGCAGGTCATCAGCAACAACCTGAAAAGGCTTTAGTCGGTGGAGGAGATAAAGGTGCACATGATACAAAGAAAAGAGTAACAACAATTAGTTGGATACCTTTTGCTAAAATGCCTGAGATGTATAAGCAAATAGAAAATCAATTATCTATTGTAAATCTAAATCATTTTGGTTTTGATGGTGTAACCCTTACAGAACCAGCACAGTTTACAGAATACCCTAAAGGTGGTTTTTATGATTGGCATATGGATTTAAATGCTTTTGGTCAAGACGGTCAAAATCCTATTAGAAAAATATCTATGACATTATTATTATCAGACCCTAAAGATTTTACTGGAGGTGATTTATTATTTTCAGACGCTGGTAAACAAGAACCCCTACCCTTGAAACAAGGACAAGCAATATTCTTTGCATCATTTTTAAGACATAAAGTAGCTCCTGTTAAAAAGGGTATAAGAAGATCTATGGTAATGTGGTTTGGAGGACCGCCATTAAAATGAGTCAACTAAATAGAAAGACATTGTTTCCAACTCCTGTGTATTTTAAAAATTTACCTAATGCTAAAGAACTTAATAAATATTTATTAAAACATATTAAAGCCTGGAAGAAAGCAGACCCTAAAGGAGAGAATAAAACAAACTCTGGATTTGGTTGGCATAGTAAAACAGATATGGATAAGAAAAAAGAATTTCAACCTTTGACAAAAGAATTATTTGCTATGGCAGAAGAGTGCAATAAAGACTATGGTGTGCAACCTAAGCTAGGACTAGGTAACATGTGGGCCAATGTTAGCCCTACATATTCATACAACAAAACACATACTCATCCTAACTCATTATGGTCAGGTGTATATTATATTAAAGTGCCAAAAAATTCTGGAAAAATTTTTTTAGAAGACCCTAGACCAGGACCTAATACACACATGCCTAGGCGATTAGATAATCTACCAGAACAATTATGGAGAGTATGCGCTTATGAAGCTAAAGAAGGGTTAATGATATTCTTTCCATCATGGTTACCACACGGTGTAGATATAAACATGAATACAGACAAAGGCGAAAAGAACTGGCGTATATCAGTGTCTTTTAATTTTATACAAATATGAGTTTTAAGAAAAATAAATACCAAGTTTTACGTGGTGCTATATCTAAAGAGCTAGCAGATGTTGCTTACAGATATTTACAAATATCTGCAGAAGCTGATAACTGGATGCTTAGCAATTACGTTACACATACAGGCAATCCACTAGTAGGTAACTTTCATGATATACAAGTGCCAGGATCCTATGCAAAATATGCAGATAGATTTATGGAAACATTACTAGTTAAAACTATTGATGTTATGCAAAAAAAAACAGGACTTAAATTAGTACCTACTTATTCATACACAAGACTCTATAGAACAGGCAATATTTTAAACAGACACAAAGATAGACCTAGTTGTGAGATATCAACAACACTATGTTTAGGTGGCGATCACTGGCCTATTTATCTAGACCCTACGGGAGCAGATAATGTCATTGAAGAATACAAAGGTATTGTAAAACCAGGTGCACCATTAGGTGTAGAGGTTAATCTAAAACCTGGTGATATGCTTATCTATTCAGGCTGTGACTTAGAGCATTGGCGTAAGCCTTTTGAAGGCAAGCTATGCGGACAAGTGTTTCTTCACTATAATCATGCTGACGGACAGTTTGCAAAGTCAAATTTGTATGATAAAAGACCTCTATTGGGTATACCCAAAACTCGTTGATCTACAACGCGATTTAATATAATCTAAATAAAACAGGAATTTCTATGTTACAAAAACTAGGCTTTTTGCCAGGCTTTAATAAACAAGTTACTTCAACCGGGGCCGAGGGACAATGGACCGGGGGAGATAACGTAAGGTTTAGATACGGATCACCAGAAAAAATAGGTGGCTGGGCACAGCTTGGTGCAACTAATCTAGCAGGCGCTGCTAGAGCAGTACATCATTTTGACGATAACGCAGGTATTAAATACGCTGCTATTGGAACAAACAGAATTTTATATGCCTACTCAGGCGGCACATACTACGACATTCACCCTATAAGACAGACTGTAACAGGTGCAACTTTTTCAAGTCAATCATCAACAAAAACAGTTACCGTAAATTGTGGAACTGCTCATGGTTTAAGTGAGGACGATATTGTTTTATTTGAAGATGTTACCGGAGTAACGGGATCATCAACTTATACTAATGCCACATTTGATGATGTTAAATATATGGTCATCTCAGTACCAACAACTACAACTTTTACAATTACAGCAGTCAGTACAGAATCAGGCACACCATTAAGTACAAGCGGATCTGCTAAAGTTCTTTGTTACTATACTGTAGGGCCAGCACAACAAGTTGGTGGCTTTGGTTGGGGTACAGGACTATGGAGTGGTACTGCTAACGGTCCAGCTACAACAACTTTAGCTTCTAGTATTAATGATGCTGTAACTGATATTCCTTTAACCAACACATCTCAGTTTCCTGCTACAGGTGAAATTAGAATTGGTACAGAAGACATTAGTTATACAAATAACAACACAACTACAAACATATTAAGCGGTGGGGCAAGAGAAGTTAACGGTACAACAAAAGCTGCCCATAGTGGTGGTGTAACCGTTACAAATATTTCTGACTTTGTTGCATGGGGTGATGCTTCTTCTGCCGACTTTACAATTGACCCTGGACTATGGGTATTAGATAACTTTGGTACAAAACTTATTGCACTTATATATAACGATAGATGTTTTGAATGGGACTCAGCTGCAACAAATGCAACATCAAATAGAGCAACCATAATAGCAAACGCACCCACAGCATCACGACACGTATTAGTATCTACACCAGATCGACACTTAGTATTCTTTGGAACTGAGACTACAGTAGGTAGTCAATCATCACAAGACGCTATGTTTATTAGATTCTCTGATCAGGAAAATATTGATGGTACAGAAGCTTACACCGTAACTTCAGAAAACACAGCAGGTACACAGAGACTTGCCGCAGGTTCTAAAATTATGGGGGCTATACGAGGTAGGGATTCTATCTATGTATGGACCGACACAGCATTATTTTTAATGACCTTTGTAGGTGCACCGTTTACTTTCTCTTTCCAACAGATAGGAAGTAACTGTGGATTGATAGGTAAGAATGCATGCGTAGAGGTAGATGGTACAGCGTACTGGATGTCTGAGAATGGTTTCTTTAAATACGATGGTCAGATAGAATCTATGGACTGCCTAGTAGAAGACTTTGTTTATGATAATCTAAACTCTACACCTAGAGATTTAATTAACGTTGGACTAAACAACTTGTTTGGTGAAGTAATATGGTTTTATCCATCAGGTACTTCTTTAGCTATTAATAACATGGTGTCATACAATTACATTGAGTCTTATAGTAGAGCTAGTCCTAAACAAGCTATCTGGACAACAGGCACATTATCAAGAACAGCATGGGCAGACTCAGCAGTATTTGATAAACCACACGCAACAGAATACGATCCTGACGGCACAGCTTCTGATGTAGTAGGCAACACAGATGGTTGTTCTATATACTATGAACAGGAAACGGGGACCGATCAAGTTAAAGCAGGTGGTGATGTAACAGCTATTTTAGCAGAGATTACATCTGGAGATTTTGACATTACACAAAAGAGAACCGCATCAGGACAAACCATTGGTATGCCAGACCTTAGAGGTGACGGTGAATTTTTAATGAAGATAAGAAGAATTATACCTGACTTTATATCTCAAACAGGCAACACTACAATTACATTATTATTAAGAAATTATCCTAACGATGCAGCAGCAGGCTCATCATTAGGTCCCTTTACAGTTACAACTACTACTGATAAGGTAGACACTAGAGCCAGAGCAAGAGCTGTATCAATAAAGATATCTAATACGGCCACTTCACAAGACTGGAAGTTAGGTACATTTAGATTAGATATACAACCGGACGGTAGAAGATAATGGCAATAAATTACGGAGCTAATTACATAGGTGTAGATAAAGATCGGTATGATGCCGGTAATCAATTTTACAGTCAAGACAGATTTCTTCAAGGTATTGGTTTAGATAAACCAGCTATAACTTTTAATCCTTCTAACTACGACACAGGTATAACAAGTCAGTACGGAAACAATTCTATGTATGGAACACCTAATCAAGGGGGTGACTCTATGGGTGCTACTATGCCTATAGGTAACTTTAATCAAAAAGATAACTTGTTTGAAATAGGGCCTAACACAAATATGCAACCTAATGTGTATGATGAGTTTGGTAAAGACGGACAAGTATACAATACTTCATTAGGACAAAGAGCTAAAGATTTAGCAGGAAAAGTAGGCAACTATGGACTTAGAGCTATGGCTTCACAAATGGGTTCACAAGGTGGTGCAATGCTTGGTGGTATGATTCCTGGTGGAGGAATACTGTCAATGATATTAGGAGCAGGAGCTGGTGGTAAATTTGGTTTTGATATGTCGGGTCGAGGACCAACAGATCCTGAAAGAATAACAGCAAATTTTTACGGTAATCAAGGCAATAGTCCAATGCAATATTTAGATGAAGAAGGGAATTTAGTAGACAGTATGATGCAAGGATATAATATATCTTCTGCTTTTGGTAAAGGTATAGGTTCAGCACTGCAAGCAAGAATAGATAAAATAAACAACAGAAAAGCTGGAGTACACACTGCGGGGTTACTACAAAGATTAAACAAAGAGAAAGAAGCTTTAGAAGCAGCTAATCAAAAACAAATGGATAACATGGCGGCTAATGAACGTTCTGTATTAGATGATTACTTTGGTGGATCAGGAGCAGGTGCCGATGGTAACAGATATGATGGAGCAGATACTTTTGAAGAATATTCAGCAGACCCAACAAGTTTTTCAGGGAGCAGTTAATGGCAAAGATAGTACAATCATTAACTAGAGCCAGTAAAGAATACGAACAAAGAACGTTTCAGTCATTAGTTAGAGATTTAGATAACGTAATTAATAAACTGAACACAACGTTCCAAGATGAGATTAAACAAGAGGTAGAAGCTAAAAGCTTCTTTTTAGAATAATGGCAACAGTAAACTTATTTAAATTTTTTGGCGTAGACAATGTTACATCAACAGATGCACAGACTATGTTTGGCACAACGAATGGAGTGCAGAATCCTTTAGTAAACGAAGTATATATTATCAAATCTTTAAAAGTTACATCAGCAGGTACACCCACAGTAACCGTTACTAACAACAGTATTACTACAATTAAAACCTCTGCTCTAACAGCAAATAAAACAGAAGAATTATTAACCGTTCCTTTAGTAGTAGAAGGCGGTAAAACTTTAACGGTAGCATCAAGCAGTGCAGACTCTTTTGATGTAGCTATTAGTTATTTAAACATTAAAAAGGAGAAGGTAGACTAATGAGTGATATACCAGTAGTAGATGCAGTAGAAACTATAAGCCAATACAGGCACAAGAAGACAGGGGCCATTTATAAGACAAAAGAAGAGTGGCAAAAGCTTGGAATACCCAATGAAGACATAGCGCAGGACCTAACAGTCATTATGCCAGCGCTTGATTTGTTTGGTAAAACAAGCTAAAACAATCATTTGAGGTAAAATTATGGCAATATCAAGCATGCAACAACCAAGACAGATGTACGGACTAGGAAGTTTTGTAAAGAAATTTACAAGACCGCTTAAGAAAATAGTTAAAAGTCCTTTAGGTAAAGCTGCTTTATTGGGTGGCGGCGCATATCTATTAGGTGGGGGTAGGTTTGGGTTAGGCACTGGAGATGGTTTTGGAAGTTCTGGTATAGCTAAATACCTTAAAGGTGGCTTAGGTAATTTTATGAAAGGAAATGCCGGCACTAAAATGGGTTCTCTTTCAAATATATTTAGACAAGGTGGAAAACAAGGCGCTGACTTTAGTATGGCTAGATTAGGTCTTGGTGGTTTAGGTTTAGCTGCTACAACATTACCATTTTTAGCAGGCGGTGAAGAAGATGAGGATGTTATTACAGATCCGTTTTCAACTACACCAAGTTCAATTTCAGACATAGTATCTATGGCTCAAAATAAAGATCCAAGTTTAAGATTTATGCCTAACTCACAATATGTACAGAAAAATTTTTATAAAGCAGCTGACGGTGGTATAGCTAAACTATCTATGGGCGGCGGTGCAGGCCAACAACAAATGATGCAAGCATTACAAGCAGAGTACATGAAGTATAGACAGAACGGAGGCACAATGCCTTTTGAACAATATGCAAAAATGGTTATGCAACAACAAGGTCAACCACAAATGGCAGCTGAAGGCGGTAGAATAGGTTACTCTAATGGTGGACTTTCTACATACCAGATATTTAAATTAAAAGAATTAGGTTATGACACAAAAGGTGGAAAAGTTCTTGACCCTTTTGGTGGTGAAAAAGTATTAAAAGATATTTTAAAAGTAAATAAATATGCTAACGGTGGTAGAATAGGTTATGCTGAGGCAGGACCTGTAATGGAAGAAGACGTAGAAGTTATTAACGAAGACACACAACAAGTAGCATCTAACAATGAGAACGATAGAATTTTAGAATTATTGTTTGAAAAATATTTAGACATGGGTATGTCAATGGAAGAAGCAGAAGCTGCAGCAAGAATGGAACTTGATCAAATGAGTCAAGGACCTGCTATGGAAGAAACTATGGTAGAGGATAGAGTTATGGCTAACGCTGGTGGTATGATGGACTATATGTCTAGTGCAAACCCTATGGCTGATTCTTATCTTATGGAAGACACAGACATAGTAAACATGTACAGACCAGGTGGCGATAGACAACCAGCTGCTGAAGGTGGTATCATGGATCTAGGTGGTATGGAAAAAGATTACAGAGCTGAAGGTGGATTTGTACCTATCGGTGGTCAAGAAAAAGCTGACGATGTACCAGCAAGACTAAGTAAAAACGAATTTGTATTTACAGCAGATGCTGTAAGAAACGCAGGCGGTGGTGACATCGATGCCGGCGCAGAGGTTATGGAAAACATGATGAATCATTTAGAACAAGGCGGACAAGTTTCAGAAGAGTCGCAAGGTGGAAACCCTGCACAAGAAATGTTTGACACCGCACCACAATGGGAGAGTAGAATAGGATAATGGCATTACCAGATTATTTAGAAGATACAGCCAAAGATTACGCCAAGCAGTCGGTCGCAACTTATTCAGCGCCGATTGAGACAAGCACATTTACTGGCGGACTAGACGCACAAGGCAACAGGGCTACGGGACCAGGGATCACGGGAGCTAATCCATTTGTTGCAGGCATGGATCCTTTACAAACACAGGCTATGGGTTTAGCAACGCAAGGCGTTGGATCGTATTCACCTTTTTTACAAACAGCTACAGGTAATGTTGCAGCTGGTGCACAAAATTATGCAAATCAAGCAGGTCTTACAGGACCTAATGCGTATCAAAATTTTATGTCACCTTTTCAACAACAAGTTATTGATACATCATTAGCTGATTTTGATTCATCAAGAGTTGCAAACAGACAAGCAATACAAGACGCAGCTGTAAACTCAGGAAATTTTGGTGGAGGTAGGGAAGGAGCAATGCTAGGTTCATATGATGCTGACTCAACAGCAGGCCGAGCAAGCTTGTTAGCTTCATTACAACAAGGTGCTTTTACTCAAGCTAATACTAACGCCCAACAAGCATTTCAAAACCAAGGACAAATGGGACTAAATCAATTCGGTTTAGCTAATCAACAATTTGGTTTATCTAATTTTGGTAGAACAGGAATGGGTCAAGACATTTCTGCACTAGGAACTTTAGGTGGACTTAACCAACAATTAGCACAAGCAAATTTAACAGCTAACCAACAAGCAGCTAAGACAGCAGCTTACGAACCATACGGTAGATTAAATCAATACGGTCAAGGCTTAACGGGACTAGCAGGTGGTGTAGCATCATCTTACGCAGATCCAGCACCAGTACAAAGTCCGTTATCACAAGCCATAGCTGGAGCTACTGGAGTGGGAAGTATTTTTGCTAGACTATACGGCGGCAAGGGGATTTAATGAGACCACTTAAACGACCTATGTTTAAATACGGTGGTGATGTAAAAAGACAAGGCATCATGCACGGAATGAACGGCCTAAGAGATGGCGGCGTAGCTACAACAATGGCTGACGCTACAGGTTATGCAGGTGGTGGAATGACTATGCCTGACATGAGAGGCAGGGTTACAGGACCAGGTGGTTATGCAGGAAAAGTGCCTGGAATGCTACCTATTAATCAACAACCAACACCACGTACTAGATTAAATATAGGTGTTCCAAATCAACCAGCAACTAAAGTTCAAAATTTTTATAACAAAGGTTTAGAGAAAGCAGGCAAAGTTAAAGGTTTTTTAAAAAAACCTGTGTTTAGTGAAAGAGGTATTAAATATTTATTAGGTAGAAAAGCACCTCAGTTAGCAAAAGGAATTGCTAGATCAATTGGTAATTTTGCAGGCGGTGCTGGTTCAAGATTTCCTCTTTCTAGTCTGGTAGGAAAAAGAGCTCTTCCTTATTATGCCATGTATAAAGCTTCTGAAGTTACACCTGTAGATGAAAAATATAATATTAGTAGATATAGAGATAATTTATTTGCACCTTTCCAATCAGGTGAAAGAGCTGAAGAGATGTTTCAGAAAAAAGCTTTAAGAAATGCAGAGCAAGCAGCTAACCCTAACAACTTTTACAGATATGATCCAAGTAGATATGGACCAAGAAAAGATCACCCTAACTACGACCCTGAAAAGATAAGATACAATCCTTTTTCTAAAGACACAGGTGCAGCAGATACTGAAATACCTCGTGATGCAGAAGGTAATATTATTAGATTTAATGATGCAGAATCAATGTTTGGGCTTAAGAAATTAAAAGCAACACCGGGTTACTCAAAGGAAGACAGAAAAATTAAAAAAGACACAACAGTAATTCCTGAGGTTAAAGGAACTCAAGAAGAAAAAGATGCTTATGCTAAAAAATATAAAGCAGATCAAGATGACGCAAAATTAAAAAATATTTACAGATTACTAGGTGTAGACAGAGCACAAAGAAACGCTGCAGGAAAAGCATTAGCAGATATTAGTAGATACATAGACGAAGGTGGTAAAGATACTATTTCTAGAAAGAACATAGGCTCTACACTTACAAAAGGTATCCTAGCATTTGATAAGAGATTAGATAAAGCAGATCAATTAAAAGAAGCTGCAGGATTAATGATAGCTAAAGGTGAAATTGAAAAAGACGTATACGGATCTAAACCAGGCACACAATTAAAAGCAGCACGAGACTATCAATCTGAATTTGGAGGAAGTCTAAAGGATGCTTACAAAGCTCTTGGCATAGGTAGAAAAGATATGGCTGTTCAAATATCAGAATCTTTAATAAAAGGTGCAAGAAAAAGCACTGATTTAGTAGAGGCATCCTATCAAGCAGAAGGAAATCCTCCAGCTATTCTTACTGTAAAATCCAAAGAATTTGATAAATGGCAAGATGATAACGAAGGTAAAACTGAATTAGATTATGTTGAAGAAATTACTGACAGAAAACCTGGCGCATATGTAGTTGGAACTAGAGTTGTAATTGTAGACGAAAAATTAAAACCAAGTTTCTATTACTAGGAGGACTAAATGCCTACACTAGCAGAAATTCAATCGGGCGTATCAAGCACAAACAAAAACAACAAAGTAGGTGTAATGGAATCAATGCTATCCGGCATTGTATCTGGTGTTATTGCTATACCTAAAGGTTTCTTTTCTCTAGGCGCAAGCTTAATGGATCTTGGAGCTAACACAGGTAAAGCTGCTGCAGTAGAGCAATGGTTTGATGACCTTACAGAGTTTGATGAGAAAGCAGAAGCCACAGCTGCGGGAAAAATTACAGAACTATTAGTTAACATAGGTATACCAGGCGGTATAGCTTTAAAAGGTGCAAGCGGACTAGCTAAGTCTGCAATGTTAGCCAGACAAAATGGTAAGTATGTAAAACTTAACGACCCAAAATTATTAGATGATATTGGTAAAGGTACAACGCTTACGGGAACAGGAAAAGCAAGACAAGCTGTTGCTGGAGCTTTAGGAGCTGGTGCTGCAGAAGCTACGTTTGTAGGTGATGTAGAAGGTGTCGGTACGTTTGGAGATTTGTTAGGTGGTCCTACTGCAATTAACAGAGACGAAGAAGACAACGCTGTTAGAGAAATTTTAAATAGAGTTAAGTTTGGTACAGAAGGTGCATTATTTACTGGTGCCATCAGTGGTGCAGGAACGGTAATAAAAAAATTAACAAATAGAAATAAACAATTAGATGTAGCTAATTCTAAATTAGATTTTTGGATAGACAAAGTTGCTTCTAAATTTAGAGCACGTAGTGGTAAGACACAAGAATTTTTTGACATTGAAAGAGGATCTGTTGGAGCAAGAGCTGCAGATGCTAACGTAGCTAGAACACTATCAAGAGAATTAGATGTAAATATAGATGCTATGTTTCCACCTATGAGAACAATGTTTAATAAACAAACAGCAGCAGAAAGAACTAATTTTTTAAACGTAGTTAATGATGCATTGTTATCTGGTAAAGCAGAACTTGACGATGTAGGTGTAGCAACGTTTGGTAAAATGGATGACAAAGCTGTATTAAAAATTGATGAGCTTGTAGATAAGTTTGCTAAAAATGCAGAACAAGCTGATGAACTAAGAGTAGGTATCATTGGTGGTTTGTCTAACATGAGAACAGCATGGTCAAAACTATTCTCAGAACTAGGAGGCACACTAGACTCTGGAGATATTAAAGAATTTCAAAAACTATTTGGTGGTAAGTTTAAAAACTATTTAGGTTCTACTTATGATGTGTTCCAAGATAAAAGTATTCTACCTTTCTTTAAATACAGACCAGCAGAAGATGCTATAGAGTCTGCTAAAAAATCTTTTATAGCCAGTGCACGAGAAGCCGGTGAAGAGATGACAGATTTACAAGCCGAAGCTGCAGTAGCTAGAGTTTTAAAAACAGCAAGACTACCTAA
>Ga0181389_1000905_pt1 | contig 11930 bp, 19 predicted proteins | sample 12SPOviralmetaG_FD_130121 | JGI IMG/M metagenome (GOLD analysis project Ga0181389, IMG submission 130121) | Marine viral communities from the oligotrophic San Pedro Time Series (SPOT) site, San Pedro Channel, CA, USA - 12 SPOT_SRF_2010-06-29 | ecosystem: Environmental > Aquatic > Marine > Strait...
GAATATTCCTTTTGATAATGGTCATGTTAATGTCAGCAGCTTTACTGTTAACTATGAAGAGTATGAAGGATTTGAGGATAGAGGGGAGTTATCTTTTCCCAATTTGCCGCCCAACCAGTGGTATATGGTCGACCTCTTCCCAGGGTTTAATTTCAACTTACGGGGTTCCGCGTATCGTTCAGACTCAGTAACTCCTCTTGGACCTAACAAAGTTCTTATTGAATTTAGAGGTTATGGTTTACGTAAGGATACACCTGAAGAAAGACAAACGAGAATTAAACACCACAACTCTATTTGGGGACCATTCGGTCGTAACCTACATGAAGATTTGATTGGTGTTGCAGGTCAAGGTACTACAATGAGAGAAGGTACTGCAACAAGAAATATTTTGCATGGACGTCATGAAAATTCTACAATTCATGATGAAGTTGGAATGAGACATTATTACGAAGCATGGGGAAATATGCTTGGAGTTAGTCCAATGAATCCCCTACAATTTGAAAAGGCAGCATAATGGCTGAAGAAAAGAAAAACGGTATTGTGGCTAAAACAGACCACAATGAATTTGAGTTGATGTTAAGATTTTTAGGTAATGAACTTATTGCTATTAGATTGGCAGCAACAAACTTTAACGGTAAATTGATTATGTGGAGTATTGTCCTCATGATATTTACATTTATGATAATGGAGGTGTTCGGTCTAAGTGCAATGCTTGGATTTGGCGATAATATGTAATGAACAAGTTTGGCAAACAACTATTAGCTGGATGGATTTTTTCTATCGGCGTTATTTTATTTTGTAATATAGCATTTGCAGGACCAAATGACTATACACCACCAGCTAAAGAAGTACCGATGTGGGTTCAAAAACCTGTACAATGTGCATCGCCCGAAGCGGTGTTTGATCGGATCGAATCAGGTGGTTTGTTACCATTATTTTCTTCAACAGGTAATGCTCGAGTTGAAGATGAAATGTACGCGTTGCCATACGGATTCTTTTATAATCCAGACACTGGTTATTGGTTATTTGTAGAATTCTTTTCGCCAACATCAGCGTGTGTAATTGGCGTTGGTGAAGGTGTAGATTTTGATGTACAAGGTAAAGAAACGAAAGCACCATTCTAAAAAAAATGATAAGTCTTTGTTTTTGTTTGATAACAAAATGCGTTTTTTAGTGTACAAAGCTGAAAAAACAGGGTATAATAGATCTATAAAATGAAGAAAGCAAAGAGGAGCTTATTATGTTTTTAGAAAATCTTACAAAGTTAGAACAGAACCTTTGGAAGTCTCACGTTGAATTCTGTGGTGTTGACCATGGTATGGCTGAAATGTATGCTGAAGATCGTAATGATGTGATCGAAGCCAAATATCGGTATAAGCGTGGACATATGGGTTCTCTTCGTAGCTTCATCGATCGTATGGATACACATCCACGCGAAGGTGTTGTTATGGCTTTTGCTGCCGATCTTGGTGAAGATTGGGTTTTTGAAAATCTTGGTTATGAGGTGCGCTAATGGAAGGCTTTGAGTTTGAAGGCATTTGGATTGAAAATCCGTATTTGTCAGAGTGTGGTCGTTTTGAAGTAGATCCTAAAGAATATTATGGAATTGATGTAGATGAAAAATCCGATAGCTAGATATTTAATGTGCGCATATGCATATTATGTTGAAGATGATCCACTAATCTCTGATGAAGAATTTGATGAGCTGGCTAAGTTTATCCATAAAAACTGGGATGCGATTGATCATCCACACAAAGATCTAATTATACCAAACGATCTCTTGGCTGGTACCTATCTTGGTGAATATCCAACTATGATACCTGGTGCGGTAAAAAGTTATAGAAAAATAAATTCACTTTAAATGAAAAAAAGCATGTACAACTGTGAATTTGTATGGTATAATATATAAGTAAAATCAAAATGGAGAATATATAATGGCACATATGGTAGAAACAATGGCGTACGCAGGTCAAGTTCCATGGCATGGTCTTGGTGTTCCAGTATCGAACGATCTGACACCAGCACAAATGATGGAAAAAGCTGGACTTAATTGGAATGTACGCGAAGTTGAATCATATATTGAATTCGATGGTCGTAAGATGCCAACTGGGCAAAAGTCTTTAGTACGCAACACTGACGGTCGTATTCTTACAAACGTTGGTGAAAATTGGAATCCAGTTCAGAATGAAACTGCATTTGAATTTTTCCATGAGTATGTAATGGCAGGTGATATGGAAATGCACACTGCTGGATCATTGAAAGATGGTCAAATGGTATGGGCTTTGGCGAAAGTCAAAGATTCATTCGAAATTTTAGGTGGAGATCGTGTTGATTCGTATCTTCTCTTCTCAAATCCACATCAATATGGAAAAGCAATTGATGTGCGCTTTACACCTATTCGCGTAGTGTGTAATAATACTCTTTCACTATCACTTGATTCGAAAAAAGACAATGCTGTTCGTCTTGGACATCGCACTGAGTTTGATCCATCGACTGTGAAAGAAGCTCTTGGTATTGCATCTGAAAAGATGTCATCATATAATGAGATGGCTCAATACCTCTCAACAAAAAGATTTACACAAGATTCTTATATCGAATATTTGAATCAGGTATTTCCACGTACAGCTGATAAGCGTGTACAAGGAAAAGGTCTTTCTGTTGATACACTTTCGCGCAATGCGAAGTTATCATACGAAGCTCTTGATACACAACCAGGTGCAGAGTATGGTGAAGGATCTTGGTGGCAGGCATTTAATTCTGTCACTTATATAACAGATCATGTACAAGGTCGTAATGAAGACAATCGTCTCTATTCATCTTGGTTCGGTGGAAATCAACTTCGTAAGAAGGATGCATTGAAATCGGCTCTTGAATTTGCAGACGCAGCCTAGGAGGGCTATATATTATGAATACAAATAAAACAATTCGTGATTGGGTTATCAACAATCCTAATAGAAAGTTTTCAGCTAAAGAAGTTCAACAAGAACTTGGCATTTATCGAAGTACTCAAGTAAGTAATGAGCTAGGTGCGTGTACTGGAAAACGAGCAAGTTATATGAAACGAGCTGGTCTAAAACTTGAAGTCGTTGATAAAGGTGCATCTGGATCATACATTTATTGTGCTACTCCAATCGGAGGTAAAAAAGTTACTGTTCCAATGATTGGCACTATTGCAATGGTACCAATTAATTTAAGTGATCCAAATATTAAAACTAGCGCGATAGCAACCGAACTTGCTCGGAGACTTAATGTATCGAGTTAAAGGTTACTTTAAGCATCATATTGTTGTCAGGTATTTTCTTGACCAATATGATGCTATTGAATTTAAAGACGTAGTTGATGCTCACTATCCACTACGAGTTACATATGAAAAGGGAGTTTATCCAGTGAGGACATTTATAGTTAATGGTTGGAATGCTGTAATGGATGATAGACGAAATCCACTCAGTAATATTCCACATCTCGGGACAAGACATATGGTTATGCAAGTGCTAGCGTGGATGTGGTGTATTGTATTCGCATTTATAGTTGGCAGTTGGACAGCATTTGGTGTGAGCGCAGTAGTTCATATTGTCTTGCTTGCTGCAATTGTAATTACTGTAGGAACATTTGAAACAGCTCGTAGATCTCCACAATATTTTGGGGGACTAGGACGAGGTAATGGTGGAGAACACGAATGAACGTATTAAGATCTGTACATAGAGATGCTAAAGCTATTAGCATGGGAAAAGATAAAATTAATTCTGAAATTGAATTTTGGGAAAATAGTAAACGTAAAGTTCGTGCAGTTAAAGAAAGATTAGAAAGATTATATACAGCTCGAAATCAAATTGATGAGAATCCAGAACATATTGATACGCTAATGGATGATTTAAAAGGAATTCAAAATGAAAGCGCATAAACTAGATATGATTGCTGCATGGGCGAAAGATGCCGGTATTAGTGGTTTTGATCATTTAGATCCAAAAAATATCGAAAGACAGCGACAATACGGGATCAAAAAATATAATGAAAATAATCGCGAAAAACCTAAAAAGGATGAATAAACTAATGCATTGGTTTAAATTCAAATACAAAAAATGGTTGGATAAAAAACAAGCAAATGTACCTAAGTATTTAGGTGGTAAGTAATAAGAAAAAGGGCATTTAGGTGCTCTTTTTTTAGGTTTACTTTTATTATAAATAGTGGTATGATATATCTAATAATGGAGGTAACAGTTGTTACGGTTTACAACATTTTTAAGTGAGGCAAAAATGACTACTTATGTGAAAATGACACCTGCGCAATGGTCAAAACCTAATTCGCAGACTAATCAATCGCGATTAGATATATTAAGAAAGATTATTAAGAATGGAGATAAGATCCCATTAAACACTGGCGCTGAGGTAAAGATTGATAATACTAATGATAATTTAGCCGCAGTAGATAACTTAGAAAAAACATTAAAGCCAGTAAAATTAGTTAGTAGTAGAGGAGAAATATCCTCATCACAAATTGGCAAATCAGCCGCATTTGGCGGAGCACAGAGTGGAGCTGGTGGAGGAACAAAGAATACTGCATTAGCAGAAGGTCTACAAGCGATTTGGATTCATGCTATGTTGGGAAAAAGAATACAACCATTCGAATCCTATTCACAATCAGATTTAAAAGTTGCTTATGGTAAAGCAGAAGTAAATATGTTATCGTTAGATGAAATGCTAAGTATGGATGCATCTTGGCATTGGTCGGCATATTGGTCAGCGAAGATTTTAATGAATAAAGGATACTTGAAGACTGGCATGACAATACATCGTGGTGATGATGTGATGAAAGCAATTTATAAATTAAAAGATAATGCATTTAAAAATTCAGGTATAGTAAAATTGGGTGACGATAAGTGGAATCCTGGAGATGTTTGGGCTATAGGAGCGAGAGTAAATATTTCAAGTGAACTATCAGATGAAAGCATTCAAAAACTAAATTCAGATCTTGTAGCTGCATTTGACGATAGAAAAATAGTAGGCATATCTCTTAAGAAGATTGTTTCAGAGGCTGGTGCCAAACTTAAAGAAGAAAATCGTACAGAAGAAGTTGATGATCATATATTTACTCGAGCATCATTAATGGCATCATTTGCTAAGAAAGGTGAATCATTCTTCCGCAGCAAAATGGGTTTAGTTATTTTTGATACAACAAGTAAAATGGATGTTAGAGCTTCAGCAGCATTTGCATCTCCTAATATGGAGATTACATTAAAAACTGCAAGAGGTGGTAGAGCCAACTGGGCACAGGTAACTCAATCAGCAAAAAAGAGAATGAATTATACTATGCCTACGAATGCTGAACTTACACGAATGGCTAAAGATTTAAAAAACCGAGGTGCAAAATCATCGTATGCTAATAATTTTTATTTAATGGCTAAAACTGTACATCCAACTATTCGTGATAAAAATCAATTTTTGTCAGATATGGAAACACAAACTGCTATACAACTACATAGTAAATTAGCAGCTACACATGTTTGTTCATTATTAGAAAAAAATAAAAATAATGGTAAGGCAAGTGCATTTGTTTCTGACTTAGTAAATTTTGCTGGATCTAAAACTGCTGAATCTTCAATTTATGTAAAGGTGTATGAATAATGAAATTTGCTGAATTTATAACTGAACAAAAAAATACTCATATGACACATATAGAAGATAAAGTTTTATATGGCGGTGTAAAAGGTACACGCGATGCTATAATGGCATTACGTTCATTAAGAGACATGTTAGGAGGTCAACATGCTGGCAATGTATCTCTCAAGTGGGACGGTGCTCCTGCTGTGTTTGCTGGGATTGATCCTAGCGATGGAAGATTCTTCGTGGCGAAGAAGGGGATCTTTAACAAATCTCCCGAAATATACAAGAACGATGCTGATATTGATGCTGCTACTAGCGGCGATCTCAATACAAAGCTTAAGCTTGCTTTACAATATTTACCCGAACTAGGAATTAAAGGAATTATACAAGGTGATTTTCTCTTTAGTCCAGGCGACGTTAAAAAGACTCGAATTAAAGGGGATCAATATATCACCTTTCACCCTAATACAATCGTATATGCAATACCGGCAGGCACGGAAATGGCCAGGAATGTACAATCGAAAAAGATCGGAGTTGTATGGCATACGACCTACACAGGATCGTCATTTGAATCGTTAAGAGCCTCATACGGTGTTGATGTATCTAAATTAAGAAATTCAAAAAATGTTTGGTCTCAAGATGCAATGCTTCGAGATATGACCAAATATACAATGTCTAAAAAAGATACGGAGGAAGTTAATGCTCATCTTTCTAACGCAGGTAAAATCTTTAATCAAATCAGTGGTAACACGCTTAGGACTCTTGAGGCTAATCAAGATCTTGCTCGCCTTCTTGAAACTTTCAATAATAGTTATGTACGTAAAGGTCAAATTGTTACTAACACTCGGACCCATGTTAATAAACTGGTTGCTTGGATTAATACGAGGTACAAAAAAGAAATAGATAAAAGATCATCTGCTGCTGGTAAAGCTGCGCAACAAAAGAAATTAGATGAAATATTATCGTTTTTTTCAGCAGAAAACAAAGATTCATTAAAAAAAATGTTCGATTTGCAACAATCTATCGTAATGGCGAAATTAAAACTTATAAATATCCTTAATAAGTTAAGTAATATTGACACATTCTTAAAGACCAATAACGGATATAAGACAACTGGTCAAGAAGGATATGTTGCTATTGACACACTTGGTGGTGATGCAGTGAAAATTGTTGATCGTATGGAATTTTCATATGCCAACTTTTCACCGGATATATTAAAGGGATGGGATAAACCAGGAAGGTAAAATAATGGGAAAACCATTACGATTTAAAGATATGATTAATTCTGATCCAGCTCCTGGTGAAGATGATTCAGTAGCATATCAAAAGTCACGTCTAAAGCGTAATGCTACAGACGAAGCATTAAACATGTCTCAGCGTTTAGCCCGTAAACGCTTAATGAGAAAATTAGCTCCTAAAATTAAAATCGGTAGAGAGCGCGCGAAACGTCGTATGCCTGATATGGCAAGATTTAAACGCCGCGCTGATAAAGCTGCGCGTAATTTCTTCTTAAAGAAATTTTCAAAAGGTGAAGCTAAAGCAAATTTGCCAATGGCTAAAAGAATGGAACTAGAAAAAAGATTAGAAAAACCAGCAATGAAGAAACGTATTGCGATGTTGTCTAAGCGATTAGTGAAAGATGTCCGTAAAAAAGAAATGGACAGAAGGAAACAAAAATAGTATGGAATTTTCGTTTAAGAAATTCTTAATTGAAGAAGAGAAGACGGTTTATTTTACATTTGGTAGAATGAATCCTCCTACAATTGGGCATGAAAAACTTTTAACATCTTTGGCTAGAAAGGCTGGTAAAAACCCATATCGCATTTTCTTATCGCCGACTCAAGATAAAGAAAAAAATCCAATAGATTATAAAACTAAAGTAAAATTTGCTCGTAAAGCATTTCCTAAACATGCACGTTCAATTGTTTTGTCACCTACTGCACGCAATATTATGGAAGTTGCAAGTAAAATATATGATGAAGGATTTAAAAATGTTGTAATGGTAGTTGGTTCTGATAGAATCAGAGAATTTGAAACTCGCTTAAATGCAGTCAATGGTAAAAAAGGTCGCCATGGTTTCTTTAACTTCCAAAAGATTTCAGTTATGAGTGCAGGTGAACGAGATCCTGACGCTGAAGGTACTGAAGGCATGTCAGCATCTAAGATGCGTGATGCAGTTACAAATAAAGATTTTACTACATTTTCTCAAGGTCTACCTAAAAGTGTTTCTAATCAAGATGCAAAAACTATTTACAATACAGTTCGTAAGGGTATGGGTCTAAAAGAACAAACAGAATTTAAGAATCATATTCAATTAAATCCTATTTCTGATATAAGAGAATCATATATTAATGGTGACTTATTTGCTGCAGGTGATACAGTTGTTGTAAAAGAAACATCTGAAATTGGAAAAATTATTCAGTGCGGTAGTAACTATGTTATTGTTGAAACTAAAAACGGTCAATATAGAAAATGGTTAGATAGTGTAGAATTAATAGAAAAAGTGGCTCAAGACAAAGACGTTGCTGCTGTAAAAGGTACACAGCCGAAACCATATTATAAGGGCTTGAAAAAAACTACTAAAAAATCTAGAGCTGATCATTTTAGAAGTTATGCTAATAAATCAGATGCCGAGAAAAAAGCAGCTCCATACAAAAAAGCACCTGGAGATGCAACAGCAAAAACTAAACCAGGTAAATGGACTAAAAAATTTAAAGATATGTATGGCGAAGATGTTGATATGGCCAAAAAACGAATTGATCGAGAGAAAAAAATTGATCAGATTAAACACGATCGTATGTTAGATAGAGCAAGAACTCGTGATACTATTAAAAAAAATAAGGAAACCAAGTAATGACAATGAAGTTTAACGAATACTCTGATTTGTATGAAGCTAGCGGATTAGCAGATAAAGCTAAAAAATCTGGTGTATCTGTAGGCACTTTACAAAAAGTTTATAATCGTGGTGTTGCAGCTTGGAAATCAGGCCATCGCCCAGGAACTAATCCGCAACAATGGGGCCATGCCCGCGTTAATGCATTTATTGTTAAAAAGAAAAAGGGTGGTCTTAACCACGATAAGGATCTAGCGTAATGAAAACATTCGATCAAATTAGAGATGAAGCTAAGTCGATTACTGAGGCATCGGCCACACCAGGCGATCATGAAGATGCAGCGCATGCACATAGAACTGCTTCAAAACAACCTAAAATGGATTTAAGAGCAGTAAAAGCTCATGAAAAAGCAGCTGAACATCATGATACTGCCGCTAAACACCTTAAAACCGGTAATGCATATGCTGCTCAAAATGCACATATCAATGCTAAAAATGAAGCCGATAAAGCTAAAGATCATGGTAATGTTCACTCTAAGAGAGCACATGCTGATACACGTGCTATTGGCGAAGGTTATGCTTCTGCTGCTCAACGTAAAGCAATTTGGGCAAATAAAGCCGATGGTGGTAAAGGCCATCCAGACAATAAGAAAGAAGCAAAGTCTGCAGATTTAAAGCCTGAAAAATATACAGATGCTAATGGCAAAACCAAAATTCGAATGGTGCCAGTTACAAGAGAAGATACAGTCAACGAATTAGATACTTCTACTTTAGTTTCTTACAGAAAAAAAGCTAATAAGCAAAGATATAGTAACGATATCTCAAAAAGAGGTAAAAGAACTGATGGTGTCGATAGAGCTGATAAAAAATTAAGAAAACGTAATATCGATAAATTTGGTAATCCTGCAGAAGATACTTCTGATGCAGTAAAAGCATTCCTTGCCAAAGGCGGTAAAATTAAGAAACTTCCACCAGCAAAAGCTCAAGGTTATCATGGTAAAGATGATCCAGGTTCTGATGTGCACGGTTTGATTAGTAAGCCTGATACTAAAGATATGGGTACTCGTAAGAAGGTCAAGTCAATGGAAGGCGTTTCTGAATCTATGCTTGGTATGAGAGGTTCAGAAAGGTTAAATGGTGGTAAATCAAAAGATCCTCGTTTCAAGTCATCTGCTTCTCATATTGATTATCACCATAGACAAGCTGGTGGACATCAACTACCAGGCGGAGATGCTGATAGTCATAGATACAAAACTGCTAAAAAACTCGGATATAGAGTTGAAGCTGTAAAACCAACAAAAGCTATGCACGTTTTTGATAATGAGAAAGATGCTCGAGCTAAAGCAAAAGATATCGATGGTAAGTACGTAAAAGGTACTGGCAAAAGTGATGGCAAACATGCTGCAATTAAAGAGATCTCTCAAGATACTAAAAAGAGTTACATCAAAAAAGCTGCAGATGATATGAGTAAACAGGCAGACAAAATGGCTCGAGCTCAGCGCGGCGATGGAAAGATGGACAAAGCAGTTAATAAATTTGTTAATCGTCGTAAAGGCATTGCACGTGCTGTAGAAGCTAAAGAGACAGATCCGCCATTCGATGATGCTAAAAAAATATCTACAACTCCAACTAAAGATCAGTTTGGTAATGTGATTAAGAATCGTGCTAAAAGTCTAGCAAGAGCTGCGGCTAAAAAGGCTGGTGGTGATATGGGTGATAAGCAGAAGAAAGAATCTGTGAATGAACTCGATCAAAAAACTATGAATAGTTATTATGGTAAAGCTCAGAGAAGTAAAGATAAAGCTACTAACTCTGCAGTTGCAACTATTTTGAGAAAAGGTGATCATTCAAAAGATCTTCAGACTCGCAATAAACGTGATAAAGGTATGGCACTCGCCAAGACAAGAACACTTAAAAGTATCCGCGGAGATAAGTAATGAAATCGTTTAAGTCTTTTTACGAAGCTATGACATTTAAAGTAGAGGTTGAAGGTTTACCTGCAATGTATGTAAATGGTAATTCTCCAAGTGAAGTAAAAACTCACTTAAGAAAATTAGTTAAACAACCATCTTTAATTAAGTCAGTAAAAAGACAAACAAAAGCCGATGTTAAAAAGATGTATCGTGATAAAGCTCAGGGCAAATCTGTTGAAGAACAACGTAGACTTCCTATTGGTAAGAGAATGTCAGGAAATCCTGATAATCAAGCGCTAAAAGATAAAGCAAAAGCGATGGTTAAAACACTTCCTCCATCAAAACCTTTAAAAGATCTGCCTAAGGAAATGACTCAACAAAGTAAGACTCATCCTAATCTTAAAATTGCTGTAGGCAAATCTGCGCAATCAGCAAAAGATACAAAAGCTCGAGCAGATAAAAGAAAAGCAAATAAGCAAGGTACATCTTTAGCAGCTGATACTTCAGGCAATGTTGATTATGGATCTGATAAGTCGATTAAGATGATGAAGAAAGTTACACCTGGCGAAGCCAATGAAGGCAATGGCCTTTGGGCTAATATTCACGCTAAGCGTAAACGTGGAGAAAAGATGCGTAAGAAGGGCGAAAAAGGTGCACCTACTCCAGCTGCAATTGCGAGTGCCCAAAAGAATGAAAAGATTACTATAGGAAAAATTCGTAGGGCAGCATACAAAACTGGCAAAGTGCTAGGAGATGTTAACGCAGTTAAAAAAGGTAAAGTTGCAAGAAGAGTTAAAAACCGTATGGTTGGTAAGTTACTTGGCAAAGCTGTTGGAAAATTAGGACTATTTAAATAGTGGAAAAGTTTAAAACATTTTTTGAAAAAAAGTATGGAGACTCAAAGGGTCATTTCATTCCTACATCGAAGGGTGCTGGTATGACTCAAAAGGGTGTTGATGCTGTTAATCGAAAGACCGGCGGTAATCTTAAAACTGCAGTAACTGGTACAGTTAAACGTGGTTCTAAAGATGCTAAACGTCGCAAATCATTCTGCGCTAGATCCCGTAGTTGGACCGGCGAAAGAGGTAAAGCAGCTAGAAGAAGGTGGAAATGTTAATGAGTAGCGAACAAACAACTAATTCTAGGCTTAACCGCATTGAAGAAAAAATAGATAAACTAGCCGAAGCAATGATTTCACTTGCTCGTGCAGAAGAAAAGATACACAATTTGTCTGAAGATCATGATAAGATGTATGAACGCATTAATCGTTTATCTACAAAGCTAGACGAGATTGAGAAGAAAGTAGATGATAATCATAGGACAGTGTGTCTTATAAATAAGTTAGTATATGCTGCTCTAATTGCGGCTATTGGGGCGTATGTGGCTCAATTCATATAGGAGAAAGAAATGTTCGATAAGAACCCATTTAGTGAGTATAGGGCCACTCAGCAACAGGTCCAAGAAAGAACAAGTGCAGAATGTAACGGCATGGTTTGTAAAAACTGTGGAGATACGTATGGCAACCCAACTGAGGGAAGCTGCATGTACGATTCAAAAAATCCTAACGGAAAAAATTGGATGGAA
>Ga0181389_1000906_pt1 | contig 11929 bp, 13 predicted proteins | sample 12SPOviralmetaG_FD_130121 | JGI IMG/M metagenome (GOLD analysis project Ga0181389, IMG submission 130121) | Marine viral communities from the oligotrophic San Pedro Time Series (SPOT) site, San Pedro Channel, CA, USA - 12 SPOT_SRF_2010-06-29 | ecosystem: Environmental > Aquatic > Marine > Strait...
AAGAAAAGTAGGTAGACCAAGCAACGCTGAACTCAAGCGTAGAAAAGAAGAAGCTGAAAAAGATAAACTTATATGGCTTGTTATGGCTATAGGAGTTGCTTTAATCATAGGCATATTTACGCAAAACTTGCGAGCAGACCAAATAACTCATAAGTTCAAATCACCTAGCTTTAACGGTATGGGTACTAGCTCACACTATCTTACAATTGAAAATCAAGAGTTTAGCCGTAAGCTAACTATCAAAGAAGAAATTAAAGCATTGCAAGATGAAATAGAAAGAGAAAAGGAAAACTCTACGCTTGCAAGATTTATGCGTAATCTTGAATCAAGAGTATACGCAGAACTTTCAAGACAACTTGTAAATAATCTCTTTGGCGAAACACCATCAAGCTCAGGTACAATAACTCTAGAAGGCAACACCATAGAATATACAAGTGATGGTGTAACATTAACTCTTAAAATAACGGAAGCAGATGGAACGGTTACTGAAATTACAATACCTATCGGTACTTTTACTTTCTAGTTGTTCTATATTCAACCAGTTTGAAGATACGTACGAGCAAAGATTTAAGGCAAACGACGTAGTATCCATTCAAGACCTTCAATCTGTAAAATTAAAAAATGTAAACCTTCCAAAGGTAAGCCCAGTAGTTGCTGTATATCCAGCATCTTTTACGGACCAAACAGGTCAACGTAAAAGTAATAGCGAGTTTGCTTTGTTTAGTACAGCTTTGACTCAACAACCTAACGCACTATTAATAAGAGCTTTAAAACATGCTGGGGATGGTAAGTTTTTTAGAGTTGTAGAAAGAGTTGGCTTGGATAATTTAACCAAAGAACGTCAGCTTATAAGGTCAGCTAGAGAACAGTTTGCTAGTGATGAAGATAAGAAAAAACAATTACAACCGTTATTGTTTGCAGGCGTATTAATGGAGGGAGCTGTAATATCTTACGAATCAAATTTAGAATCTGGTGGTATTGGAGCTAGGTATTTAGGAATAGGAAATAGTATTCAATACAGAGAAGATACCGTAACAATAAGTTTGCGTATGGTATCTGTAGCTACAGGTGAGGTTTTATTAGAAGTATTAAGTCAAAAAACTATATTTAGTTATGGTAAATCAGAGGACGTATTTAGGTTTATAGAAGCTGGAACTGAGTTAGTGGAAATAGAATTAGGTAACGCTAGAAACGAGTCATCAACAATAGCTTTAATGAAAACAATCGAGGGAGCTGTGCTAGAATTAATAGAACAGGGTTATACCAAAAAATATTGGGTTTTACAATCAAAAAATAAAGAGTAGAATATATATATGAAGAATAAACTTATAAGCTTAATTGCTGTTTTTTCTCTAGGAGTTACTGCAGCAGATAACGAAATTTACGTAGACCAGTCTGGTACTGGTGCTAATATAGACCTGGAACAATTAGGTATATCTAATATTATTGGTGGGTTAGGTTCTTCTGCAGGTGATTTAACTGCTTTTGATTTAGACGGAAATGCCATGACCCTTGATATTAATATGATTGGTGCTACTAATAAATTTCTTGGTGATATATACGCTGACAACTTTACAGGTGTCTATAACTTTACGGGTGGTACAAATTCTTTTACGATTCAAGTAGACCCTACAAACTCTAATAGTTCAGATGGCTCTAATCAAAACGTAGCTGTTACGGGCAGTGGTAATACCTTTACATTAAATCAAGGAACATCAGCTATAGCTGCATCATTAGATTTAGATTGGATTATTCAAGGCTCTAATAACACAGTAACATCTAATATTAATATTGATGGTGCTACTAACTATATGGATATAGATGGTTCTGATAATACAGTTACTTATACAGGTACTGGTGTTAATGCTTCAGCAGGTGGATATTTTTATTTAGACCATACAGGCGGTTCAAGAACTTTCAATATTCAACAACTGAGTACCCAAGATAATGACTGGCTCAAAATTATGTCAATCTCTGGCACTTCTGCTTCTACTGTTTGTGTCGTTCAAAACGACCAAGGTACAAGCACAAGCTGTTGATATTGGAGATATTTCTGAGCTAAATGGTTCGGCACAAATAGTAAGAAACGAGCCACTTAATGCTACTTTAGAATTTGCTATACAAAGCAATGATGAAGCTATTACATCTAATGGCAGAATGGCTATTACATTTCTTGATGATTCTGTTGTAAAACTTACAGAACACTCACAACTATTAATAGATGAATACATCTATGACCCCGACCCATCAAAATCTAAGATGGCACTTACCTTTGGCCTTGGAACAGCCAGGTTCATTACAGGTAACTTAAACCGAATAGACAAACAAAATATACAGCTTAAAACACCTACAGCTAATATAGCTATAAGAGGTACAGATTTTACAGCTACAGTGGATGAGTTAGGTCGTAGTCTTATTATATTACTACCAGATGCACTTGGTCTGTCTAGTGGAGAAATATTAGTAACTACCGCTATGGGTACCGTTACTCTCAATAAACCATATCAAGCTACAACGGTATCAGTCTTTGAATCAAAGCCAAGTAATCCAGTTATTTTAGATTTAACTTTGGATGTTATAGATAACATGCTAATCGTTACACCACCTAAAAAAGAAGAGTCTGTTCAAGAAGAAGTATCTACCAAAAAACAAGAAAATATTTTAGATTTTAATGATTTAGATATAGATTATCTTGCAAAGGATTTTCTTGCTTCGGATGACTTAGAGTTTACAGAGCTAGATATTAATTATCTTGATGTTAATTACTTAGAAGATTTATTAAATGTTTTAGATGCTCTTGCTATAGCAGAAGATGAAGATGCTTTAGCTCAAGCAACTAGCACTCAAATATCTGGAACTCTTTTAGGTAAAGACCCAGACACTCAAATAACTACTATTATTGCAGGTCAAATTATTAGTTTAAGAAGAAGTGTAAACGAAACAGTACAATTAGATTTAAACAGCAACGACTCCTATACAGTCATCTTTATACAAGATGGTATTTCTAATATAATAAAAGTGAATGGAGGAAGTGAAAGTACAATTACTATCACTCAAAGTGATTAATGAAACGACTATTATTACCTATACTTATAATACTTTCTTTGCCATTAATATTTCAAAGCGCACCTACAGAAATACTTAAGTTAAAAATATTTGATACATTTGTAACAACGCCAGAACCTTCTGGTAATTTTGTAATTCTTAATATAACCGAAGAAGATATTGCAAATGAGGGGGGCTGGCCTTTACCAAGAAGAACACTTGCGCAAATACAAGTCGACCTTATTAATCAAGGAGCTATTGGAGTTGGTTGGGTAATAAGTTTTCCTCAAGCAGATAGAATGGGTGGTGATGAAACCTTTGCTACAACCCTTGGATATGCTCCATCTGTTTTAGCAATGTTTGAAACTCCTAACGCTAAATACCCAAAAACGATTGGAACAGTTATTAAGGGAGACAATCCTGGAGGAATTTTAAGTCAAGGCGTAGTACAAAATATTCAAATTTTGCAAGACAAGTCATCTCAAGGAATTGCAACTGCACCTACCGATATAGATAACTTAGTTAGAAGAATACCATTATTATTAAAAACTCCAGATGGATATGTTCCTGCTTTTGGTACAGAAGTATTAAAAGCATTAACAGGAGCAAAGACTTACATTATCACTACAAATGATAATGGTATACAAGAAATATCAGTTAGAGGAATACCTCCAATCAAAACAGATAGCCTTGGTCGTAAATGGATAAGCTGGGTAGATACCCCACAAACTAATTTACAAGAAATGAATGTTGAAGGTAAGTTTGTTTTTGTTGGCGTAACTGCTAATGGAATTATGCCTCAAGTTGCAACTCCGTCTGGATTATTAGAGCCACATAAAATTCAAGCAGCATTATCTGAGTCAATTCTTATAGAAAACTCTCCAATAATTCCAGACTTTGCTTTAGCTCTGGAAATTTTAATTTTTGGAATTTTTGTCACTCTGACATGGCTTGCAATCAATTATCTTGGTATAACTAAGGGCATAAGTATAGCTGTAATTTTACTGTTAACTACGGCCTTCTCAGGCTTTTTTAGCATTCAAAAGGGCTATTTAATAGATTTTTCTTGGACTTTTGTATCTCAGTTCATAACTGCAGCTATTGCCTTCTATATAAACTTTAGAAAACAGTTTAAATTGCGTCAACAAATTAAAAAACAATTTGAACATTACCTTGACCCAAGACAAGTTAAACAATTACAAAAAAATCCCGAACTTTTAAAACTTGGCGGAGAAAAAAGAATTTGTACTTTTTTATTTACAGATGTCAGGGGCTTTACAAATTTATCTGAAAAACTAAAACCAGAAGAAGTAACTGACATAATGAACAAAGTTCTTACCGTACAAGTAGAATGTATCCAGGCACATGGAGGTATGGTTGATAAATTTATAGGAGACGCATGTATGGCCATCTTTAACGCTCCTCTAGATTTAGATGAACATGAACAACGTGCCGTTGCCTGCGCTAGAGATATGAGAACAGCAATTCGCATGTTACAAAAAGAATTACCAGAACCAATTGCAATAGGTATAGGTGTAAATACAGGAGAAGCTATAATTGGCAACATGGGTTCAAATACAAGATTTGATTATTCTGCAATAGGAGATGTTGTTAATACCGCAGCAAGGCTTGAGTCAGCTACCAAAGAAGCAGGTGTTGATTTGTTAATTGGAGAGTCTACTCGCAAAAAAGTACCTGACGCTACGTTTTGTAAAAAAATGTATGTAAAAGGAAAGAAAAAAGCTTTGAAAGTGTATACTATTTAAGATGAGCAAAGTGTTGATAGGAATTATAGTAGTAATGAGCTTGGCAACTTATATTCTTTGGAATCAAAATTCCAAATTATATGCTCTTAACCAAGCATTTGAAATAAGGAACCAGGAACAACGATTGGTTATAGAATCATTGCAAAATGATTTTACTTTGCAAACAGATAGTTTATTAGAAATTCAAAGTCGTAACCAAGAAATACAACAAGAGATGTCAAGGTATCTTGACATATTTAAACGTCACGATTTAACTAGATTAGCAGCAGCTAAACCTGGACTAATAGAACCAAGAGTAAATAAAGGAACTAAAGATGTATTTGATAGCATTGAAGAAGATAGTCGTAACATCGACAGTCTTGATGATGGCTTGCAGTTGCAGTCTGATACCAAGTAAACAACAGGTTGAAGTAATATCTAAACCTGTAGAAAGAACTATAGTGCAGCCTATAATGCCAAGGGAAATAGATTTAAAAGACCCCTATTGGTATGTAGTATCAAATAAAAACATTGATGAATTTTTAGTACAAGTAGAAAAAGACCAAGGGCAGATGGTATTTGTGGCTATGTCAGTAACAGATTACGAGCTTATGGCTTACAACATGCAAGAATTAAAACGATATATTAATGAACTTACAGAAGTTGTTGTTTATTATAGAAAAGTAACAGTTAGCAAAAAAGATAATTAATCTGTTAAAATCAAGAAACCATTAATATTCAAGGGAGGATAATATGGGAATGATAGGAGAATGGTTAGGAATAGTGACTGGTGTTGTTTGCGCAGCATCTATTATTTGTTCGGTTACACCAACCCCAAAAGATGATGCACTAATAGGAAAGCTTTACAAAATTCTAGAAATTGCAGCATTAAATATAGGTAAAGCAAAGGAGAAGTAGATGGCTAAAGCACCAGATGCTTTTGTTTACAACGCAACCTTAGAGCGAATAGTCGATGGGGACACCTTTGATTGTTCGCTTGACCTTGGTTTCGACGTGAAGCTACATAAGCAAAGAGTACGCCTTCATGGTATTGATACTCCAGAATCACGCACCAGAGATTTAGCAGAAAAAAAACTAGGTCTTGCAGCAAAAGAAAGATTAAAAGAACTTTGCAAGGGTAAATTTAAAATTAAATCATTAGGAAAAGGTAAATATGGCAGAATACTTGGCATCCCTTATACAGAAGATGGCAAAGATATTTGCCAAATGCTCATCAAAGAAGGCCACGCAGTTGAATACCACGGCGGCAAAAAAGCAAAAGTATGGGGAGATTATTAACATGAATATATCTCAAGAAGGTTTATCTCTTATTAAAAAGTTTGAAGGATGCGAACTTGAAGCTTATAAATGCGCAGCAGGAGTGCTGACAATAGGATATGGCTCCACCAAAGGCGTTAAAGAAGGCGATACCATTACTCAAGAGGAAGCAGATAAGTTACTTTTACATGAAATGGAAGAGTATGAAGGTTATATAAAAGATGCAGTAAATGTCGATTTACAACAAAATCAATTTGATGCTTTAGTTAGTTGGGTGTTTAACTTAGGTCCAGCTAATTTAAAAGCATCTACTATGTTAAAAGTTTTAAACAATAAAGAATATGATGACGTTCCAGCCCAAATAAAACGATGGAATAAAGCAGGTGGTAAGGTTTTACAAGGACTTATCAGAAGAAGAGAAGCAGAAGCCCTTTTGTTTGAAGGCAAAGAATGGCATGAGGTATAACTAATGCCTCTTAGCAAGATTTTATTTAAGCCAGGTATCAACAGAGAAGGTACTGAATATGACAATACAGGCGGTTGGTTTGACGTAAATCTTGTACGTTTTAGAAAAGGTAGACCAGAAAAGTTTGGTGGTTGGTCAAAAGATAGTTCAAATACTTATTTAGGAACTGCCAGAGCTTTACATGCCTGGACCTCTTTGGGAGGTACAAAGTATCTAGGATTAGGAACTACTTGGAAATATTATATTAGAGAAGGAGACAGTTACTCAGATGTTACCCCCATACGAAAGACTACAACTAATGGCGTTGTTTTTTCTGCTACTAATGGCAGCAGTATTATAACCGCAACTGATAATGGCCATGGAGCTGTTACAAATGATTTTGTTACCTTTACAGACGCTGTAAGTCTAGGCGGATTAATAACGGCAGAAGTTTTAAACCAAGAATATCAAATAGCTTCAGTTACTACGAATACATACACTTTTGTAGCTAAAGATACCTCTGGTAACGAAGTTACAGCAAATGGTTCTGATACTGGAAATGGAGGTTCTGGAGTAGACGGAATCTATCAAATTAATGTAGGTTTAGATGTTTATATTACTGGTACTGGTTGGAGTTCTGGTACTTGGGGTGAAGGAACTTTTGGTTCTACAACAGCTTTATCTGCTACTAATCAGTTAAGACTTTGGACACATGACCACTTTGGTGAAAACCTTATAATAAATCCTAGAGCTGGCGGTATATATAGATGGGTAGAAAATGATGGTCTTACAACAAGAGCTGTAGACCTTTCTACTGTATCTGGAGCCAATCTAGTACCAACAGTAGGCTTACAAGTTATTACCTCCGAGAAAGATAGGCATTTAATTGTATTGGGTTCAGACTCAGTATCAGGTGGAGCAAGGACAGGCGTTATAGACCCGATGCTTATATCATTTAGCGACCAAGAAAATGACTTGGAGTTCCAACCTTTAATTACCAATACTGCTGGAGACTTAAGACTTTCATCTGGTTCTTCTATTATTGGGGCTACAAAATCTAGACAGGAAATACTTATATGGACTGATACTGCTTTATACAGTATGCAGTTTGTTGGCCCACCTTTTACATTTGCAGTTAACCTTATTAACGAGGGTACTGGTCTTATAGGACCAAAGGCTGTTATTACTTCAGCTCAGTCTATCTATTGGATGTCTTCAACAAACTTTTACGCCTATACAGGTAGCGTACAAAAGATACCTTGTAGCGTTCATAATTACGTATATGGGGATATAAACCTAAGTCAATCATTTAAAATACATGCTTTTACTATTACTGAAAAGTCTGAAGTTGGTTGGTTCTATTGCTCAGGAAGTGCAACAGAAATAGACAGATATGTTATTTATAATTATGAAGACCAAGTTTGGTATTACGGCCAATTAGAAAGACATGCCTGGCTTGATAGTGGTATTGAAGATTATCCTAGAGCCACTTACAACGGTTACTTATTTGAACAAGAAGATGGATTTAACGATGATGGCAGTCCTATGACTAACGTATTTATAGAAAGTTCAGACTTTGAGGTAGGAGAAGGGGAGCAGTTTGCTTACGTACAAAGAATGTTCCCAGATTTAAAATTCTTAGCTAATTCAGATTCAGGTAAAGTAAATCTTGTTTTAAAAACTAGAAATAATCCTGGAGAATCTCTTTCAACCAATTCTATATCTTCTGTAGGCTCATCAACTGGGCAAGTCAGTCTAAGGGCGAGAAGTCGTCAGGCTGTATTTAGAGTAGAGTCAGATGATGATTCAGACGGTAACGATAATGTAGGTTGGAGACTAGGAGCTACTAGGTTAGATATTAAACCAGACGGCAGAAGATAATGGCAAAGTTACTAGAAACTAGCCTTCCGCTTGCTCAGGGAGAGATGTCTCCTGAAATTTTTAATAGATTAGTTAGGATTCTTGAGTTAAACTTAGGACAGTTCGACCCAAATCGAACGCCGCAGTTCAACGAAACAGAAATTGCGCAATTAAACTTTTTAGAAGGTGATGTAATTTGGAATACCTCTCAAGGGGTGTTGCAAGTTTATATAGGAAACAGTTGGACTCAACTACATACACCCAACTCACCTAATAATGGTTTTAAGGCTACAGCTTCTTTAGGTGCTGTTTCTGTTATAACAAAAGGCGATATAGCAGTAAATATAACAGTAGCTTAAATTTTAGGATATTTTTATATGTTTGCAAGACAAAAGATACAGGAAGAATCATACAAGCTTAAAAATTTATTGCTTGGATTTCCTTCTGATTGGTTTGTTAACAAAGATACTTTAAAAAAAGCAAAAGCATCTATACCCAATATAGTAGATTTTTATAAAAGCGAAGGTACAAACAATCCAGAAAAACTACCTTTAGAAAGTGTCATACAAGAACCACTAAAAGATGTTTATACAGTTCCTTTGTTTTCTGACAAGTTTTGTAAAATATTATTAGATGAAATAGATAATATGCAAAAGGAATTTGCATTTGTTCCTAATCCAGAAGAAGACGAGTTAAGACAGATACCAGAGATAGTTCTTAGCGAAAAATGTCCAGATTTATATATTTCATTGATGCAGGTAGTTCAATCACTAATCAACCCAATACTTGTAACTATATGGAATCGCCACGTTACAGGCGGAAACATACAGATAGCCAATTATAATTTAAAAGACAAAAAGCAAGGAGCATGGCATCACGACGCCAGTTCAGACGTTAGTATTGTAGTCCCTTTAAATACAGGTGATTACAAGGGTGGAGGAACAGAATTTTTAAATAGAGGAGTCGTAGAACCATTACCTACAGGTAGTGGTTTGATATTTCCAAGTTATACACACATGCACAGAGGACTAGCAGTAGAGGAAGGAGATAGATATTTGTTGGTTTTTTGGTTAACATCTATAGATGAAGATATTAACAGCGAAGAAAATACAGGGTAAAATTGTAATATGAATAGAATAGACAACAGCGGAACAGGATTAGCAAGGCTAGGACGCGACGAAGACCAGTATATTGCTCACGTCGCTCAAGGCGAAATGGTTGTACCACCTGTTATATCTCCAGAAACAAGACAAAGAATAGAGCAAGAACTGCGAGCAGCAGGCCTATCTCCAGATGAATACAAGGTAGGAGAAGGTATGTCTATCAATCCAATTACAGGTATGCCTGAATTTGGTTGGTTAAAGAAAACATTTAAGTCAATTAAAAAAGTAGCTAAGAAAGTAGCTCCTGTTATTGGACCTTTAGCAAACTTTATTCCTGGCGTTGGGCCACTTATGTCAGCAGCAATACAGGCTGGAACTACAAAATTAGCTGGTGGTAGCTGGAAAGATGCCTTAAAAGCAGGTGCATTTAGTTACGGAGCAGGTAAGCTAGGTAAAGGTATTGGTGGTTTAGGCAAAGGAGCTGAAACTGCTAGTGGTACAGCTGGAGGTGGTGGATTATTTTCTAGAATTAAAAGTGGTATAGGCAGTTATTTTAATCCAGCAGAAGGAGCAAAAGGAATATTTGGAGGGAGTATTGGTCCAAGTCTTAGAAGAGGTATAGGCAGTTATTTTAATCCAGCAGAAGGAGCAACAGGAATCTTTGGCGGAAAAATTGGTCCAAGCATTAGAAGTGGTATAGGTGGTTTATTTAGTGGAGGTATGGGTAATATACCTGGTATGCCAGGAGGTCAGCAAGAAGGCGGATTTATGAACGCTTCTTACAATCCTAGCGCTTCAGATATAGATGACTTATTTACTAGTGGCAAATTAAAATATATTGAAGGGTATGATGGATTGCCTGGATATTTAGAAGGTGCAGATGGACAAAAGTTTAATAGTGTTGATGAATATTTTGCATCTCAACAATCTGGTGGAGGATTTTTAGGAGGTTTATTCGGAGGAACTCCTGGTCAAAGCAGACTTGGTCTTATTGAAGACTTTTTAAAAGGAAAATCATCCGACCAAGTAAGAAGTGGTGGTCTTGGAGGTCTATTTGGCGGAGGAAGTCAAGGAGGCGGAGGTCTTGGAGGAATGCTTGGAGGTAATATGGGAGCAGCAGGAATAGCAGCTTTACTAGGTAAAACAGTTTACGACGCAGCCAAAGAAAGACAAGGTGGATTAGCTGCAACCCCAGCAGTAACAATGGATGCTCTTGGTAGATACTCTTTAGCTAACGCTTTAGGTACTGGAGGAACAAGAGAAGAGTTTGGTTTAGGACCAGCTCCATCTTCTTTAAAATTTAATATGGGCGGCCCTGTTCAATATTTTAGTCAAGGCGGCGCTGCAATTAAAGAATTAGACATGCGTGACGGTGGTGAATCAGCAGGACCTGGAACAGGAACTTCAGATGATATACCAGCGATGTTAAGTGATGGTGAGTTTGTAATGACCGCTAAAGCTACACGTGGCGCAGGTGCTTTTGATATGAAAAAAACAAAATTAGGTATAGAGCTTATCAAAGGTGGTAAAGCTTCTAGAGAAAAAGGCGTAGAAAACATGCGCGAACTTATGAACATTTTTGAGGCAATATAATGGCAGTTCAAAATTATGGTGCAAGTAATCAAGTAGCCCCAATAGCTACTGGCTTTACAAGAGATGACAGTCAAAGCGACCCTTACGTAAGAGAACTCTATTTTGGTGGTCCAGATAGTCCTGGAATGATTAATCAGGCGTATGCTGCCGCTCAAAAAGGATATTTAGACAATCCATTTCAAGCTAAAGGTGTAGCAGGATTTTCACCCTTTGCCAACAGAGCAATGGAAGGCGCTTATTCTGGTATAGGTGGATACAAGCCATATTTAGACTTTCAAGGAAATGCTTTACTAGAAGGTATGGGGACAATTGGACAACAAAAGGGCTTGTTAGGTGAATCCTTAGAGGCTTATAGGAGAGCTGGAGAAATGCAACAGCCGTACTTATCTCAAGCAGAGCAACAGTACGGATCTGGCTTTAGAGACTTACAATCAAGTTTTGGTAGACAAGGACCATCTGCTAGAGACTATCAAAGAGCTTCATTAAAAGGCTTTGACCCACGTTCAACAGCAGCTTATTACAATCCTTTTGAACAACAAGTAGTACAACAAACAATAGATGACGTATTTAAACAAGGCGAGAAAGCTGATATTGCTCAAAGAGCTAGAGATATAAGTTCAGGCGGAGAGTCTGCTTTTGGTTCTAGAGCTAGGCTAAGTGCTGAAGAAAGAAGATCTGCACTTGGTAGAGGCTTAGGAGAAGCGCTAGCTGGTATACGTTCTGGTGGATTTGATACAGCTCAGAAGAGGGCGATGGATGAATCAAGATTTGGTAGAGGTGCTTTGGAAAGAGCTGGAGCATTTGAAGCTGGACTTGGTAGAGATATGTCAGGAGCAAGAAGAAATTTTGCTGGCGATATT
>Ga0181389_1000907_pt1 | contig 11923 bp, 23 predicted proteins | sample 12SPOviralmetaG_FD_130121 | JGI IMG/M metagenome (GOLD analysis project Ga0181389, IMG submission 130121) | Marine viral communities from the oligotrophic San Pedro Time Series (SPOT) site, San Pedro Channel, CA, USA - 12 SPOT_SRF_2010-06-29 | ecosystem: Environmental > Aquatic > Marine > Strait...
AGACAAGGTAAATATATTGTAGGATTAGAAGGTGAAGAATTAAAAAAATTCATTTCTGATTACATGGCAGCATGGAAAGAAGATGTAGGAGATACACCTGAAGGAAAAACTTTTAAATAAAATAAATTAAAATTAATTAAAGAAAAACGCGGAATCATTTGGTTACCGCGTTTTTTCTTCGTATATTCACGTATATTAATTAGTTAAAACACAATAAAGGTCATGAAAACATTTAAAGACATTACTTTTAAACAACACAAGTTGGGTAAAGGACACATTCAAGGATTTTTAATGTTAGATAATGGTATTGAGTTATCCGTAGTAGCAGGTAGTGGAATGTACAGTACATCTAAAAATGGTGCTAGATCAGCAGTTAATAAGGTTGAAGATGTTTCTTCATTTGAAGTAGCTGCCATAGATGCTGATGGAGAATTTTTAGGAGATCCTAAAGGATGGCAATCAAGAGAAGATATTAACAATAAAATAATAGAACTAACAAAATAAAGTCATGAATAAAGAAATTAACATTGGTCGAGAAATCGATATCGTAATCAAACAAGCAAATAGGTTTATTGCCTACAAAAACAAAACTAATACTTGGAATCATTTTTGTCATGAGTATCTTGAGTTAGCTAATAAAAGCCAACTTAAACAGAATTTTACTTACATGGAAAAATGGTTAGCATCACAACAAAATCAGGATGCAAATGAATTTTTAAATAATATTTTGGATTTTGATGGTTTAATAAGTGTTATTGCTGAGCAAGACCATAGTGTAACTAATGCTAAATATAGTTGGGCTCAAAGTTATTGGAATGAAGCAAAAGAAAACCTAGATGCAACCGTATACTAATGGAAAAGAAGAAAACAAGACAATATAGGTCAAACCAAGGTAGAGGACCTAAACAACAAAGTAGTAACGAAGCTGCTGCTTTTGTTAGTGTAATAGGATTAATAGTAATGTTTGTAATAATCGCACTCAGCGGTTATTTTAATTAATAAAGGTAGATATGGCGAAAGTTGAAAAACAAGTTTTACATCATTGTTTTGCTCAGGCAAAAGAACAATATAAATTAGGCAATAAGGATAAATCACGAGATTATGCAGACATGGGTATTGCTTATGTTGCTGAAAAACGAATCGAGGGTTATGGTGCTAAAGATACAATTGAAGATATTAGAGTTGAATTATGGTTAGAACGTTTTTGGATGCATTTAGAAAATAAAAATTTAATGTTATAGTTATGGAAAAATGGTTTGGAGTAAAATTGAATTTTAAATGGCCTCATGAAGGGATTTGTTTAGGATTAAGTGTAGATTTTTTTGATTGGGAAGAAGATAACCCATGGAATAGTATAGTAATAAGATTCTTATTCATCACTGTAATTTATGATTATGGTTGGGGTGAAGAAGATAAAGAATTTTATAACAACCAATGATAGTTAAAGATTTGCTTATGGGTATTGGAGCGTTTTTTGTAGCTCATGTACTTACGTTTTACCAATTAAATGGTCAGTTCTTAAAGACAAATTGGTTTAGAGATAATGTTACATTAGTAGCAGCATCAGGGATTATATTATCGTTTTTCTATATTTGGGGAACTAAATATGCAGTACAAGGAATGGGTGGTTTATTATGGCCTGCTCGTTTTATTGGATTTGGTGTTGGAATGATAATTTATGCTATAATGGTTAATTATCATTTTAGTGAGGGGATAAATAATAAAACTTGGGTTAGTTTAGGATTAGCATTAATTTTAATATGTATTCAAGTACTATGGAAAGTAAAACCAGTATAATGAGAGAGAAACAGATGCTTAAGAAGTATAAGCACAAATACAGACCTTTATTAAGGGCTATGGTTAGAGATAAAAGACTAACACCAATAGAAAGATTAGCTACTAGGTTAGGTTACATGGGTGCTGGTTTTTTAATGGCTGGTCAATGGACAGTTGAACCAATACTATTTGTAATGGGGTTTTGTTGTGTGTTAGTTCAAGTAACAACTAGGAGACAATGGAATTTAGTTGTACTGCAGTTAAATGGTTTAATAGCATGGTCAATTCACTTTTTTAGTAGTTTATAATGGACGGAAACGAAATAATAGCACGATTAAAAGATGTAAGGCAAGATGTAAGTAAAGTTAACTTACCACAGGCAATACAGAAAATAGACTATATAATTGATGATATATTTATGTATAAAAATAACAGTTTATGATTAAAGGGGTTATAGCAGGAAATTTTGATGCAATGCATCCAGGATACATTAAAATGTTTAACGAAATGAAGCAACACTGTAGTGTGTTAGTTGTATTATTACAAACTGATCCTTCTATAGAACGACCCCATAAATTAAAACCTATATTATCAACTGATGAACGTAAAGATATGTTAATGTCTTTAGAAGACGTTGATGATGTAATTAGATACACATATGAAGAATCATTATACGATTTACTTAAAATAGGCGAATTTGATATTAGATTTTTAGGTGATGATTATATTAATAAACCGTTCACAGGTGATGATTTGAAAATACCAGTTCATTATTTAAATAGAGATCATGGTTGGTCAACAACTAAATATAAAACGTTAATAGCTAACAGCCTAAAAGAAGTAGATGAGCGACCTTGGGGTAAATATGAAGTATTACTTGACGCACCTGATGTTAAGGTAAAACGCATTACAGTTAACCCAGGCCAAAGATTATCATATCAATACCATGAAAAACGAGCTGAAGTATGGACAGTTGTAAGTGGTATACTTACTATTATTTTAGAAGATGATAAATTATTTAGAGGTAAAGGACAATCAGTTAGAATACAACAAGGAGATAGACATAGAGCTTGGAATGAAACTGATACACCAGTAGTATTTATAGAAGTACAAACCGGTTCTTACTTTGGTGAGGACGATATAATAAGAATAGAAGATGACTATAAAAGAAATTAGTGCAGAAATTAGAAGATTAAAAAGCCTAAAACCTCAAACACAAGAGATTAAAAAACGAATACAAAAATTACAACAAAGTTTAGATGATAAAAATTGATTTACACGGCTTGACACATGATAAAGCCATACTTAAAGTAGAAGATTGTTTAATAATGAATCAATTATGTAAATATGGTGAAATTGAAGTTATAACAGGTAAATCACCTGCATTACAGGATAAAATAATTAAAGAAATACTTGGACCCAACAAATTTTCTTATTATATTCCACCACATAATACAGGTGTAATATTAATAGCAGATAATGAATTGGTATAAGATTGTTAGCATAAATGATACGCCGTTAGAGGTAATTAGAGATTTTACACCTACTTACTTTGTAACGGATCGAAACTCAAACCAAATGAACCAAAAGTTAATAGGGTTGTGGGTTGAATATTTAGGTGGTGATAGAGTAGTTAGAAAAGATGATAGAATTTTAATATGTAAAACTATTGAGGAAGTAGAATGGGAAGAAGTAAATTAAATACTTGTGCTTGGTGTCATAAACCAACCAATTTACCTGAGGTATTCGCTGCTGAGACACCTATATTAGAATGGTTTGAGAAAAAAATAGAAGCATTTTGTGATAAAAATAATGTGAATAAAAAGGACCTATGGGGTGTGGATGCAAATTGGGAAGCAGTTGAGATAACACCTGAAATGGAAGCAGAATTACTCATTTATGATGAATTACTAATCACAGTTAATAGGAAGGTAATATGTAAAGAATGCTTAATTGAAGACCAAAAGCTGTGGAATAAATACTATGATGGAGGGTTTGATGATGATTTTGAAATAAACATAGAAGACCTAAAATAATATGAAAAAATATAAATTAATTTACACAGAAATCATTGGTGACAATGAAAGAATAAGCGAACAAATTCTGGAAACAGATAATATAAATTGGTCAATTGATCAATTTAGTAGAAATAGATCAATAATTAAAATGGACATTAAATCAGTTAAATAACGTTATGAAACTAAACCACATACTAATAATTAATATTAATAACCCGTATGATTCACTCTTACATAGATTGGAAAGTATTAAAAACATCCCAAGTACAAATTTCAATGTGCTAGATTCTATAAATGGTTGGGAATTAGAAAAAGGCAAACCATCTCCTTATGCATTCAAAGTAGCAGATTGGTGGAAATTACCAGATCATGAATTTAGGTTCTATAATAGAGATATGACACCAGGTGAAGTTGGATGTGCTTTATCTCATTATGATGCTGTGAAAGTAGCCTATGATGCAGGACATAAAAATGTACTTATATTAGAGGAAGATTTTGTTCCAGTTGATTTCCCTAGACCAGATATGTTTAGAGAATTACCTAGTGACTGGTCAATGGTTTATTTAGGTAGACATGCTAATTGGGATGAAAGTAAAGAATTAAAAGTAGGTAACCATTTAACCAGAGTAGGCTATTCATATAATAATCATGCTTATATATTATCTCGAAAAGGTATGGAGGAAGTATTGGAATCTGGGTGGTTAAATAATCTTATACCAACTGATGAATTTTATCCTGCTTTACACGGCACAACAGATAGAATGGATGCTCAGAAAATATTTCATAATGCTAAATTTAAGGCATATGCTTTTAGAAAAAATTATTTTGATCAAACATCAAACCCAAAAACGAATTCATTAACTGAATTTGCACCTATTAAGGACTTAAATGAGAATAAAAAACCAGATTGGTTAGATGATTTTCAAGCACAACGTAAGGTAAAACCAAGCGATGAAGTGATTGATAATAAACCACCATGGATTAAAACAACAGGTAAATCACATAAAGCAAAGAAAGAAACAAACATAGTTAAAACAGCTATAGTTAAAAAAGATAAAATAACAATAAAAGATGATAGCAATTGGGATGCTTGGTGTGAAAGATATATTAATCCCGCTATATTAAATAAAGAATATGATTTGGTGATAGATGAACCAGCACCTCATGTTTATGTGTTCCCATTTTTCAACAAAAGATTCTGTAAGGAATTAATTCAATTAGGTGAGAAACAAGAATGGACAACTGGTAGACATAAATTTTATCCTACAACAGATAATTTACTTGAAGTGTTGGGTATGAAAGACATTTATAATAGATTAATTAATGATCATGTTAGACCATTAGCTATAAACAGATATCAATTAGAAGGTGACACTTGGAACCATTTAAGGGATGAATCATTTATTATTAAATATCCTCATGATGCTCAAGCACATTTAAGTTTACATCATGACCATAGTAATATAACTACCTTAGTTAACCTGAATCCAGGTGAATTTGAAGGTGGGGGAACATATTTTCCTAAATACAAATGTAATGTTAATCCAAAAGAATACGGTGTAATGACCTTACACCCAGGTAACATAACTCATAAGCATGGTGCTAGAGCTGTTACATCAGGTACTAGATATGTAGTCGTTTCTTTTATTAAAGGCGCAAGCCACACTTAGAATTATGATTATAATAGACGATTTTATAAAAAACGAGCGATTGTTAAATGACATTAGTAAAGACGATAACTTCTTTGGACCCAATGGAGATTTTCATTGGTGGGGAGGATGGTTTAAAGATGGTGATGAAAATAATATTCATGGGTCACCAGAAGCAAATACACTAAAAAAACAGTTAATTGAAGAAATATGGAGGTGGAATTCACCTTGGGATTTCCCTAGATATAACCCTTTATATTTAAGTGGGGTAGAATATTGGACTGGTGTTTATGGGCCAGATAAACCAAATAAAAATTTAGGTAACCATTATGATAAAGATGAATTACATTTTAAACGCACAGGTGAAGTAGTTAAACCATTAATGGGTACTGTTTATTACCCTAAAGAAATGGATATTGATGGTGGGTATTTAGAAATTTATACTGATGGTACTGATTCAGAACCAGAACGAATCAAACCAATATACAATAGACTAATCATATTTGAGGCAGGTGAATATGTTCATACAGTAACTCCAGTAACTAGAGGAACTAGATATGCAATAGCAGTTAATTTATGGAGCGAACCACCAGTTGGTGTATATGAAAAAGCATTTACTATTGAATAATCAATAAACAAATCAAAATATGGAGTTAAATAGTACGTGGGCTGATTTCCAAACTAACTTAAAGGAAATAAAAGGTGACATGGCCGGTTTTAGAGGTGTGCATGCAGTAAGAAAAATACCATTATATGAAGTACACTGTCATCCCTTTTATAAAGATTATGCCCACTTAACTTATAATAATCATACTAGAATAAACATTGATACTTGGAGATATGCAATGAATCATTCACCACATGGTTATTATGATCGAGCAGAATATTATTACAAAGACGGATATCAATTAAACGATGTATTTACATCAGCAAGTATGATGAAATGTAATCATCATTATTTCCATTACAATTATCTTGCTAAACGTGATATTAGGGATTTTGATCTTATAGTTGAACTAGGAGGTGGATGTGGTGATATGGCTAAATTTATTCGTAACATGGGTTATAAAAATAAATACGTTATAATTGATTTACCAGAAGTATCATCAATACAAAAATATAACTTACATGGTTACAATATTGACTTAACGAATGAACCCGTTGATAATGATTTAGACAATGTGTTATTTATTTCAACATGGGGAATATCAGAATGCCCTGTTGAATGGAGAAATGAAGTATTAAATAGACTAAAACCAACTAATTGGCTAATAGCATACCAACGTAAATTTGAAGGCATAGACAACGAAGCATATTTTAAAGACTTTGATGGGGCTAGATTTAACTTCCCAGTATTAAGTTGGGATGGTGGTAGCGAATATATTTTAAAATAATGAGTAAACTAAAAATATTATTATACACAGGCTATTCTAATCCACATTGGAATCATAATACATGGAATAAAGAAGGGCTAGGTGGAACAGAGTTTTGTGTAATTAAATTAGCAGAGGCATTTGCTCGATTAGGACATTATGTTACTGTCTCGGGTGATGTATTAGAGGAAAAAGCGAATGGTGTTGATTACATACATTACAATACTTTAGGTAAATACCAAGGACCTATAAATAAACTCATTAAAGATAAACCAAGGGCGTTTCAACATTATAACATGGTTATATCAACGAATTATATTCATTATATTCGAGTGTTAAAAGACCAAGGTATATCATTTGATAAATCATATTTTTGGCTACACAACACACACTTTTATGATTGGTATAAAGGCAAGCATTTACATAGTGGTGGTAAAAATTATTTCACACATGATAAAATGAATGGAATTATATGTGTAAGTAAGTTACATGAAGATGAAATGAAAGAAAAAGCAAGCAAAGCTTTTGGCTACACACCATCACAATCTAATACGTATATACATTCTATAGATAATGCTATTGACCCTAATGATTGGTTGAAATATGATTCTAACACCAAGAAGGACACTATATTGTGGACATCATCTCCGGATAGGGGATTAAAGGTATTGTGTGATAATTGGGATAAAATCAGGGCTGTTAGACCGAATATGCAGTTGAATGTGTGTTGTCCTTCATATGCTAATGATTGGGGCAAACCTAATATGGATCAAGATGGAATTAATTACATAGGTAGCCTATGTCCTTGGGACTTGAAAACTCAAATATGCGAGGCGGAATATTGGATATATCAATCAGATTATTTTGAAACGTATTGTATAAGTGCTGTTGAAATGATGTTAGGTAAAGTTAAATTAATATCGAATGGAGCAGGCAACATAAAAAACATAATGGGTAATGGAGATAGAGGCACGATAATAGATAATAATCCAGCTACAATAGTGGATACATTGATGAGGGAAAACAATGATAAGACATTCGCGTATAAAATGAGTAATAAATTGAATGTAGCCTATAATTGGGCGATGACTCAAACGTGGGATGTTCGTGCTCAACAATGGTTACTTAAATACACCAATCAATAGAACCGCATGTTGTAGCGCTGAATATATTTAAGCGAGTGTGACGTTGTCTTGGTTCTAGAACGCGATTAAAACGTATAATAAACGTGTTAAAACGCATTTAAATGAACGCTAGTTCATTAACATTGTAACGTATGGACATTTGAATCTACGTATGTCCAAATATCTAATAATAAACATATTGTAATATAAAAACATAGTTATATATGACCTGTTGATCGTATGTTATGTGAAGTGAAATGAAGCGGGTGTTAACCCCTTGATGGCGCGTCCAAACCATTTTCGACTTACCTTAAAGTATATATGAACAATTGCAAATAATGCAATGTGCACCAATGAACATTAAATTAAACATGAATATATTGCAATGAAACGCTATGACACATGGGGATACTGCAAGGCCCGGGGTGTTCACAACGAAATACAAACGTAATTGTGATATAATTTGGCTGCCGTAAATAGGGGATATGACAGTAATAATTAAATATGCTATACCAGCAACAATACTACAACGTACCTTTAACAATACTACACCGACGGTAATAAATTATTATAACGTAATGTTCACCGTGGGGAATATACCTGTGTTTATACTGGGTATTATATTATATATTTCGTCCGGCGGCATACCGGCGTATATATGCGTTGTATATCCCATGCGCGCTACTGTCCATCGACGCGTGTATATGCGAGAAAAGGGTTGGGGGCACTTTATAGCTCGTACACGATCTTACACCATCGATTGTATATACTTATATTTGTGAATATGGTAGGACTCGAACCTACAACCGTCTGCTTAGAAGGCAGATGCTCTATCCATTGAGCTACACATCCAAATGGTATTTTTAAATATTTTTATATATGTATCGATATGGCCCCGAAACTAAAACCCTCAAGTAAGGAATATATCAGAGATAAGAACGGTAGACAAACTAACCGTTGGATTATTAGACATTATACTATAGCCAGTGCTACAGTTGATGAATTAAGGTCGGCCCTTAAGACTTCACCAAGAAAACGTAACGTAATAAATAAAGAACTCGTTCGAAGAGGTATATCCGTATAGATAGCTATTCGTTAATAGTTTTGATTTAGCTTTTGATCTTCCTTCACCGCATTAATCATGTTCACCGTCTGCTGAATATTATTATATAGCTTATTTATCTCTCCTTCATTAATTTTTCTGTCACTATCTAGATTTCGGCCTAATGTTTCAATATCAATAGATAAATTTTCTAATTTTTGATTTACACTACTTAAATCTTTATAGTGATCCGCTTCTAACTTTTCCTTAATGCGTTGATGGTTGTCACTTACAACCCTTAAATCGTTATTCCAGTGCTTAGTTCGTGTCTCAATATCTTCTTGAAAATGTCCTATAAAAATATCCAACTCAGCAATTTTTTTATTGGCTCTAAAAGAGAGATAAATAGTGTATATGGCGGCGATAGAAATCCCTCCAGACACGAATGATAAAATAAATGTAAATAGTTCCATAATTATTTGTATTTTTGTTTATATTCCGTTAAATCCTGCAATCTAAACTCGTCTTTATAGTAACCTTTTTCATAGTACGCTATAGTTGGAAAATATTCTATACCACCCGGGAATAACAATTCCGACTTAGGTTGTGTTTCCACATCAACTACTACCACTTTAAAATCTTTTGGTATATAGTATAGATCTGGCATAAGTTTTCTACACGCTGGGCACGAATCCTTTTTAAAAAAAACAATTAGTTTGTCCTCATGTATATACTTATATAGACTATCATCCTTGAGTATAATCACATCATTCATACCCGTAATATAATAACAATTATTTGGAATTCCAACCGATTTTTCATATCTTATGTTATACAATATATACGTATTTATAGATGCGATGTTGTAGAAGAGAGAAAGAGTTTAGCTCCGCAAATATGTATGAATATAAATTAAGATTATGGAAAAAAAGTATAGTTTACGTTTTAACCCCGACCCTGAATGGAATAACACAATATTAGGGAATAGATATTTTTTAGGACTTTATGAGTTATGTAAGTATATAGGATATACACTACAAGGTAGAGAAGATATGAAATTATGTGAGATTGGATCATATATGGGAGAATCTACTTTTGTATTTGCTTCCCAACTTCTTTTTAAGGAAATACATTGTATAGATCCTTTTGAAGGACCCGAAGAATTTAATACTATGTCAAATAGAACTTGGGGTGAAGTTAAACGTGAATTTTGGACTAATACTAGACATTGGGATAATATAACTTTACATCAAGACTATAGCTATAATACCGATCATATATTTCCTGATGAGCATTTTGATGTCATTTATATAGATGGAGACCATTCTTATGATAGTGTAATAAGAGATTTAAATTTATATATGCCTAAGCTAAAACATGGTGGAATTATTTGTGGTCATGATTATAGTCATGTTCATCCTGAAACTGTAAAAGCTATTAATGATTATTTTGGTAAGGAACCAGAAATGCAATTCCAAGATAGTAGTTGGGTGTGTTTACTGGATTAGAGGAAATATTTTACATATTTATAATAAAACATAATTTCAATGAAAGTACTACTACTAACAATTCCATACTGTGGAGGAATAGAGATTGGGCAAGGGATTGCATCTGACTGTGGATATGATTTTATACAAGACCCTTTTGAAGTAAGACCTTTAACTTATGTAGATGACAAAGGGGAAGAGTATACACATGAAAGACAATATTCTTACGGAGATGAGGTCCCAGATAATACTTTAATGTTACAATATGTAGGTTGGCATTTACAAAACCCACAAAATTTAGAGTCTACACCGTTTTTAAATGGATTAAGATCTCAATTCAATAAAGTGATATGTTTAATGTCAAGAAACGTTGAATTTAACTGGAAATTACATTGTTCATCTGAATTTGAAGACATAACTAGTAACTACTGGCATAGAAAGTGGAATAGAGAAAATTGCTTTGAGTATACTGATGAAAAATTCAATCAGACCCATAAAAATAAAATAATTAGTGCTCATAACACTCTTGTTAGCTATAAAGATACATACAATTTACCCGTTATCTGGCGTGAAGATATTTTCCCTATTAGTAATTCATTTGGAGATGAAGATATTAATAATATAAATTGTAATCCTCAAAAAATAAATGAAATGTTTGCAGCTCTAGATATAGGAATGCCTGAGTTAGATTTAGCCCACCCAGAATCTAAATTTTATCAATCCATAAGAAATATGTGGGAAAATAAATATTAAGATATGGCATCATATACCGCAGATCAATTAAGAGAAGGAACACCAATAGAAGCATTAACTGGTGGGACTACATATACTTTTACTTTAACAAACCCTACTAATGTTGGTACAGCATATTTTACTGTAGATACAGTTAGCAATTATAGTGGATCATATGCAGGACAACCTACTAATGCTGTAGGTACGTATACTAGTTTTGGTGGTGGTATTATAGGACAAGGTGATAGTTTGGTTGTAGAATCAGATTATAAATCTTCTGTTATTATAGGTAATAGTGGAACTGCTCAATATTCTTTCACTCCAACTAGCAATATAGCTGTTGGTTCTTCACTTTTAAGAGCTACAGGTGACGTAGCTTTAACTATTTCTTAAAGACTCCCGCGGAAAAACTAGGTTACCCGGAGGAGAGGTCGTATATTTACCATGTTGTAATAATGAAGTTGCAACACTAAATAATAATAAAGGTTATGGTAAATTTAAACGAAGTGTTAGAATTCATTAAAAATTCAGATCAATCAGAAATTAATAAAATTAAAGAAGCTGTTTCTATTCGTAGATCAGAATTACAGTATTCAGCAAAAGTATCATTTAGAGTAGGTGATATAGTAGGTATTGATCATAAGAAAATTGATCCTAAGCAAAATTTTAGAGTTATTAAAATTAATAGTAAGAATATTAAAGTTCAAGCTAGTGATGTTGCT
>Ga0181389_1000919_pt1 | contig 11790 bp, 10 predicted proteins | sample 12SPOviralmetaG_FD_130121 | JGI IMG/M metagenome (GOLD analysis project Ga0181389, IMG submission 130121) | Marine viral communities from the oligotrophic San Pedro Time Series (SPOT) site, San Pedro Channel, CA, USA - 12 SPOT_SRF_2010-06-29 | ecosystem: Environmental > Aquatic > Marine > Strait...
CGCAGTACACCATCAACATATCGAGACAGCCCCTAGTATAATGTGGAAGCGAGAGACCAAAGGCAGACCTCGTTACTTTAGTGTCGAGGAGATTGCACAGCTAAAAGATTTCTTTGCTGGTCATAAACATTTTTGGGTTGGTGAAATGTTAAACATCAGTCTAAACACCGGAATGCGTCGAGGTGAAATCTTACAAATTGGTAAGACAGCTCATTGGGATACCCAGTCAACAGCTATACTGTTGCCGACGACTAAAAACGGAGACGAAAGACTAGTTCCACTTAACGAACAAGCTCAACAATCAATTAAAAGTCTTGACGGTTGCCCAAACAAGTATTTCACGAACCGGACATTTTATGACACTTGGGCAGAAGCTAAGTCTGAAATTGCGCCACATGATGAACATTTTGTGTTTCATGTGGCACGTCACACATGTGCCACAATGTTGGCAAACAACCAAAACGTAAATACCGTGCTGATTGGCACAATCCTCGGGCATAGGTCTGAGGCTACCACTCGTAAATACATTCACTCCGACCAAAATCGTCTCAGTCAAATTCTAAATGAACTGAAGGTGTAGTGAGATGTTGTTAACAGTATTTAAGTGGTTACCTGATGTTTTGGCTTTTGTGTCTATATTTATCTGGGGTTATTGTATGTGGTTTCTTGTCCTTTTTGTTGGGTAATAATATTACAATTTTGGGTAATAAACATTTATGTCCACCCCTTGGAGAAGCAGTAAATCTTGTAAAAGCGGAACGTAGATTAAAGAGGTTATTATGAAGGGTTCAATATTTCAGGAACTGCAACGTGAAAACGAGATGTCTCAAAGGGGACGTAATCGTTTTACTATGCGTAACGACAGACTATCAAAGTCAAACCAGAATAATGCCCACGCCCAGATAGAACTAGCTTTACCTAAAGTTACTGAAGCTATTGCTGAGGCAATCATAGTAAAATCAAAAGAACAAAAAGGCAGACCACCGCATTGGTTAGAGTACCTCAAGGAAGTTGACGCTGACAAAGTAGCCTACGTCGGTCTCAACTCCTGTATGGATGCTGTCGGTCAACACTCATCACTTACGAAGACCATAGTAACTATTGGTCGGTTCGTAGAGCTTGAGTTATTCGCTCAAGAATTACGACAGAATGATACTAAGGCGGCTCGTAGGATCGAGGAGAAAGTAACCAAAGACCACTCAAGTATGCGCCACAGGGTCAAGGCGGCTCGTATTATTGCCTCTCGTAATGGCTTTGTACAAGAGCCTTGGGCTGACGAGGTAAGAGCCAAAGTGGGGATGATGGTATGGAACTGTATAAGCTCTTCTGTAGACCTCTTTGAGATTTGGGAGACTTCAGACCGCTCAGGTAAAACAATGCGTCGTATAGGCTTTACAGACACTCTAAGGGATGCTCTGGATACTATGGATGCTAAGTTGTCTTGGGCTGAACCTATGTTTGAGCCGATGATTGTAAAGCCTAGAGATTGGACTTCGATCAGTGATGGTTGCTACTGGGAGACCGCTCTAAGCTCTCATATTGCTCTCGTTAGGTATGCCTCTAAAAAACAGCTAGAGATTATCAAGCATGATCTAAATACTTCTCAGGGTCGAGCTGTGCCTTACATCGATGCCCTTAACAAAATACAGTCGAGTGCATTTAAGATTAATCCTTATGTTCTCGATGCAGTTAAGTGGGCTTGGGCTGAAGGTAAGCATTTTGGTAAGTTTCCTCGTCGTAACTACTTAGATAAACCAAAGCGGTCTAAGGACTGGGCAGGTAAGACTGATTACGAGAAGAAAGCCCACATCATTAGAACTAGAGGTATTGTCGTCCGTAATAGGTCTGTCGATGGTAACCGGGCGGTTATGAAGTCGGACTTGAACACCGCTGACTATCTAAGTCAGTATGACGAATTCTTTCTGCCTCACAACTTTGATTTTAGGGGCAGGGTGTATCCAATACCTCACTTTAATCACCACCGGGACGACCATATCAAGGCGATGTTTTTGATTGCCAACGGTAAGCCATTGGGTGAGAGCGGATTAAGTTTCATTGCTCTTCAGGTCGCCAATTCTGGTGACTTCGAGAAGGTAAGCAAGAAGTCTTTTGATGATCGTCTAAAATGGGTTACTGACAATGAGAGTAAGGTTATGGCTGTAGGTAAGTCTTTTGAGGATAGCTACGACATCTGGAGTAAAGCCGATTGTCCTTTTCAGTTCTTGGCGGCTTGTCGGGAGTACTACCTCGCATGTCAAATGGACAACCACGAGGATTACGTTAGCGGTCTGCCAGTTGGTCTTGACGGAACTAACTCCGGCATTCAACACTATGCGGCGGCATCAAGATCATCCGCTGACGGTGTTCTCGTTAATCTCATACCCGGCGAAGCACCAAGAGATATCTATCAGGCTGTAGCTGACCGGGTGAATGAACTCATTAAAGATTGTGATGAACCTGAGGCAAGGCTTTGGCGAGACTACGGTGTTGGTCGTAAGACTGTAAAACGTAATGTGATGACGTTTGGTTATTCATCAGAACAGTATGGGTTCGCCAATCAGATTATGGAAGACCTGATGCGCCCACTCCAAAACATGGTCATTAATAATGAACTTGATAGACACCCATTCGGTGACGACGAAGGCTATAAGGCAAGTCAGTACTTAGCCAAGCAGAACTGGATTGCCGTCAACGAAGTTATCAAGTCAGCTTCAGATGGCATGAAGTTCTTCAAAGAGATGGCATCGACATGCGCCCACAATGAGATAGCCATGCGTTGGACTACGCCTATAGGCTTTCCTGTCGTTCAAAGATACAACGACTGGGACTTAAAAAAGATTAAGCTATATTTACATGACCGGGAAGCTAAAGTGTACAAGCGGTCTCAGGTATCTATCAGGTCAGATAAGGCTGTTAAAATTAACAAACGTAAAAGCAGGTCAGCGGTGTCCCCAAATATCATTCACTCGGCTGATAGCTGTCATCTGTTGATGACTGTGCGACATGCGGCTATGAAGGGCGTTAAGGATTTCTTCTTAATTCATGACAGCTTCGCCACCGTCCCCGGTGATACTTGGCTGATTTATGATGCCATCCGTTATAGCTTCGTAAACATGTATGAGGAGTGGTGTTTATACTCATCGATACTTGAAGAAGTTAAACAGCAAATACCTCTTAGTGCGGTTGATAAATTACCAGAAATCCCGGCTAAGGGTGACCTCGACATAAACGTCGTCCTAAACAGCGAGTACTGCTTCTCGTAACCAATAAAAGGTCAAATCATTATGCACCCTCGTGAGAAAGCAATCGGGGAGGCTTTGTTGTGTCTACAACGTGGCTTACCCATGCCAAAGGAACTGTCTAAACGCCTTAAAGATTTGGACATCAACATCCATTCATTACTCGAACAGGAGAGACAAAAAGATGGAAATCAAATACGTTACCCCGATTGGTGAGCTAATTTACCCTCATGTAAATCGTGAAGACCCGAAGTACGGCAGGTACAAAACAATATTTAAGCTCTCGATGGCTGATGCCAAAGAGTTTATTGAGAAGTGTCATAATTTAGCCAAGGACGAGTTCAGAACTGTCGAAGGTGTGCAGTTGCCGTTTACTGTCAACTCCGACGTAGCTGAAGTTGAGATTAAAGCGTCATCTAAATATGTACCAGTCATTGTCGATGCTTCGGCACAGCTCCTTATTCACGAGGAAGCTCCAGAAATCTATGGGGGTACTAAGGCCAAGCTAAAACTCAAACTTAAATGCACCGAGGTTACTGGAAAGAAATACGTCAGTGCATATTTAGGCGCAGTACAAATCATCGAGCTTGCGTCAATTCCATCTGGGTTTGAAGCAGTAGAGGGTTTTAATAGTGCCAAGGAAGAACAACAATCAGAACCAGCGGCATCAGACTTCGATAAGTACCAAGTCTCCGCATAAATTCAGGTCAAACTTTGAACACAAGATTGCCGAGCAGATCACTGATGGTGGACTGTCGGTAGAATACGAAACAGACAAAATTGCTTATGTTATACCCTCGCGACATTCGCAATACTGTCCCGACTTCAAGCTACCCAAACCCGGTGGCTTTTTTTATGTCGAAGTCAAGGGTCGTTGGCTGGTCGAAGATAGGCATAAGCATCTGCTTATCAAAGAACAGCATCCAGACCTAGACATCCGTTTCGTATTCCAAAACGCAAAGACAAAACTCTACAAGGGTTCGCCAACGACGTATGCCGCCTATTGCGACAAGCATGGGTTTACCTACGCCAACAAGCGTATCCCTGAGGATTGGCTTTGCTTGCCTTAGCGACAACCGCCAAGGCTAAGGAGAGACCCCTGCCAGCCTTCTCCCTCCCTCTCTCGGCTGGTGGGGGTAACTCATTTTTGGAGAGCAATATGTCAGACCATTCATCATCAGAATTATATAAAGCTTCCTGTGAAAACTGCGGAAGCTCAGACGGATTAGGAGTTTACGATGACGGACACACCCACTGTTATGTCTGCCAAACAACGCAACAAAATAGCCCAACAGCTGTCCAGTTACCGATTCAGACAAAGAAGAAAGAGTTTAGACAAGCACTATTACCAAGCGAAGCTCAAGCACTCCCCCACCGAAGAATAACAGAGGCTACCTGTCGTAAGTTTGGTTACGGAGTAACGTCTATAAACAATAAGCTTAATGAGGTTGCCAATCTTCGTAACAGTTCGGGCGCAATCGTTGCTCAGAAGATTAGGTCGCCGGAGAAAGACTTCACCATTAAGGGCGAAAGTAAGTCAGCAGAATTATTCGGGTCACATAACTGGTCGAGTGGTCGTCGTCTTATAATTACTGAAGGTGAGATTGACGCTATGTCAGTCTCGCAAGTGCAGGACAATAAGTGGCCTGTCGTCAGTTTACCGAATGGTGCATCTTCAGCTCGTAAGGCTCTCCAAACCCACTGGGAATACATCGACAAGTTCGATGACGTTGTCTTGATGTTTGACCAAGACGAACCCGGGCGCAAGGCGGCTGAGGATTGTGCCGAGGTTCTACCAGCTGGCAAGTGTCGTATTGCACATCTTCCCCTCAAGGATGCAAACGATATGCTTCTGGCTGGTAGAACCAAAGAATTAATAGAGGCTATCTATCAAGCAAAGCCATACAGACCTGATGGTATCAAGAGCGCATCAGATTGTTTAGACATCGTCCTTAAAGAAAATGAGGTCAGTGACACTAAATATCCGTATCCATCACTCAATGATATTACAAAAGGTCTTAGACGTTCTGAGCTGGTAACTGTAACCGCCGGGTCAGGTATGGGTAAGACTACCCTCGTTCGAGAGATTGCTCACAAGCTACTCTCTGACAATAAACGTGTCGGTCTAATTATGCTTGAGGAGAGTGTTAAAAGAACACTGCTCGGGCTGATAGGTATCCAGCTAAACAAAAATATAACAGTTGACCGGACAGAGGTTGACGATGCTGACATATCGTCAGCTTTTAAAAACATGTTCGATGATGACAGTCTTCAGCTGTACGATCACTTCGGCAGTACTGACGTTGAAGTTGTTACTAACCGCATACGTTATATGGTTCAAGCCCTCGAGGTTGAGTGGATTATCTTAGACCACATCTCAATTCTCGTGTCCGGCTTGGCTACTAATGATGAGCGAAAACTCATTGATATGGCGATGACAACTCTGCGAACAATCGTTCAAGAATTAGACATTGGAATGATTGTCGTCTCTCACCTGCGTCGCCCAGATGGTGACCGGGGGCATGAGGACGGAGCGCAAGTCAGGCTTAACCAATTGCGTGGCTCACATTCAGTAGCCCAACTCAGCGACATCTGCCTATCCCTCGAAATCAATAAAGACAGTGGTGAAGACATGCGTCAACTGCGTGTCCTCAAAAACAGATTTACAGGTGAGGTCGGCCTTGCTTGCACCCTGCAATACGACAGGGACAAGGGGCGGCTTCAAGAAATTAGTAACTTTTAAAAGGAGATCAACATGAGCGAATATAACGATGAACGCAACGACAGAAAGTATGCAGTCGTAGACATGATGGTTTGTGACAAGCCACAAGTTGTAACCTTAAAAATACCTATGCACGATTATAATGACATGGCTGAAGGTGATTTAGTTAATTACATTTCTGACTATAAAGTCGGCTGGTCATGGCAAGAAGACACCCACACAAACGTGCTTGGGGTCACTTATACGGATGCAGACTGATGCGTCATGTAGATTTGTGTTCCGGCATAGGCGGCTTTGCGCTTGGCTTTGAAATGGCAGGTTTATCAAAACCCATACTGTTTTGTGAGATTGATAAATGGTGTCAGAAAATATTACGTCAACACTGGCGGGATGTTCCAATTTTAGAAAATGTAAAGGATTTAGCTAATGACCCAGCTAGACTTGTTCCCGACTGTGACATCCTCACCGCAGGATATCCATGTCAACCCTTCTCAACTGCCGGGAAGCGTAAAGGCGAGAAGGATGACCGCCACATCTGGCCGTACATTATGCAAATTGTTACATACAAAAGACCCACTTGGTGCGTTTTCGAGAATGTTAGTGGTCACATCTCATTGGGTCTCGACAAGGTGCTATCTGACTTGGAAGCCGAAGACTACTCCGCAAGGCCGTTTGTTATTGGAGCTTGCGGTGTCGATGCCCCGCACAGACGACTTAGGGTCTGGATTGTGGCTCACTCCAACCGTAGTTCAGACAGACGAACATCCAGACAATATGAAGAAACGAATGGAGAAGTATCCAAACGGCACGACAGTGGGGTCGCTGACCAGTCAAGTGAAGTATGCACCTCTTTGGCCAACTCCGACAGCTTCAGATTACAAGGGTCGCGGCCCCAACAGCAAACAACAAGGGTTGCCCGAAAAGGCAAAGATGTGGCCGACACCAACAGCGAGCATGGCAAGGTCAGAGGGCAGCATCAACCAGATGCGAAAGAAAGTTTACGCAGGGGAGGTGACGCAACAGGAAGCCGAAGCGATGATTGGCGGCAGTCTAGAACCCTCCCGGATGAAGCCGATGTGGCCGACACCAACAGCCAGAGACCACAAGGGGATGTCCGGCAAGGGAAGACAACAAAAAAAGGGCAATCCCAAGGATACTCTCCCGAATGCTCTTGGTGGCCAACTGAACCCAACGTGGGTCGAGTGGCTCATGGGATACCCAAGAGGTTGGACAGAATTAAAGGACTAGGTAACGCAATAGTTCCTCAAATTGCAGAACGAATAGGTCGAGTTATTAAGGAGATTGATGATGCGTCTCATATTTGATTTAGAAACTGATGGTCTGCTTCCTAACCTAACTAAAATTCATTGTCTTGCAGTCAAGGATATTGACACTCAAAAGGTTTACAGCTTTGAGCCAATTGATGTTGGTCATGGCATCCGAATGCTATCCGAAGCTGATGAGCTGATAGGTCACAACATTCTTTGTTTTGATATTCCGGCAATCAATAAGGTGTTTCCTCACGTCGATATGTCAAAGCCTAAGCTGACTGATACACTGGTCTTGTCTCGTTTAATTCATTCGGATATCCGGGCAGAAGATTACGAGTACCGTGCATTGTTTCCGTCAAAGCTCGTGGGTAGTCACTCACTAAAATCTTGGGGTGTTCGTCTTGATAATGACAAGGGCGACTTCGATGGTGGTGACTGGCAGACGTGGTCACCGGAGATGCAGACCTATTGTGTTCAGGATGTTGAGGTCAGTTATGACTTATACAAACACCTCGATCCTGAAAACTTTAGTAAAGATGCCATAGACCTTGAACATGATGCGGCTCTAATTTGTGAGCGTGTTGGTAACACTGGCTGGGTGTTTGATAGTGAAAAGGCTGTAAAGCTTTACTCTAAGCTTGTTGATGAGCGAGATAAACTTGAGGTTGAATTCTCAAAGTTGTTTGAGCCTTGGCAAGTTGAAACACCCTTCGTGCCAAAACGTGATAACAAGACCAAAGGTTATGTGAAGGGTGAGTTGTTCACGAAAATTGAAGTTGTACACTTCAACCCAAATAGCCGACAGCATATAGAACACTGTCTCAAGCGAAAGTACGATTGGAAGCCGTCACAGATTACGGAAGGTGGTCGTGCAAAGATTGACGAGAAAACGCTCAACGCACTCGAGTATCCGGAAGCTAAAAAGCTTGCGAAGTTCTTCTTGTTACAGAAAAGACTAGGTCAGCTCAATGAGGGTCGGCAGGGTTGGATGCGTCTTGTTGATAAAGATGGTAGACTGCGTCATCGCCTCAATCACAACGGTACGCTAAGTGGTCGTGCCTCACATCAAAGACCAAACTTAGCTCAAGTCCCGGCTACTCGTGCGCCGTGGGGTCAAGAGTGCAGGGAGCTGTTCACAGTTCCTGATGGCTACAGTTTAGTCGGAGCTGACCTAAGCGGTCTGGAGCTTCGATGCTTGGCTCATTACCTAGAGGATGGCGGTGAGTATGGTCGTCAAATTCTTGAGGGTGATGTTCACACAGCCAACCAAAAGTCTGCCGGGCTAGAAACTCGTGATCAAGCTAAGACGTTTATTTATGCGCTACTTTATGGTGCTGGTAACGAATTACTTGGGCAGGTCTCCGGCGGCAACTATGCATTAGGCAAAAGGCTAAGAGACAACTTTGAGAACGCTCAACCTGCTTACAAAAAGCTTCGTGAGAAAACCATAGCCGTTAGCGAAAGCCACGGACACCTGCAAGGTCTTGACGGCAGAAAGCTTAGGGTTAGAAGCCCTCACTCATCACTAAATTTATTACTTCAATCGTGTGGAGCAATCCTCTGTAAAAAATGGATGCAACTGGTTGATAGTCAGCTGGACGCTGACCAAGCCTATATCTGCGGCTGGATACACGACGAATTGCAGATAGCAACCAAGAAGGGGTTTGAAGATTATGTCGGTAATATCACTGGAAGAATGGCGAAGGAAGCAGGGCAATTCTACAAGTTTAATCTCCCAATCGAGGCTGAGTACCATGTTGGAGATACTTGGGCAACTACGCACTGATTACCCAGAAGCTTACGCCATTCAGATGGAGCATCTGTTCGCTCTGCTAGATGTACTGTCTAGCGCACACAAAAAACCATTTACTGTTACCGGGCGCATCAGTCGAGAGAATGCTTTCACAGTTGCACTATGTGCAAGTGAAGGATTTCTTACCACCCAGCTTGATGAAAACGGCTTCAGCACAAACTATTCAACCAGCTGGCAGATCACCGAAGAAGGTGTCGAGTTGAAGGAGAACTTACATGGAATACTCAATGCAGAGCTTGACAGAACCAACCCTGTTGATTGACGGAGATTTATATTTATATAAAGCCGCCGCCGCTTGCTTAGATGAAACCGAGTGGGCTGAAGATCAGTGGACTACAACGACTAACCTTGTCGCGGCAAAAGATATAGTCTCTAAAAACTTTATAAAGTGGGCTGAGAAGTTTGAAGCTAAAAAGATTATCGTCTGTCTGACCGGAAGCCATAACTTCAGAAAACAAATCAGTGATACCTACAAGTCCAATCGTAAATCAAAACGTAAGCCTGAGGGCTTTATGTCGTTTACGGGTTGGATTATGAATACCTTTAGTTACTACAAGCATCCAGTGCTTGAGGCAGACGATGGTCTTGGGATTATCGCGACAATGCCCGGTAACGAAAACACAATTATTATAAGTGACGACAAAGACATGTTGACTATACCAGCGAAAGTCTATCGTCCATCACAAGACCTGCTTACTGATGTAACTGTCGAGCAAGCAGACAAAAACTTTTACCTGCAAACCCTCTCCGGGGATGCGGTAGACGGCTACTCTGGAATACCGGGAGTAGGCGCAAAGAAAGCCGAGGCAATACTCGGTTCGCGGCCTGATTGGTCGCTCGTCGAACAGGCTTACCTGAAACATGGCTTGTCAAAAGAAGATGCACTCCTGAACGCAAGACTGGCTCGAATACTCCGCTGGTCTGATTGGGATGCACAAAACAAATCCGTCAAGCTATGGACACCGGACAATGGGTAGACGTGACAAAGAAATACTTGAGTTTCTTAAACGAGACAGGTCAACAATGATGAAAGCAAAAGAAGAAGCTAAAACCAATTCTAATGTAATTAAACCAAGCCATTACGAGCGTTGGGTTCGTGAGCCAGTCAACTTTATCATGCAGAATGATATCGAGTTTTGGAGAGGCAACATTGTTAAGTATGTCATGAGGGCTGGCTACAAACATCCAGAGGATGCCACGCCCGAACAAATTGTTGATGCCGAGATTGAGGATTTGAGAAAAGTAATCCGATACGCCGAGATGCGTATTAATCATTTAAAAGGCAAACTACCAAATGACATTTCGCAATCAATTCTCTGAAGACATATTCAATTACAAATACAGACACGACGGATGTGAGACTTGGGCAGACTTAGCTGAGACACTTGTTCTCGATGTCTGTAACAAATATTTACCCAAGGATGAAATCGACCAGCTGACAAAATACATCAGCGACATGAAGTTTATTCCGGGTGGTCGTTACCTGTACTATGCAGGTCGTCCCAATAAATATTATAACAACTGTTATCTTCTAAAGGCTGAAGAGGACACTCGTGAGGATTGGGCTAACCTCAGCTGGAAGGCTGAGAATTGTCTGATGACTGGCGGTGGTATCGGCGCAGACTATTCTGTTTACAGACCAGCTGGCACAACAATCAGCCGGACGGGTGGTCAGGCTTCAGGGTCTGTGACCAAGATGAATATGATCAATGAGATTGGTCGTCGGGTTATGCAGGGTGGTAGTCGCCGGAGTGCAATCTATGCATCACTTAACTGGAAGCATGGAGACATTGACGACTTCCTTACCGCTAAGGATTGGCAGAACATGTCCGTAGGCAAAACAGGTCAAAGCTTATGGGACATCAAGCAGGATGACTTTAACTTTCCTGCTCCACTTGACATGACAAACATATCTGTAAACTACGATACTGAGTGGCTATTGAATTACTGGAAGACTGGAGACTATGGAGACGTATTCCGTCGTAACGTCGAGCAAGCTTTGAGAACATCCGAGCCGGGCTTCAGCTTCAACTTCTTCGACAAAGAAAACGAAACACTTCGCAACGCATGTACTGAAGTTACATCTGAGGATGACAGTGATGTCTGTAACCTCGGTAGTCTAAACATGGGTCGCATTGAAACACTTGAGGAGTTTAAAGATGTTACGGAACTGGCAACTAAGTTTCTTATTTGCGGCACACTTAGTGCAAAGCTTCCTTATCAAAAGGTCTATGACGTTCGAGAAAAGAATAGACGACTTGGTCTCGGTCTTATGGGTATTCACGAGTGGCTTATCAAAAGAGGTGAGCGTTACGAGGTTACACCAGAGCTTCATAGGTGGCTTCAGGTCTATAAGTCTTGTAGTGATTTTACTGCCGGGCGTTATGCTAATGCTCTTGGTGTTTCTATTCCTGTGGCTGTTCGGGCTATTGCTCCAACTGGGAGTATTGGTATCTTGGCTGGAACGTCCACAGGTGTCGAGCCAATCTTCGCAGTCGCCTACAAAAGACGATACCTGAAGAATGGAACGGAGTGGCACTACCAATATGTCGTCGACTCGGCGGCTCAGGAGCTTATTGATTTGTATGGTACGTCGCCGGACAAGATTGAAAGCGCACTTGATTTAGCCAGCGACCCCGAGCGTCGGATTAAATTTCAGGCTGATGTGCAGGATTATGTTGACCAGTCGATTAGTTCGACAATCAATTTACCTGAGTGGAATTCACAACTTAATAACCCTGACAC
>Ga0181389_1000922_pt1 | contig 11774 bp, 20 predicted proteins | sample 12SPOviralmetaG_FD_130121 | JGI IMG/M metagenome (GOLD analysis project Ga0181389, IMG submission 130121) | Marine viral communities from the oligotrophic San Pedro Time Series (SPOT) site, San Pedro Channel, CA, USA - 12 SPOT_SRF_2010-06-29 | ecosystem: Environmental > Aquatic > Marine > Strait...
AAATGTTACCCAAATACTTCTCACTACCAACCTCCGTCAATTGTTTCCATTACTTCATTCATATGACCTAACAGTTGTGTGATAGGTTCATCGTAGTCACCAATCTCATAGTCAACGTCATCTTGTTCTTTAAACATTGCTTTGATTTGATCACCATACTGAACAACCTGTTCAAGTTGTTCTCTCATTTCATCTGATATTGCCATTATGATCCAAATCCTAATTGTCCTTTTATCCAGTCATTAAATGACTCTTCTACTTCTTGTTCCTGTTCTTGTTCCTTGGCACGTTCTAAGTCTGCCCAACCACTTTCTATATGCATTCCTGCAGGTTTCATACTATTACCTCTATAGTTATATTAACATATTCTAACATTTTGTCAACTCTAAAAAAGGCAACTCTTCTGGAAGTTCCCAATCACCTTTATATACATATCTGCCCTCAGCAGTTGTGTCTTCTATATCTCTTTCTAATGTAACAATCTGCCCAGGATAGTTCTTAAATACCTTTTCTATAATATTAAGATACTTTTTATAATGTTCAAAGTTTTCATTAAGTATTTCATTACTTAAATCTCCTTTGTATGTGTACATTAATTTTTTATCTGGTAATCCATTTATAAATCTAACTGATCTGCTTACTATTTGTTCTTTTTTATTTTCTCTTTGCAAATAGAATATTTTATCTGCAACCTCACATAATTTATAGCAATAATTTAAAATAAGATCTATACTTAGTAAATGTAAATGATCTGGAAATAATTTTGCTATGCAATTTTTAGATTCTGTAAAACGTTTTATTTGAAATTGTGCTAATTGTTCTGTATAATGTAATGCAGAATTTTCCTCACAGAAAATATTCCATTCCTCCTTATCAATAATATTTTTAGAAAGTTTCTTTTTAAAAGTACGTTCGTTTAATATTTCACCAAAATCAAAATCATATTTCTTACGTTTACAAAGATTACTTTTAAATTCTGAAGAGCCTGTTGAAGGCGTAGCAAATATTAATGTTCTCATTTATACACCATATTTGGCATTACCTCTTAATGCAAAATAGAGTCCACCTACATATAAACTTACATGTAAATAGTCTCTCCAAATGACGTCCCATAAACTATTAGGTGCCATTAACCATATAACACCAGTAACCACACAGGTCATTGTAATAGCACTAAACCTAGTAATTAAGTCTCCTATGTTCCATGCAACTGATCTCCAAAAGTTACTTAACCATCTGTGCCAAGGAACAATACCTATAACACCACCAACTAGCAGTCCTATGGCTGAACCTATTTCTCCCCAAGTTACGAACCACCATACTATGTATGGCAAGTTCCACATCTCTGCAACTGCACCATCAACAGGATACTTACTAAGTCCTTGTTGTAAGAACATTACACTTAATGGTATTCTCAAAAAGAATGTGGCTAAGGGCGCCTCTACTTTTGGTATCTTCATTTATTGTCCTTTAAGGCCTTTTCTCTACTAAGACCCATTTCTTTTAATTCTTCTTCTATTTCGTAATCATAATACTTTCCAGTAATCTTTCTTAACTTATTGCGTTCTGATAATATTACAGAACTAACCCAGCAACCATAAGCCATAAAGATTAAAAGTAATACTATAAATGTTGTATGTAAAAAATCTATCATTTAGGCTCCATTAATATATCGTGTCTTTCTCGTAATGCATCTTCTTCTATTTCCTCTTCAGTGACATCACACCAATTGCAAGGTTCTCCTTTTTTAGTGCCTGTCCAACCTGATTCTTTGCAATTATGTAACCACATAGAAGGATCTATAATCTTAGCCATTAGAGATCTTCAAAATATTCTTCTAACTCCTCAGGTAAAACTGCACCAGTTTTTAAAAAGAATTTAAATAGTTTTTCTAACACCTCTTCTAACTGTTCTACTGTTTCCATATCAGAAGAAAGTTTTAAAGATGTTTCTATTCCATCTTCGTCCTTACATTTTATTTCATAAAGATTCATTTTACTGGCTTATCGCCCCCATCAGTATATTTAGACCAAGGAATAAAATGTTCTTTATCTAATACATCTTGTAATTGCATTGACCATGTACCTTCATTTGTTTTATCAAATCCTTTATCAGCAACCTTAAATGCTGTATTGAAATTATATTTAGACGAATTAGGTAAAATAGCAACTATAACAGGTATAAAATTACTAAATTCATGTAAGCCCATTTTATAGATATCTTCTGCATATTTTACTGCAAACTCTAATGTTACCTTTACACCATTTTCTAATACATGTAAAAGTAGTTCTTCCCATAATTTCCACTGGTCAAATCTCTCAGGATCAAAGTAACATATATGTATATGTGTACACTTTTCATTTAATGCTCTACTAAGAATTTCTTCTACAGGTTGATACCCTGCTACAAACAATGTAATTTCTCCATGTGCAACCGTATTGTCTACTTCTTTTCCTACAAAGAATTTTACATCATTAAAATTAGGTTTATCCTTCACCGTCAAATTCTCCTGTCATTATTTCATGATTCATATCATCATCTCTATCGCCTTCAATATATTCTTCTTGTTCAAAGAAACTACCAAAGGAATTACTCTTACCTGCTTGCCAACCGTTCTGTGTAATTTCATCTAAGAATAGTTTGTTATCCTCTAACATTTTATATGGATTTGGATTTGCAGGATCTAAAAGTTCTTCTACAAATTTATCAAACATTAATATAATACCTGGTACATGAGGGCTTCTTTCATTTGTACTAGAAGTCTTTTTCTCACCAGTTCTATATTCTTTCCAATCACATACTGTTCTATGTTTTTCTACATCAGCAAGTCTATTTGCTTCTATAAATGCTTCTATATGATTATGTACACTATGACCCATGTACAAACTGTAACTTAATGTGTCCCAACTAGTTCTAGATTCTTTACCTGCTTTATTAAGATCTCCGTGCCCTTGCACACAAATATCACCTACTGTTAGTCTATCCATAATAGGTCCTTTAAACGGCATTGGTAAGGTTGAACCTTTAAGATCTTTATTATCTATAGCCTTATCCATAAAGTATCCAAAACGTTTCTTATCAAAGAAGTTGTAAGTATATGTTTGCCCATATGCTGTATTAACAAAAGGAGAAGCCGCATCGTAACTTACTTGTATATTAGGACTGTCATGTTTTCTTAATTGTCTTTGTATGCTTGTTAAGTAACAACCCCAATGTAGTTTACCTGTACCTAAACAATGTATCCAACCTTTACCTTCTAATAAACCTTTTTCACGAAGTTGTAAAAGCCTTTTAAGTAATTGTTCCATCTGCCCAATGTTTATACCTGCCATTGCATAACCTTCTAGTGTTCTTGCTTCGTCACCATAATGTTCTTTCACAAATGCTGGATCACTAAACGGAGTTACTAGATCAAACCATTCTTGTGCCGAGGCATCATCTGCTCCACTAAGAACATTAAGAAACTTAGTTGCACCTGGCACTCTATTCTTAACAAAGTAATCCAAGTTATACATACTCATATCAATTGTTTCTTTAACGTCTGTAAGTCCTGTCTTTTTATTATAGGGAGGTATGGCCGCAAATGCTGGAAAGTCTAATGTCATACTCCAGTCTGCTGTATATTCTAACCAACGCAACATCTTCTCACATAGAGCCTCTCTGGCCTTGCTATCAGGCTTAATTGCATCTTCCCAGTCTAACTTTATAACACCCTTAGCAATCTGAAACCCGCCTGAATCTCCTAATATAACTGTTTTACTTCTATCACGTTTTTGTATCATACGTTCGTGTATATCAGTTTTATCTAAGTCTAATTGAGCATGACCGGCTGAGTATAAACCATAAGGATAATAGTAATAACCTTTTTCTTCATCTAAGAAATTAAGACCTTGTAGACCATTTTCAAATCCTTCTGGACATCTCATAGTGTCTACTTCATCTTCATACTTTGCTAATTGCCTAGTATAAAAGGCACTAATAGCCGGTAAGTATAATGCGTAGTCTTCTATTTTCTTATTAAAATTCATAATTAACTCTTTGCTGGAAGTAAGTAAGTATATTTCGCTATTCCTGAATCTACTATTATTTGTAATAGTCCTTCATCATTTATGCTCATTACAACATTACTTGAATCACTTAATCTTAGTATTCTTAATACAATATCAAGCGGCCATCTCCAGTCTTTAGTTATAGTTCCATCAATGTCGTTGCTAATAAGAATCTTAGTTCTATCACTAACACCATCTCCTATGTGGAAATATAATTCAGTACCATCTGTTTTAGGACTAAAGTTTGCTTCATATGTGCCTAGCACACTATTAAAATATGCTAAGTCAGATAAATTCTTTTTAGTAGGAACAATGTTTACATCAAACTCTGCACCTTTAAACTTAATACTTTTTAATTGTTGATTAATAACATCTGCTAACATAAATCTATAATTAGCATCATTACCTTCTTTACTTACAAAAGATACCTCAACAGGCACCTCATCACCATTACGTTCCTGTGTAACTACTTTGATTGTAGCATCTTCATCATCAAAACCAGGATATTGTAAGTAACCTTGTAGAACACCCATTCTGCTAAGTCCAACAGTTGAGTCTACAAAATCTGGAACAGGGTTATGTGTTTCACCTTTAAAGATAACAGTTTTATCTGCATCTACAGTTTCCACAGTAGTTTTATCAACCTCTCCAGTTATTTTTACCATTTCAAAAATGCCTAAGCCATGTGTGTGCTTTAGAACATCTTTAAATACATCTTTTATTGCCATAATTATTCTCCGAGATATACTCTATTATACATTACTATTTAGAAAAGTCAATAACATTTTCACCATTTTTTTAGATTAAAATTCAAAAAACGTAGACAAAGTCTTACTTTGTGTAGTTTTATCTAAGTCAAATCCCATAGGACCAATTACATTTTTTATCTTTTTATCTAATATTGTTTCTTCCATTGCTTCTTCATCAAAAGGCAACTCTTTGAACCACTTGGGTAAGTTGAGTTCATCTGTTGGATAGGCTACACTTGTATAACCCATTGGATTGTTTTTAAGTTTACATACTATTACTTTCATGCTATCTGTAATAGGCAAACTATAACTATCACTATTTGCTTTTTTTAAGTTATTCCAGTTTACACTTGCTCTAACATGTCCTGGTATCATTGAATTCTTGCCTTCGTTCTCTAATGCTTCTAATTTATGTAATCTATGACTAGTGGCAACTTTTGCCTGTGCGTTCATCTTTTGTGTGTACATAGTTACATTGTTTGCTCTTTTAGGAGTTCCCTTTTCCCAGGCAGGCAAATTTTTAAAGTATTCCTTAAAGTCTATTATTTTATTAAGTACATCACTTTCTGTTTTACCATCTAAACAATCAAACAAAACATCTTCTAAAAAGTCCTGTATAAACTCAGGAGTATCAGAACGTTTGATTTCTAAACCCATTGCTTTTAATTTGCCGCCTTCAGGCTGATAACCTTCTATATCTAAACAAAGTATTGCATATCTTTTCTTAGTTAAGAACAAGCCAGACTTGCCTACTACTTCTCTACCAGCAATCATTACAGCACCTTTATCTAAAGGAACATTAAACGTATCTTTCAAATACTGTGGGAAAGTATCACTTACTGTATCAGATACATGATCATATAATTTTATAGCACTATCCATATTCAATTCTTCGCCCTCTGGCAAGGCCGGAACAGCACTAAAGTAAACTGAGTCTGTATCACCATACACAATACAGTCTCCCTCATAATTGTATTCACCTGTCAGCATACGATTTGTTTCTGCCGCCATGTGTTGTGTAATGCTTCTACCTGTTAGAGTAGTAGATTGTCCTATACGTTTATCATAGAATCTACAACCTGGATTAAGTATGGCACCATATAAACTGTTAAGAATAATCTTTTTAACTAACTGCCTTTTATCATAAAAGGCCTTCTCAGCATCTGTAGTTGCTTCTTTCTTTTGCTTTTGCATTTCCTGTCTTTCTGCATACCAACGTTCTAACAGTCCAGGAACAACGCCCTGTACATCAGTTTTAAAAATAGTACCGTTAGCACTTATATTCCAGGGTTGCCCACTATTAAAAACTAGATTATATACGTCTGCACCTGTAACTTCATGTGTTGAACCATCTTCCATATCTAATGTCATTACATGATTAACATCTTTATCATTTACAAATACAAATTCATTTGTAGCAAATTTACCATGCCAAGCATCTGCAAAACTTCTTTTTTCTAACTTCTGTGCATTTGCTATTTCTTCTTCTGTATAGTCTAAACGTACCTGCCCAACAATAGTTTCAGGAGCCATGTTTAATGCTCTAAACACACTAGGATATAGACTGTTTAAGTCCATGCTACCTACCCATTCATGATATCCTTTCTTAGGAGTTGCCACAAAGGCACCTGCGGCTGTATCACGTTCACGTTCACCTTTAGGCTTATCAGGCACAACCATATTACGTCTATGTGCTTCATTAATAATTGCTTGTTCTGTTGTTGCTACCGCACCCATAGTTACAGGCAGTAGAACTGTATTTTCATGTGCAATAATATTAGCCAAGTCTATGAACTGTAACTTCTTATCCATCTTATCTAACAGCATAACGTCTTGTATATTATATTCTAAAAACTTTAAGAAGTCATGATTATAAAGTCTATCTAAACTTCCTTCATATACAACTTTCTTTTCACCTACTTCCATTTCACCAATGTAGTCTAATCTATAACTATGCCTTTCTTCATAATTGTATTTTCTATATAGTTCTAAATAGTCTAAGTGTACACGACCTACTAAGTCAAAACTTTGTGTTTCTTTACCATATTGCACAAACTTTCTTTCTTTAGGAAGTTTCTTTAGTAAGCACATACGTCTTGTTTCTGATTTGCCTAGTGTTCTCGTAATACGATTCATTACATAAGGAATATCATAAGACTCACTATTCCAACCACTTAGAACATCTGCATCTTCTATAATATCTAAAAACACATCTAACATTTCTTTTTCTGTTCTAAATAATTTTACTTCATTTAAAGGACTTGCTACTTCATGTGCCTGTTCCCAGGATAAAGTTTTAGGAGGCACAGCCAAACATATCATTGCGTCCATCCATTGTAGATATACACCAATAGATGTAATAGGGGAGAAAGCATCTTCAGGAGTACTATATCCACGTTGTGGATCAAAGTCTACCTCAATATCAAAGAATGCTGTTTGTAATTTAGGGGGTTCTATATTTAAGTAATCTCTTTCTAATACCTTTTGTACAGGGCGAATATCACTTTCATATAATCCATTATGTTTGCAAATGCCTAGATTCTTTTTAAAGTCTTTTAAACTATTACATTTAACTTCTGTAACAGGCTCACCAAATATACTTCTGTGATCGCCATTAGGATCACCGTAATAAAAATTGTGTTCTGGTTTTACTTCTTTAACAATACGTTTACCATCAACACGTTCTATGACAGTAACAATATCTTTACCTTGTTCATAATATGCGTCTACATAACTCATAGAAAACTTACCTTTATCATATTGCTATTATACAGCATTATGACTTACTTGTCAATTGGTTTATAGTGTTTTGCCTACAGATTCCAAAATAGTTTCTAGTTCATCAAACTTATCAAACTCGTCTTGGAATTTAGCCTTGTGAGCTATTTTGACTGCTTTCATTAATACTGCTGGTTTTAAATCCATCTCTTCTGCTATTGCTTTAACAGTTTCTCTTAAACCTGTATTAAGTGCGTCTACTTCATAAAGGACTTGATCGCCCTCTGTAATTAATTTTTTTAGTCTTGCTATTTCTTCTTGATTAAAAGTTTTATTAAATGCCATTCTTTCTACCTCGGATCTATGTTTATATTTACATCTAGTTCTTGTATTATAACAGGATTCTTGGTATTGTCAAGATCTATTTCAAATGTAAATACAGATTTAAATCCAGGAAAGTTTTCGAATGAAATTGCTTCTAAAATTTCTCTATTGGTAATTCTATTGCCTTTGGAATCGAAGGCTTGGAACTGGTCTCCAGTGTGATGAACTTCAACTAACATTATACTTCTACAGATGCTTCAAATGTAAATTGTATATCATCAAATTCTTTAAAAAGTTCTTCTGATATTTCATCGCCTTCTTCTGAACCTATTGCTTCTTCTAAAACGATTTCGTATATCCACATATCACCGTCGTCATCACCACTAGTATATGCCATAACTTCTATACCTACTTTTGCTTTTTCTTCATCATATGCAGTAAGTAATTTTGTAGGTACAACACTTTGTACGATGTCGAAATAAACAATTACGTCCTCATCAGGAAGTTCTTCTCTTGTCAACATTCTTACAAAGTGCTTAATAAACATTTAAAATATCCAGTAAAGAATGACCATAGTAATAATACCCTTGCCCCAACTAAGCCAAGCGACTTGATACGTTGATAAATTATACTTTTCTATAAAGTCTAATGTCGTATCTTTATGCCATTCTAAAAATTGTTTCATAACATTACTTACCTTTGCTATATGCTTGTGACCCAAAGAACGCGGCAACAATACCAGCAACGGCTACAAAGTATGTAGCGGCCATATCGCCTAGTATTTTACTTGCACTTTCTAATCCAGCCAATACAGCAATTACTACTGCAAATGGATATAACAATAATCCGCCTAATGCAAACCATGTCATTTTTCTTTGAGCGTCTCGCATCGCGTCAGCATCTTCAAGTTCTTTACGTTTGAACTCCATATACATTTCATGCTCTGCTTTAGAAACTTTACCGTCTCCATTAGAATCAGCAGGATGAAATTCTTTCTTAACTGTGTCTTCTGCCATTGTATAACTCCCTAAATTTGTTATACTACTATTTATCAGAAGGGAAACCTCTCTATTAAGAGAGGTTCTTTCTAGTCTTGATGTTTTAACATTGTCGTCATCATTCGACACGCAATTATTGGCTTTTAGTTTTAAGAGTCTCTAAACCTCCAGGCACCTGGGAAATCGCTCTATTCTTCCTTCTCATGAATTCTAACCCTGTTGATAATAGTTTCAGAACCATTATGATATCTGCCTTTACTTTGCGATTTAACATAACCGTCTATTTTTATATTATCACCAAGATTAATATTTTTAGAATGAAAAAACTTTAAAATATGTTGGTTTTTTACACTACAAGTTATCAAGTAACTCATTGTTCTAGGTATATATCTAACAAATTCTACCTTTGCATTAAAAGTACCTCTATTATGTAGTTCACCAATAGGATTACTTGTTCTTGATAATTCTAATTCTCTGTCAGTCCAATTATCTTGATCTATTTTATTTAGATATACTTTTGGTAAACTTGATGTAATACCTAATTGTGTTTTATCTATAAATTCAGAATTTACAACATTAAGAACACTACTTTCAAAATCTGTTAATTTTCTTTCAATTGCTTTAAAACTTAAACCTTTAAGATAATCAATAACACCTTCTGCCTTTTCAAAATCTTCTTTAGTAACCTTAAGTTTAGGTAATGCATTTTTAAATTTTAAATCTTTAGGATCTAAAAAATGTGCATAAAGTAAATCGCTGTTTGCTCTTTTACCTTCTGCCTTCTTATCAAATCTGATAGAGTCTTTACTTAGAAAGCCTCCATTAAATCTGTGTGCGGCACAACTTACTGCTATAACATCTTTAGTTTTAAACATTAAAAAATTCCTTCATTTATGAAACCTTCTTCAACAAGTTTTTTAGTATTATCATCTCTAACATAAAACTCTGCCTGTGTATTCCAATCTTGAAATACTTCTTTTTTAAGAGTGTATATATTATCGCCTGTATTATGAGGATACCAAGCATCTTCGTATTCTCCCCAACCTTTAATGAATATTGTATATTTGTTTTCTAGTATCATCTATATATAATAACAAAAAAATTTAATATGTCAACCTATATTAACTCCGAGTTAATCCGTTTGATGTAATAAATGTATGGATTTGTTCCCAATTCATAACAACTGTACCATCAACTGGTGTATCCATATTATGACCGTGTTCCATAAGTATACCTCTAAGACCTGCATCAGTACCCGCTTTTAAATTATCTGGCTTATCTTCTATCCAGTAATTACCAGGATATTTGTTGCCATATTCAGCAAGTATTTCATCTTTATCTGCGCCGGTATCTAAACAAATTACATCAATAAAAGCATCGCCCATTAATTTTTTAAGGTTTCTTTCTCTCAATGCTTTTGCATAAGGGTCTAAACTTAGACTTGTTATAGCAATAAATTTATAACCATATTTTTCATGTAATAAATTTATGTACCATTGTGCATCTCTAAGTGGAGGCAAAAAGCCTATTGCGGCACTTTCGTTAAATTGTTTTATTAAACTGCGACTAGTTTCTTTTGTGATTCCATATCGTTTGCCAACATCATATACAAATTGATATCCGTCAGTAAGATTATGTCCATGATGTTGCATCCAGACATTAAATCCTTCTTCCCAATCTAATACAACACCGTCTATATCAGTTAATATTATTTTATCTTTTTTCATATTATTCCTAGTTACTATGCTATTATACAAGAAAAACTATTGCTTGTCAAGTATTTTTGTTAAATAGTAGTATGAGAATTAGAACGCATACTGTATTTCCAAACTATTTATTTGAACAAAATATTTCTATACCAGAAACAATGGTAGATAATCTTAAGATAGAAAGAGACGAAATGTATGATTCAGGCATTACAACTGATACTAGTTATGGTTGGAGAACAAATAAAGAATATCCATTATCAGAAGGACATGCAAAATTATGTAAATTAGTTTCTCATCATTTTGTAGAAGATTGTCAAAAAGTATTACCTACACAATCAAGTGAAATACAAGTATGTAATCCTTATCTATTAGGAGTAAACCCTGGGCATCAATACAATGTAAATATAGAACCAATGCGTTGGTATAATGCGTTATTGTTTTTACAAACCACAGATAAAGGATCACATTTATATTTGAATAACTTTAGTGAAAAATTATATGCACAGCAAAATACACAGGAGTCTATGTTTGTTGTTAAGCCTAAAACTAATAAAGTTGTATTCTTTCCAAGTCACATACCATGGGGACTTTCAGCAAATGAAAGTATGATAGAAAATTTATTCTTGTGTTTAACATTTAGAATAGGCGTTCAAGCACCTAATCCAGCAAGGCGTAACTAGATAAAAAAGGGCCTAAAAAGGCCCTTTTAATTTTTAATTAACTAGTAATTATGCCCAGTTATAATGAACTGATGCCACTGCCGCACCTGCTGTAGGTGAAACTGCGTTATCACTTGCATCAAAGAATGCTAACGTTACCGCCGCATTTTTTGTAAGTGTCACGTCGCCATCTAATTCAATAATGTAGTTTCCAACTGTAGTTGCATCAGCGTCTGCTTTCGCTACTAATGTTGAACCTGAACCTGCATTTTCTTTAATTGTAATATAATTAATGTTATTACCACTAAATGCAGTACTAACTTTAATAACAATCTTATTTGCATAATAAGTTCTGCTTGAAACGTTTGGTACTGTTCCTACTGCTCTAGTTGTAGCACCATTGGCAATTGCAGATCTAAGTAATAGACCGTCACCGCCATTGTTAGCAACATAGTCAACAACTGCCGCTGAAGTAGGAATACTAGTATCGTTATCGTTACTACCAATTCCATCTGCTTCATCAACAAACTTAGTTACTGCAATACTTTCGCCTGAGTCTGTTAAAGTA
>Ga0181389_1000923_pt1 | contig 11757 bp, 5 predicted proteins | sample 12SPOviralmetaG_FD_130121 | JGI IMG/M metagenome (GOLD analysis project Ga0181389, IMG submission 130121) | Marine viral communities from the oligotrophic San Pedro Time Series (SPOT) site, San Pedro Channel, CA, USA - 12 SPOT_SRF_2010-06-29 | ecosystem: Environmental > Aquatic > Marine > Strait...
CCTTATGGGCGGTTCTCCTATTTCATCGTTTGATGAAGGTACAGCCGAAGCTGATGTAGTTGACGCAATGTACGAGGACATAGCAAGAGCCGCGTTGACAAGTACACGCTGGCGATTTGCTACAAACCAACAAGTATTAAACAGATTGGCTGCAGCCCCTACTAGCAGATATGACGCTGCATACCAAATGCCGTCAGATCTTCTTATGCTTAGTGCTGTTACAGTTAACGACGACCCGATAATATATGACACATATGGCGATAAAGTATATTGCGATACAACTACAGAAGAAGTTGTTGTTGCAGATTATATATACAGAGCCAGCGAATCTTCTTGGCCTTCCTACTTTACACTAGCTGTAGAGTTTCAAGTAGCTGCAATGCTATCAATATCTATAGCGCGTGATGCTTCTTTAGGTAGTATGATGGATCAACAAGCTGAAAGACAGATGATAAAAGCCAGACGACTTGACTCGCAACAGCAGACAACACGCAAGTTAATGACATCAAGGTTTATAGCACAAAGGCGTAGCTAATGCAGAAAGTAAGAATACCACAGAATAGCTTTCAGTACGGCGAAATAAGTGACAATACTGTAATGAGGACTGATAGTCCTATCTATGCTGCCTCTGCGCAAAGCTTAGAGAATATGATTGTATTACCAGAAGGTGCTGTAAAGAAACGTCATGGCACAAAGTTTATTAATAAATTAGTGTCAATAAACCCAAATACTATAACTACACACACAGAAATACATCTAACTTCTTTTGTCTTTGATGATAATGAGGAGTATTTAATTGCTATAGGTCATGGTTTTATTGAGCCATTTAGGTTGTTATCTGATGGTACAGTGCAAAGATTAAATGCCGTATCTGTTGACACTCAAAACAATCCATTGCCTTTTGATAAAGATTATTTGCATCAGTATAATACTGCACAATATGGTGATGTTATGTTTATATGTCACCCATTGTTTGCACCGCGTATGCTTACAAGAACAAGCCTTACAACATTTGAACTTAGTGTATTTAGCTTTGATACAAGCTATGACAATAAAGATACATACCAACCATATAGTGTATTTCATTCTGCTAATGTAACATTAGAATCAAACAATCAATTCACAGGTACTAACAGAACTATTACTACAAGCTCACCTTATTGGGATACAACAGGTAAACATATTGGCGTAACTGTTAGATACGGTGGTAGTGAAATTGTAATAACTTCAGTAAACAGTACAACAGAAGCTATTGGTACTGTAGTAAAAGAATTATCAACAAGGTTAACAGTTACAAACCCATTAAGAACAAGAGATGGTAGTAATGCAATCGAAGTTACTCACCTATCACATGGATTAGTATCTGGTAACTTAATAACTGTAACTGATGCGGTAGCCGTTGGAGGAATAAATGCTAGCGCTATAAATGGAAGTAGATATGTGCAAGATATATTAGATATAAATACATATACAATTAATGCACAAGCAAATAATAATGCAAATTCATCAGAAGATGGTGGTGGTTTTGTAAAAATTGCATCAAAAGGGCCAACGACTATTTGGGACGAACAGGCTTTTTCTGCGGTACGTGGGTATCCAGCAGCAGTTACATTCCATGAAAATAGATTATGTTTTGCTGGCACAATAGCAGAACCAGATACAATATTTATGAGTCAACTAGGTGAGTTTTTTAATTACGATGTTGGCGAGGCAAACGATACTGATGCTATAATTTTAGTAGCAGCTACAGGTGATGTTAATGAAATAAGATATATGAGGTCAAATCGTGATCTACAGATCTTTACGCTATCAGATGAACTGTATATACCAACATACCTTAACCAAGCTATTACACCTACAAATGCACAGATAAGAAAGCAAACACCATTTGGTACTGAGTTTGTTTTACCTACGTCTATTGATGGTGCAACTATTTTTGTTGAGCGTGGCGGTAGAGCAGTACGTGAGTATATATATTCTGATGCAGAAGATGCTTATATAGCAACAGGTGTATCTACAGTAGCAAGCCATCTTATAGTAGACCCAGTTGATATAGCGGTTGTGCATTCTGGATTTAACACGCAAGAGTCTTATGCTGCTATGGTTATGGGCAATGGTGACATGGCATTGTTTAGTTCTAACAGAGCAGAAAAACGTGCAGCTTGGACTAACCTAACTACACAGGGCAGCTTCTTAGCTACTGCTGCTATAGGTGATAGACTGTTTGTCTATAACAAAATAACTAATACAAGCGGCATAGCTAAATATACTATATGTGAATTTGTAGATGATATAGGTTTAGATAATTATGCATATTATGCTTATAGTAGTAATCCTATAAATTTAATGATTTCTAATCCAAATGACACTTGGGATGTTATTGGTTTTGATGGAACTAACAAAGTTTATTTAGGTGAATTTACTGTAGATAGCAGCATTAACATAGATTTAACTTCATATAGTAACTACACACATTTCTACATAGGTAAAAAATTTACATCCAAAGTAATTACCAATGCAGTAGATACTGTAGCAGCCAATGGGCCAGTAACGGGTGATGTGCGTGGTATAAGTACAGTTGTGCTTAACGTGAAAGACTCTACATCCATTAAGGTAAATAACAGAACTGTTAATAATATTACTGGATTTACAGGTAACAAAGAGGTTAGGCTTTTAGGATATGGTAGAAACCCACAAGTTACTATCGAACAAAATGATCCCATGCCATTACAAATTAATGGCTTAATATCGGAGTTGATTACATAATGTTTTTTCAATTACTTGGTGCTGGAATATCAGCGTATGCTTCAATACAAGCTGGTAAAGCTAAAGAAGATGCAGCTAGAATGGATGCATTTAATACTGAAACCGAGCGAGAGCAAGGTGAAGTATTAGCATTGCAACAAGCTGCTAATCGTAGGTATGAATATGATTTAGCAACAGAAGCAAATGTATCTATGTTTTATGCTAGTGGAAGAGATGTAGGATCAGACAGATCTGTTGAAGCCTTCTTGACTAAACAAAAAGAAATTGCATCAGTTGATCTTAGCAGGCTTGATTTTCAAAGGCAGGCTGAATCTAGTGCAAGAACTAGGGAAGCTATGGCATTGAGGCGTGGAGGTAGAAATGCTAGACGCGCTTCTCTGTTGCAAGCTGCTGGCACTATGGCGCGTGGTATAGGTGATGCTCAAGATTCTGCAGCAAAAGGAGGAACGTTTTAAATGGCTGTAATTAGACAACAAACACAAGTCTTTAATAAACCAGTTGGCGTTCGCAGAATAGAGACAGGTGAAGCTGAGTTATGGGAAACTATAAAAGCTGAAGCTGATGAGTTTACACGCAGAGCTTACAATGATGCAGCAGAAAATGCACAAAAAATAGGTAAAGAAACTGCATTAGGTGTAGATATAGATACAGTTACTACAATTAATCCTATTACTGGTAAGCCAGAAGCTTTTGATTCTCCAGAAGGTTTTGGTAAGTTTGCAACAGATGCATATCAAAAAGTAATTACAGCTAGATACCAAGATTCTATAGATACAGAAATGGATGTAAAAGCTAAAGAGCTAGGATTAAAATATGAATTTGATCCAAAAGGTTACGAGACTGCAATGTCTCAATATATTTCTTCTATGGCTGAAAATGCTGAAGGCTCTTACAAACAATACATTGCAGCAACAGGTGCTAAAAAATTAGCATACGAAAAACTAAACGTGCAAAATAGAACGCGCACTCATCATAGAAAGCTTGAAACAGAATACATTTATAAAGAAAGAGATTTAAGCAAAGATAAAGCATACAATGAGGCACTAGTAGGTAATTTTGATACAGCAATAAATATTATACATAATCAAACACAGCGAACAAATGACGGAATTGTAGCTAAATTACTGCCAGATGGTACTGCATTAGAAACGCAATCTGTAATTTCAATCGCAACAGGCAAAGGTTTAGTTGAGTACGCTATGAACCAAACTAGTAGCGAAGATGAACGAAATATTATGCAATTGTATTTAGCTACTAAAGGCAAAAAGGGCAAAATTAAAAACGAAAAAATTAAAAGTACGCTTGATAATTTATTGTTAGTTATGGATGTAAACACAAGAGCAGACATACTAAATCATTTTTCTGTTACGTCTAATAACTTTGATACTGTAGATAGAGACAAAGCTGCAAATGCTGAAGCAGAAGCAAAAATATTAAAAGAAAGAACAATAACAGAAGCTAAAATAAGATCTAAAAAAACTGATGTTGCTTATGATAAACAGCAAGACCATGTAATTACTAGCGCAACACAAAGTGCGAGTGATTTGTTTACAGACGATGTAAGTCTTAATGATGCTGCATCTTCTTTATACAACACAATTGAACAATTTAATTCATTAGAAAAATTATATAATGAGCGCACATTAACTGATGAATATTTTTCAGATGACGATAAAAATAAAGAAATAAATTTTGTTAGAAAAGAAATAATAAAGCCATTTATATTACAAGCAGCGCAAGATGGTAATGTTGATTATTTGCAAAGTGCAATTATTAATGATGATGACTTATCTCGTAGCAAACTAACAGGCAAACAATTACTTTTAGTAGATACATTAAGAGAAACTAACATAGATCTTCCAGAATCAGATGTTAAAAGCATATTGGGATTAACTGTAAATCCAACTGAAAAACAAAAGCGCAAAGATGAAATTGCAGTACAAGAAAAAATTAAAAAAGAAAAAGAAAAAGCATTAATATACAATGAGATTGAATCTGTTGTTGATTCATTTGCGGCTGGAGCTGTAAGCAGTGAAGATCTGCAAAATGAATTAGCATCAATAGATAGTTATGTTGGTACATCACTTACTGCTACAGAAGCACAGGCGCAAAAAAATAGGATAAAAAATTCAGCAGCATACGGACAAATACGTCAATATGGCGGTATAGCTACTGGCGAACAAATGAAACAAATGTCTTTATATTTGCAAACTAATGGCGAAAACACTGACAATATGTCAAATAAAGAAATAGAATTAGGTGAGAAAATAAAAGAAAATCTTACTGAAACAAGCCTTGATACTGCGCACAAGTTAGCAAGTAGCATAGGATCTAAAATATCACAGCGTGAACAAGCAGAAGAAAAAATAAGAAAAGAAAAAAAAGTTTATAATACTGTATTGCAAAAAGGTGGCGATCATAAAACTAAAAAGCATCGTCAAGCTACTGACGAAATACTAGAAAACATGAACCTTAGTGATTATGAAAACTTTGAAACATGGCCTACAAAGAAAAAAATATTATCTTATGAAGTAATGAGCCATATACCACCAGAAAGTTTAATTAGTAAACTTAATGATATTGTAAATGGTACTAGAGTTCCAAATGGTGATGCGCTTATGGATCATTTTATGAGGTTAGATAATCATTTAACAAGTGATGGTATTACTTCAAGTAGATTTGCTGGCATTATAAATATGGAGACTAGATTAATATTAAAAGATATAAATCAAATTAGAATTACACAGGGTGGTGATGTTACTGAAATTGCCACAACATTAATACAAAGACGAAATGATCCTAAATCAGATTTAAATTTAAAAAATACACTAGGCTTTGGTAAGAAAATAAAATCAGTAGAAGATTTTGTATTTGATCAAGTAGACGACCACATATTAACGCAAGAATTAGCTCCTATGGTTGAGTATATGGCTAGAACTGGGCGTAGCCAAGATGATATAATTAAAAGATTAGATCAAATTATTGATGAAGAATACCCAGAAGTTGAATATGTAGCTGATCCAAGGTTTGTTTTAGGTACAATGAAACGATCACGTTATGGATTACACGCTACTTTTCCAGATGATAAAGAGCGCGAGGAATTTATATCGCGCATAGAGTCACAATTACCATCTGGCTATTCTATGCATGCCAAAAAATACGAAGGTTCGATTCCTACAGGAGACATACCAGAAGAGCAGCAAGGGTATTTTGATTCGGAAGATAGTGATTACGCATACCTTACAGGTCAAAAGAAACAAGTTTACCTTGTTCCCGATGAAACTGCTGTAGGTGTTACATACTATGCATATTATGTTGATGAATATAAAGAACTTAAACCATTGATATATGGTGAAGGTGATAACAAAATATTCCCAATGTTTGATAAAGATGAAACAGCTGACTTTAGAATAGAGCAAGCATTAAAAAGAAAAACTGAACTAGAAACAGAGTTTACTAATGCGCAAAAGAATAATGAAATTATTTTAAAGGCCAACTATCATAGAAATAGAAAGCTGCGTAAATGAAAAATGCTTTTACAGATATACCAGAAATTGAACGCAAGAAAAAACAATTACCTTTAGAGAATGACCCAACATTTGGAGAAGCTTTTGAAGCATCTATAAAATATAAATATGGCCCAGCAGTTAACTTTGTAAAAGAAGGTGTAACTTTTGGATTTGAACCTAAAGATATAAAGAATGTTTACAATCCTTCAGCAGATATACCAGAAGATTTAAGGCCATATGCATCTTCTTTGTTGATGGCTAAGTCACCAGAGCATTTGCAATTTAAAATAAACAACCTTAACAAAGCATTAAAAACTAATGAAACATTAGCTAAATCAGGCGTAATGATGCAGCTTGGTTCAGAATTTCTTGATCCTATAAACTATATATCCTTGTCATTTAAAGCAGCAAAAACAGGCACACAGGCATTTTTGCGTGGCGGTGCAGCAACATCTGCTGTTGCATTAGGGCAAGAAGCTATAAGGTATCCATTAGATCCTACAGCAAACAAAGAAGAAGCTATCTTAAATGTTGGAGCTTCTTTTGCATTAGGTGGATTTGTTAAAAGCTTAACTTCAATAAAGCCTATAAGAAAAATAAAAGCTATTGAAGAAGGCGAAGCTGCTATTAATGACATGAAAAAAGCTCTTGAAGCAGATGATGTAGAGCTTGATCCTAATATAGCACCAAGTATTTTTACTGATTCATGGGTTTATAAAGCAGCAACTAATCCAATGAAACGGGTTATGACTAATCCTAATGTACCTAACAGTGTAAAATTAAGACATCTTAAAATAGCTAATGATTCTGGAATATTATTAGTTGCTAATAAACAAGGTAAAAAAATAGGCAACTCTGTGTTTCAAGATGCTAAACTACATGAAGGTACATGGGTTAGAACACACGACAATTTAGTAAAAATATGGGGCGAAAGCACAGGTAAGGGTGTTATTAATCCAATGGATTACATGGTAAAAAAAGCTGACTATGAAGATTGGTTAGCATCTGTAGACGCTAAAGCAATGAGAGGTGAGCGACCAGCAAATAATTTCGAAGCACAAGCTATAGAAAAATTAAACAAATTTTATGAAGATTGGGAAGTGCAGCTAAGAGAACAGGGATTAATTGGAAGCCAAGGTGATTATACTAAAGTAATTAAATCAAGGCAAAAACGTATTGATTCAATACAAAAAAGGTTAGCTACTGTAAAAAGTCCAGGATATGCAAAAACTCTCAACGATCAAGTATCTCGTTTAACTAAAGAATTAGATGAGGCAAAAGCAAACCTTGAAGATTTAGAAGGTATGGGTGCTATTAAGCCACCTAACGAAGAAATATTTAGACCACGTTATTTCGACATGGGTAAGATTAAAAAAAATAGAGATCAATTTGAAAAGGTATTACAAGATTGGTTTACTAAAAATCCTGAGATTTGGGTAAAGCAAGCAGATGGTAAGTATGCAAAAGAACAATTATTAACTGACCCAACATCAATAAGTAATCGTGTTAAAGGTGTAGTTGATGGTATGCTTACAGACCCAGACCCTTTAAATCCTGATAAAATGTATTATGGAATGGGTAAGTCAAAACACTTTAAACATAGAGCATTAGATATACCTAATGAGCTTGTGATTGATTTTATGGTTACTAATCCAATTAGTGTTATGAAAGCGTACACAAAACGTACAGCTTCAAGGCTAGAGTTTTCTAAAAAATTTGGCGGCGATAGCATAGACGATGTGCTAGATGATACATTTAATGAAATGATGGACGCTGGTGCAGACATTAGTGCAATACGCGCAGTGCAAAAAGATCAACGTCACTTATACGATAGGGTTGTTGGATCAGTTATGCGCAATCCTGATTCATGGGATCAAAGCGCAGCTAAAGTTATGAGAGATCTAGCGCAATTAAATTATCTAGGATCTGCTGGATTAGCTACAATAACAGAGCCAGCTAAAATTATTATGGAGCATGGACTTGGCCCAACTATGCGTGGTTTGTTTACAGTATTAAAAAACAACCAATTAAAAATGGGAGCTTTAGAAACACGTATAGCTGGTGAAGCAACTGAAATAATTAATGGCTCTAGCCAAATGCGTATGGTTGATGACATTAATAATAATCCATTACGCGCAGAAAAAATGGATAAAGCAAAAGACGCTTTTTACTTACTTAATGGTCTAAGTGTAATAACTAGAGTATTAAAAGATTTTGATGGCATGATGCGCAGCCATACAATAATAGATTATTCTGTGCGATGGGTTGATGGTAAGGCAACCAAAATGGAGCAAGAATATCTTTTGCGCTACAATATTGATCTTGATGATGCTAAAAAAATTGCTAAATCACCTTGGCAAAAAGGTGAATCTGGATTGTATTTAGCTAATACTAAAGATTGGGCAAATGTAACAGGCGAAGAAACAGTACAAACATTTAGAAACGCACTTGGTTCTGGCGTAATGAATACTATTCTTATGGGTACACCAGCAGATAAGCCAATTATTACTGATGGTATTGTTTATATTCCTATGCGTGTAGCTGGAAAATTTGGCATGAAAGAAGACTCTGCTTACAAAGGATATGCGCGTATTGAAAATGGATTGCTTGGATTGCCATTCCAGTTCTATAGCTATTCATTAGCAGCAGTAAATAAAACTATGGGTGCTTACGCACATGGTCAATTAAAGAGTCAATACATTGGTACAGCAATAGCAATGGGATTAGGTTATATAGCATTGCAAGCAAAAACACCAGATTGGGTAGAGCTTTCGTTTCAAGATCAATTTGCTAGATCATTAGATTATTCGGGAATTATGCCATTATATTCTGATATGTTTTATACAGCGATGACTACAGTGCAAGCATTAGGTGGTCCAAATATAACTGGTGGTGCATTACAAACTAAATTTCCACAAGAGCCTGATACATTAGATGCTGTTACAGGTGTTTTAGGTGCTGGCCCAAGTATAAGTACAGACCTTGGAAGAGCCGTGTATGAAATGACTACTGGCAATGTAGGTGAAGGGTCTAAGGATTTTATAAGAAACTTACCATACGCTAGGCTTTGGTTCTTAAAAGGCAAAGTAAATGAGCTTACTAACATGTTAGGCGAAGAGTTAGATGGGCCAAGAGGTATGGGTAGATTCTAAATTGTGCGGCATGTTTTGTGCGTTGCGCTTCTATGCAATCAATGGAAAAAAGAGTACAGAGGTGACACATGACAATAAATATAGCTAACAACAACCCACGAATAAACTACACAGCAACATCTGGTCAGACTGTGTTTACAGTTCCGTTTGAGTTCTTTGATAACACAGACATAAAAGTTTACATCGAGGGTACACTAAAGACAATTACTACACATTATTCAGTTTCTGGAGGAAATGGCTCTACAGGGACTGTAACTATGTCTGCTGGTGTTACGTTAAATGACGAGGTAACGCTTGTCAGGGACGTTCCTATGGAGCGTACAACCGATTTAACGTCTAGTTATAACGCTGCGTCTATAGATGCGCAGCTAGATCGCATTGTTGCAGAGATTGCAGACCTTGATGATCGAGTGTCACGTACAATACAAATTAATGACTATGAGTTGGCAAGTGGTTTACTCCTCCCTGCACTTGACAGCCGCAAAGGTAAGACTATCCAATTTAACACCAGCTCTGGTGCTTTAGAGGTTGGCCCTACTGGCGCGGATTTAACAGCAATCGGTTCAGTTACCTCTGAGATTGCTACATTAGCTGGAATAAGCAGTAATATCACTACTGTTGCTGGCTCTAATGCACAGGTTGTTGCTGTTGGTAACGCTATGACTAGCATTACTGCGGTAAATTCTGCGCTTACTAATATAAATACTGTAGCTGGTGGTATAGCTAACATCAATTTAGTTGGTGGATCTATTGCTGATGTTAATGATGTAGCTGATTCTCTTGGTGAAATCTCTGCGGTTCAAGCAAAGTTAACAAACATAGATACAGTAGCTGTTGCATCTACAAATATAGCCACAGTAGCTGGGTCTATAACACAGGTTAACAACGTAGCTTCTAAGATTGCTGACGTTACTGGTGTTAATAGTAACATAGCAGCAATAACTACAGCCAATGCAAACTCAACTAATGTTAACTTAGTTGCTAATAACATAGATGACGTTAATGATATTGGTAATGTAATAACTAAAGTAACAACAGTTGCTGATAACATTGGCAGCGTTAATACTGTTGCTCCTGCTGTTTCAAACATTTCTACTATTTTAAATAGTGTTGATGTTATTAATACTGTTGGTTCTAATATTGCGTCTGTAACTACTGTTGCTGGGATTAGTTCTAACGTCACTAACGTAGCAGGGAATGCTTCAAACATTAATGAAGTTGCTGGCGTATCAAGTAACGTTACTAATCTTGGGCCAATCTCTGCTAATATTACTACTGTTTCTAATATCTCTGGCAGTGTAACTACAGTAGCTAACAATAACAGCAATGTATCAACAGTTGCTGGGATTAGTTCTGATGTAACTACAGCTGCTGGTATTAGTGGAAATATTACTGCGGTTGCTGGGGATGCAGCAGATATAAATACGATCATTGCTAACTTAGCAAATATTAACTTGGTTGCTTCTAACATCAATAATGGTGTAATTGATGGCATCTTTGACTATGGGGCTGTAAATGATTCAGTGTCTTCATCTATTAATTATGGGAGCTTATAATGGCTACACAAGTACAACTACGTCGAGGAACTTCTACGCAAAATGATTCATTTACTGGCGCACAGGGTGAACTTACATTTGATACAACAAACAAACGTGTACGCATACACGATGGAGCAACAGCTGGTGGCTTTGAGTTAAAGACTGAAAACGCTGGTGGCGATACATTATTTGCTGACAATGAAAAAGCAATATTCGGTGCTGGGTCTGACCTACAGATTTACCATAGTGGGTCGCAATCAATAATTTCTGATGTGGGTGGCGGTAATCTTAATTTAGAAGGTGAATCAAAAATTGTTTTAAGAAGTGCTGGTGGCTCAGAAAACTATGCACAATTTCACAAAGATGGCGCAGTCGAACTTTACCATAACAACAACGTGAAGTTTGCCACAACATCAACAGGCATTGACGTTACAGGCACAGCCGTAACAGACGGCCTTACAGTTGCAGGTAATGTTTCAGTAGGCGGCGGCACAATCAAGCTAGACGGGAACTATCCTGTTGGGTCAAACAACGTAGCGTTGGGTAATAATGCTTTATCAAGTGGTTCATTATCAGGAGCAAACAACACTGCTATTGGTAGAGAAGCTATGCTTTCAAACACTTCTGGTGCTGTGAATGTAGCTCTAGGTTCTACAACTTTAGATGCAAACACAACAGGCTCATACAATACTGCCGTGGGGCAAGCGGCCTTGGGTTCTAACACCACCGCAAGTAGCAACACGGCTGTTGGGTATCAGTCGCTTTATGCAAATACTACTGGCTACGACAATA
>Ga0181389_1000928_pt1 | contig 11726 bp, 24 predicted proteins | sample 12SPOviralmetaG_FD_130121 | JGI IMG/M metagenome (GOLD analysis project Ga0181389, IMG submission 130121) | Marine viral communities from the oligotrophic San Pedro Time Series (SPOT) site, San Pedro Channel, CA, USA - 12 SPOT_SRF_2010-06-29 | ecosystem: Environmental > Aquatic > Marine > Strait...
CACAAAGGCACGGAAAGCACAATGAAAATGACAATCGTTATAGACTCCGAGGACAGAGAAGGCATCGACGCCGCACTAAAGATTGCACGCTTGATGCATGAAAAGTATGTGAGTACCGGCTCGTATCACAAAGAATCGTTCGGAAAGATTGAGTTTATCAAGACGCTCCGCAAGTTTATGAAAGAATCCGTGGCACACCTGCAAGACGAAGAAGATAACCAAGTGCGAGACATTAACGATATGTACAACCTTCGCAACGCAAAGCGTTTCGCTGACCGCATCTATAGAGGTGAGCGATGAAACGCATTAAAAAAGGCGATCTGGTGAGGATGAAAACCCACAACACGGGACTAGTCGGCATTGTAGTGGACAGGCATCCAGTAGCTATTTCCACAACGCCGGCACAACTCGGTATTAAATGGGCGGGAGGATCAGGCAAAATCGACTGGGAACCCGAAGGCTGGCTGGAGGTAGTAAGTGAAAGTAGATGAAAAAATAATCGTATTCGTGAGCATGGCCGGCATTGTCGCCGGTATTGCATGCATTATACTCACACTGCGGAGTATACTGTGAAAGTAGGTGAACTATACATTTTAAGCAAGCGCGGCCAGCATTTAACATTTAACGAGTGGAAGGGTAAGGTTGCGTTATACTTGGGGGAGAGTGTTTGGAACCGATCCGATGGTGTGGCCATCATTAACCATGCGTTTATGGTCAACGGCGAAAGGCGAATCACGGATCGCTCTTTCTTGAAGATGATGGAACCCTTGACATCTACTTGACACGAAAAAACTTGCGCTAACCGCTTCGCGGTGTTATGTTATATACATGAAAGAAAGAGATATAAAGATCGGTGATTTGGTTAGATGCACAACGGTAGACAAAAGACCTGTGGGCTTGGTGGTGGAACGGTTCAACCCAGCACACAACCCCTTGGACGCGATGGCCTTTGGGTCGCGACCGGATATATTCTATGTTCTGATCCCCGGCTATGAAGATCCCTTTCCGATCAGAACGCGACAAATGGAGTTAGTCAATGCAAGTAGGTGATTTGGTGAGATATAAGGGTTCAGTCGGTATCGTCATCGGACCTTGCAAAAAGCGGTGGGCTGATCCTGCTGATGTATGGGTGCTGTGGAATGGCAACCGTAAGCCTGCCATTGAAAACGGTGATTTTATGGAGTTAGTTAATGCTTCTTGACATTCTCCTGACACGATCACCCTTGCAAGCACCATTCCCCTATGTTATATTATATGTATGAAGATTGGTGATTTAGTTAAATGTCGGACAGTGGGCGATGGTGCTACGGGCATCATTGTTGAGTTCTTCAAGGTATCCGGTTTGTGGGGTGTCATCCTGTCCCACAATGGCGCTATGTGTTGCTTTCAACGGCAACACTTGGAGGTATTAAATGCAAGTAGGTGATCTGGTACACATGCCCGGTTCTATTGAAAAAATAACGGGTATTGTTTTGCGAACAAAGCCAAGAGGACATTTACAGGCAGATCGTGTCCAAGTCTATTGGATCACGGATGCAGAGGCATCATGGGAGCCTATCAAATGGTTGGCGGCACTTAACAATGTTTGAGTTTATTATGCGTCTGTTCAAATCAGATCCGGGTTCAAAGATCCGTAAGATGAGAGATAGAAAGTATAAAGAAGCCGTCCAGTTGCAAAGGGATGGTAAGCTAAGAGAGTATGCAAAGATAATGAAAGAGATTGAAAAACTTGAAGATGAATACATCGAGGTGATGAATGAAGATCGGTGACTTGATCAGACACAAACAAACTGGCAAGATCAGTTTTGTAACTTGGGCGCATAACGATTGCGGCACACATTTTAGAGTGTGGGGGTTCCCACGCAATCAGCTTTTTACATCGACTGCATGGGATCTTTTAAGTTCTTGACAACTGCTTGACACAATATCGCTTGCTAAACGCTGTTATCGCGTTATATTATAAGTATAGAAAGGAGACAATATATGTCGTATAACGGAACCGTAACCTGCTCACACTGCTATCAAAGCGGCCACAACAAGCGCAAGTGTCCATCGCTCACAGAAGACATCAAAGGCAAGTACGATGGCAATAGTCGTATGGCTGCGAAAGAACGCGCAGCCGGTAACGAAAACGATGCCACATGGTATGACGAGCGCGCCGAGCATTACCGCCAGCTATACTTGAAGCGAACCAAGATCGATCTTGCTACTGGTGAGAAGGTTACCAACAAAACAGCTAAAGCTGCACGCATGAAGAAAGTGACTTGTGGATACTGCAAAGAGCGTGGCCACACTCGCCGGGTCTGTCAGCATGTCAAGCACGACAAACAAATCTTTGTTGAGGAAACGCGCCGCATGCGTATCGCCGCACTGGAGTCTGCGCGTAAGACTGGAATTGGGCTTGGCTCAATGATCCCTATTCGTTCAACTGGTTACGATTTAGACGGCCAATGGCGCAGTGACATTTTGACCCTGCGTTATGTCCAGTCGGTTCTTTGGGATGACTGCCATGCAAACCGCACTAAACTCATAGTCAAGCATATTGACGCGCGCAAACTCGGTGCAGCAAACCAGTCGGCATACACATCGCGCGATCAGCTTACGAAGCTGGTACAGGCTAATAGCGCCGCACTGCGATACGCAGATGCCGAGGGTCAGGATCTTCCTATATCGTCGCTCGTCCCTACGCTTGACCCGCCGAAGGGCTGGCTCCAACCAACCGAGCAAAGCTTAAAGGTTGCTATCAAACAGGCATTTCCGACGACGGGCAACGACTATGCAAAGTCGCGGAACTATGAATACTCGTATCCAAGTGGGATCACCAAAGAGATCATCGAGGCCCTTGGATTGCAAGAACATTACAGCACTTGACATTTCCCTGACACCTCTCGCCTTGACTTATGGGCGAGAGTGGTTATATTATAAGGGTAAGAAAGAGAAACAAAAGTTGTCACCCGATAACAAAAACCTCTGACATTTACCTGACATTAAAATACTTGACGAAAAGACCTTACTGTGTTATATTTATAGAGTAAGGTAAAGAAACAACAACCCTCCCAAACTGGAGCAATCATCATGGCTATCGACTTCGCAACATTCCTCAATGTCGCCCCTCACATCCTCAACAGCAAGCTGCCCGTGCTTATTCGTGGCCGTCACGGTGTTGGTAAATCAGAGGTAGTATACCAGATCGCTGCTGGCCGTGACCTTCCGGTCGTCGAGCGCCGTGCTTCTCAAATGACTGAGGGTGACTTGCTTGGTCTACCAGATGTGGCCGAGACATCCATCAATGGCCGTAAGGCTACCACTTGGAACGCTCCCGACTGGCTGGTTACAGCATGCGAGCAACCCGTGTTGTTGTTCTTGGATGAGGTTGACCGTGCAACTATGGAGGTTCGCCAAGGACTCTTTGAGTTGACTGACAGCCGCAAGCTGAACGGTTGGCATCTTCACGCGGAGACTCTGATCGTCGCCGCCGTCAATGGTGGCGAGCATGGCGCTCAGTACCAAGTTGGTGAGATGGACCCGGCAGAGCTTGACCGCTGGACTGTGTTCGATGTCGAGCCTTCCACGGAAGATTGGCTCAAGTGGGCTAATGGCCGTATCCCTACTGTAGCGTGGGACTTTATTAACCACAACCGGAAGCACTTGGAGCATGAAGGTGACTTTGAGCCTAACAAGGTTTACCCTTCTCGTCGCTCTTGGAAGCGTTACTGTGACACCGCCGAAAGTGCTGGCGTCTTTGGTGAAGAAGGTGATCGTGACCTTCTGTTCAACATCGCGACCGCGTTCCTTGGCTTTGAAGCTGCTGTATCGCTCCGCGACTTCGTTGAGAAGTACGAATGGCAAGTAACCATCGAGGACATTCTTGATGAAGGCGATCTGGCCAAGACTGAAAAGTGGGGCATCAATGACCACGCTGCCATGATCGAAAAGTTTGAGGCATCCGATGTGTTCAAAGAGGACTTGACCGAGAACCAAGTATCTAACCTCGCGCAATACTTTGTGGCTCTGCCTTCCGAGATTGCCATGAAGCTGTGGACCGTTCTCGGTGACACCGATAACATCAACAATGTTGTGGCCCTTCACAAGGCCGAGACTTCCGAAGGTACACGGGTGAGTGATCACCTTGTCGAGATCCTTGGCGGGAACACAGAGGACTAAAATGTTCCATCGGTTACCACCGATAGACAGAGAACCAGAGATAGGTGACCTTTGCAGGCTTAACGGCTCAGAAGGTCAAGCCTATCGGTTCCGTATTAAACACGGGGTAGGTATGATCGTCAAGAAACATAGACATGAAGAATCCCGCGTTATTCACTATGAAATCAAATGGCTAAAAAGCGACGAACACATGAGGTTTTTCAAAGATGACCTAACGATTATTTCAGATGTGGACTGACAAACTTAAAATAGGTGACCTTGTGTGGTCGCGACGAGACAACAAGCCGGCTATCATTCTCGATAGCGAGGAAACTGCACGCGCTAAGTACGGCGATATAGCCAACAAGCGTATGCGGTTCAGGCTGCACATTGACGGCCAACAGGGATGGCTGGATGAGGTTAAACTTAGAGCCTTGTATAAACTTCCTTGACATTTGCTTGACACAACTTTCCTTGACTATACCGCTCAAGCGGTTATATTATAGGAGTAAGGAAAAGAACAATAATGACTGACGATACTAAAAAGCCCTTCAATCTCAACATGCACACCGCTCGCCTGCTTATGCGTGAGCCGTTCTTCGCTGCGCTTTCGCGTCGTATTGACAAGATTGCATCCACAGCGATCCCCACCGCTGGTGTGCGCGTCAATCCTGACTCTGCTCAGTTTGAGATGATTTACAACCCTGAGTTTTTTGCTTCTCTTTCGGATGATCACAAGCAAGGCATCCTAATGCATGAGTTTTACCACCTTGTATTTGAACATGTGACAGGCCGTAAGCCGGCCGATGGCCTCAAGCGGATTGATAACATCGCTATGGATCTGGCTATCAACTGCCATATCTCCAACATGCTACCAAGCGAGTCTAACCCCGGCCCCAAGGTCAACGGCGAAGACATGCAGGCGTGTATCCCCGGCGAAGGCATGTTCAAGGATCTGCCGCCGTACAAAACTTATGAGTGGTATCTTGAAGCACTTAAAAAGATGCGCGATGAGCAACAAGAAGAAGGTGATGGCGATGGTGAAGGTCAACCCGGTGATGGTGATCCTTTCGGCAACGCCGACTCGCTTGATTCACATGATGGCTTTGGTGAGGTTGATGGTACAACTCAAGAGATCGCCAGCGAGCGTATGAAGGATGCTATCAAGAAAGCCGCCGAAGAAGCCGAGAAGTCACGCAACTGGGGATCGGTATCCTCGTCGATGCGTACCGACATCATGGACCGGATCGCTACTAAGGTAGACTGGCGCAAAGTGCTGCGATACTTTGTTAAGACATCACAGCGCGCTGATAAGCGTAGCACTCCGCGACGACTTAACAAGCGGTTCCCAAAGGTTCACCCCGGCAAGCGCGTCCGTCGCCAAGCCAAGATCGCCATCTCCATTGATCAGTCCGGCTCTGTAGATGATGGCATGCTCTCTGCGTTTTTCTCTGAGTTGAACAAGCTGGCGGAGATCGCAGAGTTCACGGTGATCCCCTTTGATACTCAAGTTGCCGAGGACAAGGTTTATACTTGGAAGAAGGGCCAGAGCAAAAAGACCGAGCGCGTATTGACTGGTGGTACATGCTTCGATGCTCCTACCAAGTATGTCAATAAGCACGGGTTCGATGGTCATATCATCCTGACCGACTTGATGGCTCCGAAGCCCGTAGCCTCCAAGTGTCAACGCATGTGGATGACCACCAAAACCTACGCATCCCGCCCCTACTTTTCAACCAATGAACGCATCGTCGCTATTGACTAAGGTGCGTTAAACTTTTTAGGGCAGCCCTAAAGGAGAACAAAATCATGCCATTCGCAGGACCAAGAACAAATAACGATGGTGTCATCAAAGCATGGCAAAATGGCGTAAGCGCGCGTAATCACAGGTATTCTTTTAGTAGTGTATCGTATCCAAATGGAAGCGCGGAGTTATTTAGCTATGGCTTAAAGATCGGAGAACGGACGCCTGCCGGTGTCTTTGTCATCGCGGACTTCACCGCACCAGCCAAAGGCTTTCATTCTATGACAACTTCTTGTCATGTGAACCTTACCAAGTGTATGACCGGCAACGCGGTCATCATGAATCCGCTGGTGTGGGAGTGTTCACCAATGAGTGAAAGCAAACCCTTCTGATGAGTAGATTCAAGCCCGGTGATCTGGTCAGGATCAAAGATGGTACAAATCAGGCTGAAATCCCTGATCATCGGGTTGGTATGATTGTAGAGGTTGGCGAGACTTCAAAATCATACACCAAGGCTTACACGGTTATCTTTCTTGGCACCGATGTACAGCTAAAGTTTCACGCCATGTTTTTAGAACACTTTACAACCCCCTGACATTTGAAACCTTGACAATAGCCCGCAAGTGGTTATATTATAGGTGTAGAAAGGAGAAAATACATGCTTACTATTCCACTCATCCGTACCGAAGAAATGAACTTGACGCCTATCGAGCGATCAGCCATGAGATGCGAGCAGGTGATCACTGCCATGATGATGCAGGCCACCATCGCAGATCCGACGATCACCCCTCAAGAGGTTGATACTTTCACTACCTTGAGCGTTGCAACTATCACCCCAGCAGAGGCATAAATGACAGCATTTGAGATAAAACTGTATAACGAAGAAACGGGCAAGTACAAGTTTCTGGGTGTGGTCACTGCCGGCACCAAAGAAGAAGCCAAACAAATGTTTATTAGCCGGATCAACTATGAACCGCGCAAAGGCTTTCACCTATTCGTCAAATCACCCGGATGTCTATAATGGATCTGCCTATTAAAGTTACATGGCCACCGATGCTCTACACAGATATGAGCGGCCAAAAATGGGCTGTGTCCGCGCAGCATTGGATCGAGGTGCCTGATACTCTGACGCTTGACCGTGTTGGTGAGTATATGGTTGTGGATCAGCGATTTAATCCCCCACAACTGACCGAGGTTCGCACCTACGAGGTTCAAGGAAGCAAAGGCAACACCTATACCGTGACACAAGATAGGGACACTTGGACCTGCACCTGTCCCGGTTTCGGTTGGCGACGGAAGTGCAAACATGTCGAGGCTCAGAAGAATGAAAGTCGGTGATCTGGTGACATATGCCTTTCAACGCTCACGATGGCGCAAAGGTGAGTCTGTTAGTCTTGGCTTGATTGTTGAGACTGGCAAGTACACCGCCAATCGAGATGTTAAAGTTTTGTGGACTGATCAAACAGAACCAGAAACCGAAACAAGCCAACACCTTTCACTCGTTGACGATTCCTTGACAACTTAAACCTTGACGATCACCCCTTCCGGTGTTATATTATATGTATAGAAAGGAGAAAGCAAATGCTTCAAAACCGTAACGGCATGATGGCCGCTCTTGTTATCGCTGATCTGACCTGTTGGTCTGGTCTTATTTTTCTCGCCTTTAAGTGGGCATCTTGCACATGTGGGGTGTAAATGTCCGAAGACCTTAAAACCTTGAACCTAACACAGCGACAGATCGATCTTGTGCTGGAATGTATCGGCACCAATATCGAAACAGTGAAGCGCCGGCATCCTATGACCGGAATGGCCGCTGATCTTGTCCAAGAGCTTGCCGAGATGGATATGGATATTCGAGAAGAGGCTTTTCGTGATGAACGCTGGGATGATGCGGAACCGACTGAGATTGCAGAAACGCAAATGTTCAACGCTGGTGTGGAAGCACGCGAAAACGCGAAGGCATCCAGCCGAGCCGCGATCCGAAGAAACTTTAACTTGAAGCCCAAGAATAAGAAACTTTCCAAGACTCAGACACATGATGTTTGGGACGCCAACGATCCTAAAAACTGGTAAGTATATGTATTTGTTAGTATATTTGTGGGGTCTTTCGATTCCCGGTTCGGGTTCAATCTTTGACCCGACAACTGTTGACCTTGTTGTTGACATTCCCTTGACAGAATCAGCCTTGACTCCGGTGCCTTCCGGTGTTATATTATAAGTATGAAAGGAGAGAAATCTATGAAAGTCGGTGACTTGGTGAGAGTAAGAACAAAGCACTACGGTAGCAAACTGGGTGTGGTCGTTGAGATTGACGAGGATGGTATTCATGTCAAACCTCAAAAGCACCCGCGCAACATTATTGCTGGTGCGGCCGATGTGACTGTATTGGTGAGCGCGTGAAAGTCGGCAACTTGGTCCGAAGAAACCATTATGGTTCGCCAAGTAAAGGCTGGGGGCCAGTCGGGATCATTATCAAGCCTGCCCTCTCGCTGCCGAGTGATTGGTGGATCGTCGAGTGGGCTGCTGACGGGAAGCGTGAGACTATAAGAAAAGAACACATCCAACTCGTTTACTGACATTCCCTTGACACAAATAGCCTTGCATATACCTCTCAGTGGGTTATATTATATGTATAGAAAGGAGAGAAATCTATGATCAAAGTTGGAAACATGGTTCAAAGCAAATATGTGCTGAGTAGCGGCAAAGAGGGAAATCTCGGTTTGGTGATGGATTTACGCAATACGGCAGAAGAAGCCGACGCCTTGGCTCATATATATTATCCAAAGACCCGCACATTTGGTTGGGTTCACATCAAGGACATGAAGGTGGTAGCATGAAAGTTAAAGCAGTAATCAAGAAAATCAAAACGCACTTCAAGAAGCAAGGCATTGATATTGATGTGGAGTATAACGGAACGCGCTGGAGTTTTCAGCACAAAGATTATGTTGGCTCATTCTTGGCTAACGGAGCGATGGCGAGCGATACGGCTGCTCAACTTGAGGCCGACGCCTGCAACTTCCATGTTCGCCGCTGTGATGATTATTCCGATATGCAGTCTGACTATTTTGCTGGCTCATTCCGTGACAACGCGAGCCAGATGATTGAGGCTCTGCTTCCGAAGCCACCAAAGTTTAAGGTTGGTTCGTTGGTTCAAGGCAAGAGCAACAAGCGGGCTACTCGTCTGGGCTATGCCGGTAAGGTTGGTTTGGTAATGCCTAAAACTGGCGGCGGTTACACTCGCGTAGCTTGGACCGGCGAGAGTGAACCAAAATGGGGCTGGTCCACTTACCCAGAACGAGACTTAGAAAGAGTCTCTTGACATTCTCTTGACACGATCACCCTTGCATTTACCCCCCCGATATGTTATATTATATGTATAGAAAGGAAAGAACATTATGAAACTTCGCGGACAATCCAACCTTCACCCCATCGCCCTGCACTTGGTATCACCTGAGTTTTGCCGGACAATGATTAAGGTCAACGCTCTGATGCTTTACTCTCTTATCCTCTTGTCACAAACTACCTGACATTCTCTTGACAACTTAGTTGTTGACTTTACCCCATTTTTAGTGTATAATATAGTATATCAAGTAAGGAGATATATCAATGCTTAGAGCAATCGACCAAATCAAAATCCAAACCAAGAAAACCTACAAGCCTGCGCCTGCACCTCCGACACGGAAGCAGATCAGCGGCTGGCATGTCGAGCAAGTCGGCCCTAAAATGTGGGTTGTCTTCCGTAACTCTAGCACACAAGGCAAGCAGGCCGTTATGGACTTCCCCGATCCTTCATGGGCTGAGTCGTTCGCGGCTGGCTGCAACGCAGAACACAAGAACCCGACCAAGATGAGCGCGCAAAGCCTCAAGCGCAAAGATGCGCGGTATCTGACTGATGCGGAGAAGGCTGATCTTGCTGCACTTGAGAACGGCGAGGGTATCTAAATGAATGACTTTCTTGGGATCCTCCTTTTCTCTCCGTTGCTGATGCTGGCCCTTGGTCTTGGCATCGCCATCGGTGAAGCAATCTTCTAATCACACCTAACCCGTAAAGCGCAAAGCGCGAGAGGCAAAGTAAAGAAAATGAAAACCCCCAACTACATAGAGCCGGTAACTGCGGCGGGCTTGGATTAGTCGCAGAGTAGTATGTTCAACCCTAACCCTTGAGGTTAAAGATAATGAAGATCCTACAGTAAAGGCTATAAGAGGTTTAGCCACCCTCATAACTTAAACATGATTCTCGAATGGGCTGCGAGTATAAACAAAGATCCCACCTTTTCAACCGTCCAAGGAGGACACCAATGCCACGCACAAACTTTCCATCACCTGCAAACATTCGACGCCAAACTATCCAAGAGCGTTACGGCCGTCAGGCTCAACATCTTTTTAACAATCTCGCTAAAGACTTTGAGAAGCAGGCAAGTATTAACCAACCTGATCAGACCGTCACTATTCGCCGGCGTACGAGCTATGGAAATGCAGAAGCAGCATGGATCACTCGCCACTTTAATAGCTCGGCACAACGCCAGTTTTCAATCGACTATTGCAACTCTAAGTTAGTTTCAAGCGGTTGGCAGATCACCGGGTTTGAATTCACAGAAGTTGACTGCTCTGGCTATTGGCCAAGCCACGGCCGTATGACTGCAATCGTGGTCAACATGGAATATACATGCGACGATGCGTGTGCAGCTAAATGAAATACTATATCTCTCAAACTGTTGTCGAAGTCGTTGACGGTCGCCTGACCGGTCGCGAGGTTGTATTGACCCGTGCCGATGCGCGAGTAGACAAAGAAGGTGCGAGGCTTCAGAATGTTAAAATGTTTATGCATAAGCTGAGAGCGTTAGGTATTCAGAACCTTCACCTTAATGAGTATGAGAAGAAACGATACAATAGACTTGTGAGGGAACAGAACAAGAGGCACAAAGAGAAGAAGCTAACCGCTGCGGATCTTGCCAAGATGACAGAGCAGGCCGAGGAACTTGGTGCTGACAATGTTTAAGGCTGGAGAACTCATTAAAAGAAAAACACTATCGGATGGTAGAGCAAAAGCCGTGTGTGTAATAGTAGAGAAGAATGAGGATAACTATACATTATTTAATAACTCATTAAACTCTATTCAGACAGTAGCTTGTATAGTAGTTAATCAGTTGTATAGTAAGGTAAGTTAATGTATACAAAAGTATACGGTTGTGTCTGTTGGTGATCTTCACATGCTTGTGTATACTTTTTGATACGGTGTTCGGTGATGTGACTGTATGATTTTATATACGATTGTGCCGAGGGGTTTAGTACATACACACTGTTCACCTTTTGTCAAGCTCTTTCTTGTGTCAAGGTCACATTCTGTCCGATTCGACGGTATTTCCTTGACAAACGCTTGACATCCTACACTTGACATTCAACGCCAGAGATGGTATATTATATATATAACGGGGGGTTATACATGAAACGATTTGCTGCATTCATCGCGTCCGCACTTCTGCCGGGACTTGGACAATGCTTTTACGGACATCTGTGGTGGGCGCTGCTGTTCTTTGTCAGCACCTGCATACTTGGACCGGTCTGCAATATCCTTGCGGCCCTACACATTCTATTCATTAAAGATTAAAGGAGACTGTTCATGTCACTAACTGAGGAAACTGTTTACGATCTATTGGCTGCTGGTATGTGGACGGCCATGCTTTTTATGCTGATGGCTTGGTGACACTATATACGGGACACTACATATAGTGTGTGCATATGCATTCGATTAGCGATTCCCTAGGGGTGAACGAATGTGTGACACTATATGTGGGCGAGAGTACATAAACGATCGTTTATAAACGAATACAGTACATAA
>Ga0181389_1000930_pt1 | contig 11712 bp, 12 predicted proteins | sample 12SPOviralmetaG_FD_130121 | JGI IMG/M metagenome (GOLD analysis project Ga0181389, IMG submission 130121) | Marine viral communities from the oligotrophic San Pedro Time Series (SPOT) site, San Pedro Channel, CA, USA - 12 SPOT_SRF_2010-06-29 | ecosystem: Environmental > Aquatic > Marine > Strait...
TATTTGGCAGAGATGGCAAAGGTTTTATGAAAATCTTTAATAAATCTAGACAAAAACCATATGATTTTTTATATTTAAGTGTTGAACATATGGAGGCACGAAGAAATCACAGTGATTTATTGTGGAGCAGTGATAATGGTTTTAATTTTGATGATAGTAATACAGATGGTGATAAATTGGATATAGATAATGATAAAAATATTGAAAATAATAAATAAACAAAAATATTATATATTCTATTAATATATATAATGTCTTATTTTGATAGTTTAAGTTCTTGGCAAAATGCTGGACAAGCAATTAATAATCATACAGCACAAATTGAACAAGATAATATGGATACAAAAGCATCTACCATCACCGAAAAATTTGCTAATGTTGATAAGTTGTTAGGCGAGGCGGGGGGCGGTATTGGTGGTTTAGGTGGTGGTGTTCATATTGGTATGAGAATGTATAGAAAAGCACAGAGGGCAAAAAAAGCATTAATGGAAGCAAAAGGAAAAGCACAAGATTTATTAGATAAAGGAAAAGCATTGAAAGGTAAATTACAAGGCGATACGAAACCAGATGGCAAAAGCAATAATGCTGATAATGAAAGTGGTAATGGTGCTGGTGAAAAAGAACCAACACAATCTAAAAATGGTGAAGAAGATGGTAAGGGTGGTGAAGATGCCGATGTAGATGAAACACCGAAACCATCTAGTGAAGAAGCAGAACCAGATACAAGTAATCCAGAACCAAAATTGGATACAGACCCAAACCAACCAGATTTATTAGATGCCAAAGGACAAGCAAAAGCAGATTTTAATAAACAACAAGAAACATCACAAACAGATACAAGTGAAGAATTGAATGTTGGTAGTCAAGAAAGTGATGCTAGTGGTATTGCTGGTAGAGTTGGTGAAAGTTCTATTACAGAACCAGCAAAAGTGAGTGAAGCACCAAAATTAGATAGTATCCAAGAAGATGTTGGTGGTGAAGTTGAAGAACCACCCAGCGGAGCATTAGGAGAAGCACCAAAATTACCAGCAGAAGCAACAACTGGCACAGCAGATGCCCCAGAACCACCTAGTGGAGCATTGGGAGAAGCACCAAAACCACCATTGCCAGAAGGAACTGAAAATACTGTTTTTAGTCAAGATGGTAGTGTTCGCATAGGACAACAAGCAAATGCCGAAAGTGCTGGGGCAGAAGCACCGAAGAGTGGCACAGCAGAAATGGGTGGTGGAGTAGAAGCAGATGCTGAACAAGGTGTTAAAAGTGCTGTGGATGGTGCTAGTCAAGGGGCAAAGGATGGTATAACTGCTATTAAACAAGGTGGGCAAGATATTCTTGACCAAACTGCTAGTAAAGCAACGGCATTAACAGATAAAGTAAGTGGTGTTATGTCAAAAGGCACTGATGTTTTGGCACAAACTGGTGAAAAAGTTGGCACAACTGTGGCAAAATCTGGTTTAGAAGCAACAGAAGGCGTTATGGATTTCTTGGGACCCATCGGTGAATTGCTTGGTGCTGGTTTAGCATTAGGTTCATTTTTCCACGATTTGTTTAGAAAACATCACGAAGAAAAAGAACAAGCAGATGTGGCAAATCAACAAACAACTATGTCGCAATCTACTGGTATATCCACAACATCTATGGCAACAGCAAATGTTAAATCTAATGTTGTTGGCACTATGGTATAACTTTTAAACCGCAGTAATATTTTTTTTTTCATATTCTGGTGGTGGTTCGCTCATACTATCTGTATTTTTTATTTCAACATCCATACAACAACTGGATTTAAATTTAAATTTTATCTTTTTTAACCAACTAAACATTCTATATATACATATAATAACATTATATTTTTATGGTGGCAACCAAGTCGCAAATTCATTGACTAACTAGTTAATAAATATGCGAGTTGGTTGCCATTGCTTTTCCAATTAGAAAAACCTTAAATATATGTTTTTTCTAATTTTTTTTATCTTTTCATATATATATACAATGAATGTTAATTTAGTAAGTCCAGTTGAAAATGGTAATAATTTTGTAGTTAGATTTAAAGAAGATATTATTATACCAGAACGCAGTAAAGTTTATTTAAACTTTGCCAGTTTTAGTAGAGAAAATGATGTTGAATTATATGAAGACCAAGATATAAAACTTTTAGTTATGAATGATGATATAAGACCAAGTTTATTGCCAACAGCACCTTTTATAGAAAATACATTATTCCATCCAACACATTTTACAATACCAAAAGGCACATACAATTATCAAAAATTATATACATTAATTACTGCTGGTATTAATGGTATTTTAACAAATCCAGCAAATCCAACTGATATGTCAATGTATAGGGCAGTTAGTATAGCAGATATTGATAATACAGATGCCCAAATTACTGCTGGACAAGTGAGTTTTTCATTAGGATTAATGAAAGCAAATATAACAACAGTGCCACATAGAGATATGACAATTGACACCCAAAATTTTGTAAATGGTGATACAGATACAGATACGTGTGCTTATCAAAAAAACAGTGCGAATGCCACAGTTAATACTGGATTAAAAAAACAAAATGTTGTTGGTGCTGGTGCTTTTGATGCTAGTGCCAGTGGATTTACACTGAATGTTCAAGACAGAACTGTTGGGACATATACTGGGCAACAATTACAAGGTGCTGGTGCTGGTGCTACAATAGATTTTTCAACTAAAATTGAAGGTTTAATTAATGGTAATGATAATAGTTTTGTTGTTGGTTTTGATGCTAGTGGTGCGAATAGTGCTGATAAAACTGTTGGGACATATGATGATGTGCCATTAATTGGTGGCACTGGAAGTGGGGCATCTGTTTCATTTCAAGTGGATGGCACTGGTGCTATATTAAGAAGTAGTATTATAATAATAGATAGTGGTGATATTGCTGGGGCACAATATGCTGTTGATGATTTATTAACAATTAGTAATACTGTGGGCACACCATCGCCAACTGGGGGAACACAAGATACAATATTAAAGGTAAGTGAATTAAGAAAAATAATTGATTTTCAAACCATTAGAGTTAATAATCAAGGTAATGGTTATACTGCTGGGGATGTTTTAACAATAAGTAATACAGTGCCAAATACCATTGGTGGGGCAAGTGCTACAACACACGATACAATCCAACTGTTATTTTTACAACCTAGTGCTGGATTACCATATTTTGATAATTATGCTTTATCATTAAGACATTACTGGCATATGGGTTATAATGATAATACACCATATGATAATACAAATATGATAAGATTTGAAACTAGAAAAAGTGCCACAGATATGTTGGCAGATAATGGTAGATTAGCAATTGGTTTGGGTTCTAGTGAAATTGCGTTGGGTATTAATGCTAGTGATGGTGCTTATCCATTAAATTCTGGTGCTAGAACTGGTGGTTTAAATGCTACAACTAGTGATGGTGTTAGTAAAAATCCACAATATTTACCATTAGATAGTGCTGGTAGTGCTAAACATTTAGTTGGATATGCTATGGTTGAAATTGATGCCACCAGAATTACACCAACATTAAAAGTATTTATGCCACAAAAAGCAAATGGTTCTTGGGCAGTAAATGGTATTAATACTTGGGATAGTTGTAATCAACCTATTACAGCAATGAAAAATGTATTTAGTATTAATTTAGCGAATATTACTGGATATGATGTTTCAAATACTTTTAAGGGTGGGATACAGACATATTATGACCATCAAGATTTGGATAATGAAAGATTATATTTTAGGGTATTAAATTTAAATAAATCAATAAATGGTAATGAACCTATTACAAATGATATGGTTATTTATGATAGTAAAACTGGTATAAATGTTGCCTTTTTTCCAGATACATTTTTTAAAGCAACAGATAATACAAAAATTGATTATGGCACAGTTAGTGGTTTTCCATCTGGTGATTTCAATGATAATCTAACATCTCTTCAAGGCAGTGGTGATAAAACTGTTGGACAACACAATAATATTGATATAACAACAACAACTGGCACTGGTGCTGGATTACAAATATCTTTTGAGGTAAGTGCTGATGGGCACATAAATTTTTCATCATTAGTTGTTAATAAATCTGGTGATGGGTATAAGGTTGGCGACGAAATTACAATACCAAATAATCAAGGTGTGGGTGGCACAGCAAATAGTAAATTAAAAATAAAAGTGTTGGATAGTGTTGCTGGTGGTAATAGAATTAATAGTCAAATTCCATTTAATGTTATATGTAGTGCTTTAACACAAGGGGATGGATTTGAACATATTACAGCACCATTTTTTACCAAACACGATAATAAACCATTATCAATGGTATATAAATATGAAATAGAAGGAGATGAAGAAATTAGTAGATATTTAAATTTACACACAGCAGATGATAGAATACAAGGACACAGTGATTTCTTACATCCAAATACTGGTGATGCGATGAACCCAAATTTAATTCATTTAGAAGGTATGAATTTAGATTGGAGAAATGAAAGTTATAGTATATCATTAAAAGAATTACCAATTAAAAATTATAAAAATAGTGAAAAGAAAAGTCAAGGTGGATTTGGTAAAACTATACTAGCAAATTGCCCAGTTCCATTTAGCGATGCCCAGAGTTATGCCACGAAATCTAAACAAATGATTACAGCAACATATAAACCAAATTATCAAGTTATTAGTAATCTGTATAATCAAGCATCCGCTACAAATCATTTTTCTGTTGAAATACGTAAATTGGCAAGTGATAAACCAGCAAATGAAATTAAGAAATCTGTTGTAAATTTCACAATTATGCCACCAGATGATTATAAAGGTAATATTAATAGTGTTGATTTAATAAGTAATCAATAAAAAATGTTAATATATAGTATATAAAAATGAAAACTAAATCACGATGTTTGAAAATACCATTATCAACTAAACAACAAGTTAAGAATGAAATATATAAATCATTGGATACAAAAGAAAGTAAAAAATGTATTAAAAAAGAAAAAAAATTAAATATAGAAAAGATTTTTATTAAATCTAATAAAAAGAAATAAATTTAATTATTAAAAAAAAATATATTATAGTTATATATACAATGACCACATTAAATGATTTGACCAATTATGCTGAACCATTACAACCAAATGCTACTGATATTAGAACAGAATATTTAGAACCTATAACTAGTTCAAAATATAAATATACTTTTAGACTTGACCAATCTGGTTATTTGGATACAAACAGTATGTTAGTATGGAAACCCCAAGCAGTAGCACGTGGTGGCACAGCAACTGATAATTTAGTTAGATTAAATAGTTGGAATGGAGCACTGGGTGGAATTAAACGTGTTATTTTTCAAGTTGGCGATAATATTATTAATGATGTTCAAGATGTTTATAAATACGCAACCATTAAGAATATGAATATGCCACAGAGTATGCGAAATGGTTATTTGGGGCATTATTTAGGTAATTCTTTTTTTACTGATGTAATGGAAAGTGCTGGTGAAGCACCAAATGCTAGTTCAAATCTTGCTGTTAAAACATATACAGAAGAAACTAATGGACGTGTAGGAAGTATTAATATTAATCACGGTAAAAGTGGATTAGATGGTGGTATTGTTGCTGATGGCACTGGTAGTGCTATTAATTCTATGCCAATTGGTTATGATACATCAACCAATCATCAAGTTGGAATTACACTTGGTATGCTTATCCCAGCACTTGCTGGGCAGAAAATCCCATTGTTTTTATTTGATAAACAAAGAATTCTATTAACTTTTGAATTTAATACAGCAGATGTTTATTGTAATAGTTTAGTCCCAGCAGATATAGCATATAATGGTGGTGGGCGTGGATGGGCAAGTGCTGGTGATGTTATACCAGCAGAAGTAAAACTAGTTGTGGATTACATTATAATGCCTAGTGATGTTCAAAATGAATTAATGGCACAAACACAACAGCAAGGTGGATATAAACTAGAATTTTATGATGTTGTTAATGTTGAAAAAAATATCCCAACTGGGGCAAATGGACAAGAACAATTAGTTGAACATAGAATTGGACAAAATAACAGAGAAGTCCATAATATTATTATGTGGAAAGAAACCGCAATGGAAAGTATGGAAAATGCTGGTGGAGCATCAAAACGTGGATGTGTGCCATTTGGTAAATTTCAAAAATGTCAAGGTTTTTCACGTGAAGAATATAATGTTAATGTTAATGGTGTGGATGCTTTTGACCATTTTGTATATAATCCAGTATCACAGTATAATGAAATGAAAGCAGTATTAGGACAAGATTTAGCAGTATGCCGACCACAGTATATTTGTGATGAAAATACGTGTGCTAGTCAATTAGCAACATTAGAAAGTGGTTTGCTAGGCACTATGAAACCATTAGGACTTTCTTTAAGAAATGGCGAACCATTGGTAGTTGGTGGTGGCAGATTAATTGGTAATTATCCAATCATATGGAAATGGAAAAGGCAATGTCATAATGTCAGTGGTAATAATCAACCACGAGATGACCATACTATTAAATGTAATTATTTCTGTGAAGTTTCACGTGTTGCGAATATAATGAATACTGGAAAAGGTATGAATGTTGTAGTAAGTTATTAAATCTTTGTATATAATAAATGTCAAAACCAAAAAATCAAAAACTTTATGACAAAGTTAAAAAGGAATTATATGCCGAAATGCCAAAGCATAGTGCTTACAGAAGCGGATTATTAGTAAAATTGTATAAAAAACGTGGTGGCACATATGAAGGTAAAAAAGATGATAAAAAAGGATTGTCCAGATGGTTCAAGGAAAAATGGAAAACCCAAGATGGAAAAACAACATATAAAAAAAAGGGTGATATATTTAGACCAACTAAAAGAATAACGAAAGATACACCAAAAACTATGGGTGAATTATCAAAAAAAGATAAAGAAAAGGCAATGAAAGAAAAAAAGCAAAAAGGCAGAGTAAAAAAATATTAAGTAATAATATATATACAAAATGAAAGAAAAAGTTTTATACAAACCTTTTAAATATACTGGAAACGGTAAATTTAAGAAATCTGTTTATGTTAAAAATGGCAAAGGCGGTATGAAATTAATACACTATGGGCACAGTGATTATAAACATAATTATTCTGTTGAAGCACGTAAATCATATTTAGCACGAGCAAAGGGAATTACTAACAAACAAGGGCAAAAAACGTGGAAATTAAAGGATACAAAGAATTATTGGGCAGTTAAAGATTTGTGGAAAGGATAGTGGCAACCAAGTCGCATATTCATTAACTAACTAGTCAATAAAATTGGGAGTTGGTTGCCAACATATATATTAGTTATTATTGTTTTTTATACATTTTTTTAAAGTTTAAAGTTATTATAATATTAAAATCTTATATTATAATAATATAGATATGTCAAACACATTTTACGTTGATTGTAATAGACAAAATAGTCAATATAGCACTGAACAGAATAACGAATGGACATATAAATTAAATACAGAACAATTACTACCAAAAGGCACACAAATTCAAATACAAAATTCATTTTTAAATAAAAAAGGCATTAATGGTGGTAGTGTTGAAATTGATGAAGATATATTGGAAGAAGTTGTATATGCTTTTTACATTACAGAACAAGCACATATGAACCCAGTTGCCCAATATACAGATATTGATGATGCTTGGTTTAGACCAACATTGGCGTGTAGTCCAAACACGTTTAGAGGTAATTTTAGAGCACCGATTACTGGGGCAGATGTGGGAGAAATTGTATATGGTGAAAGTGTTGTAGGCGACCCAATAAACAACCCAGCAAATTATAATGGAACATTAAAAACACCAGATTTTCAAAGTTATGGTGGATGTGGGCAAATGTTAGGACATTGCCAATGGTATTATGACCACGCAAGTGATATTTGGCATATAGAACCAGAAACAAGGAGTATTAAGATATTTATACCAAAAGGTGTATATGGTATTGGAGAATTGGGACAATTGGTAGAAGACCAATTTAATGGTGTTATATATTATGATGAAAATACAAAAAAAATAGTTGATAGAAATAATACAGAATATAGAAAGGATAATTTTAGCACATATGCTGATGAAGATTTATTTGATGGACAAATATATAATAAACCATTTTTACAAAAAATCAATGTTGTAAGCAGAAGTTGGCAAACAGATTTAGACCCACCAAATGCTATACCAACAGATAATGCTAGAACAAGGGGATGTGATAGTTTTTTAAATGCCGATGATTACGCTGTATTAATGGAATATATGCGAGATACTGCCGAAACATCAAAAACTTATTGGGATGATGGATTTAGTTGGAATTGGATGAAAGGCGACCCAGCAGATGACCCAACAAGAACACAACATCAACCAATAAGACCATTTTATATGTTAAAACAAAATTTTGATGATGGTGTAAATTTATCTGGTAATGCTAAATCTGGTGATAGACAACCAGATAATGATAATACGAAGGCAGAATACTGGTTATATGGATATAATAGTGAAGATTTGAATTATAAACAAAGATTAATAGGAACAACAAATTTTTCATTTAAATATGATAGTGAGAAAAATGGTTTTTCTGTTAATGGATTACATAATGCTGTCCGTAGTCCATCACACGATAGATTTGGCACACGTATTGAAAGTTCTGGACAACCAGTAATAAATTTTAAGAAAATAAGGCGTGGTGGTTTAATGTCTGGTAATTGGCAAGGAGATGCCCAAAAACAAACAGAACGTATGAAAGTGATTGGGGCATTAAATAACCCAGAAACACGTGATATGGGTGTTCAAATTATAAATTGGGCATCAACCACATCAAAAAAAACAAAAACCACACAAAAAGCAATATATACAGAGCAGTGTGCTAGATTTCAAGATTGGTATGAAGATATTGATGATGCTAAAAGTGCTTGGAAAAATACTATATGGGCGAGATTGGGATTTGAATATGAACAATTGAATACACCAGTTGGTTCTAATTTAATATATAATAAAGGTGTTTATGAAGACTATGGTTTTTCTACAAATGCTAGTTTTACAAATGATATTGTGCCCACAGTATCCACATTAGCAAATCCAGCAAATTTTATGCCACCATCATTACCAACGCCAAGTGGATATACACCACCAGATAAAAAACACACGCCCCCAGCAGATTTGGGAACAAGAATTAATGGTGTTCAAATGTTTAATACAATGAATTATGCTATGCCATTTAGTGGAGTTGGACAAGCAAACACCAATATGTCTGGTATGTATTCAAATAGTTTGTTTATGGAAACCGCAACATATCCAACAATTATTGCTGATGTGGGCGGAGTTGTGGCAAATCGCTTACCAACATTAACATTACATCCATATTATTTAATAACAACAGATTTATGTGATAATTATAAGGATAATGTTAAAAAAGGTGATGTATTACCATTAATTGGTGTTGTGCCAAAAACTAGTTTATCAAATCAAGATTTTATTACAGCAGAAAATCAAATAGTTCAAGTTTTATCACAAGATAAAATTGTTAATAAAATCCATATTAAAATACTTAATCCAGATTTAACAGCACCACAATTGGAAGAAAATAGTGCCGTTGTAATGAAAATTACAGTGCCAAATAAAACACCATTAGCATTGTTAGAACAACAACCAAATGCTAAAAAATTAGTGCCACAGATAGTAGCAGAACAAACTGCTAGTGTTGGTAATTAATTAACTTTTAAAAAAAGTTATGACAAAATTAAATTACATTTATTTAATTAATATAAGCAAAATTTATCTTAACTATATAGATTAAGAAATCAATATCAACAAAGAAAGATGTATCCATATGATGAACCCCCATTTATTTTTGTTTATAATATGACTGATGTATTAAATCAAATGATGACTAGAACAAATTATCAAATATATGATGTAGAAATTGGTGGTGTGGATATTGAACAATTAATTAAAGAAAATAAAAATCTTTGATTAATATAAATGAAAAAAAATAGTGCTTATAAAAATATAAATTCATCTGGTATGAAAAAAGGTGGATGTAATTGTGGATGTCAAGCAATGACAAAATCAAATCATCCAGACCCATTTAAAAAAACAAATCCAAAACCATTGACTAAAAAAACAGTTAAAATTAAAAAAGACCCCAAACAGAAAATCAACCCATACTAATTAAAATGGACTATACATTTATCTGGCACTGGTTCTGGTGGTGGTGGTTCAACTTTTTTTGATAATTTATTATATTTTTCCATCATTGTGGCATCATATGTTTGCCCCATAAAATTTGCTATTTTCTTCTTCTGTTCTATTGAATTTTGCTTGGCAAAATAATATGTGATATATATATGGCGTAATAAATTCACGGATAAATCTTTTCCAATCACCTTCCTAGAAATAAATTTAAGTGTATCTGTAATATTACTTTGCGTCATCACACGTTTTTCTTTGTTTATTAAAAAATCAGTTGATTTCTTACCAATAAATATTTCACGATATGGTAAATATGTTTTAATTAAATTGGCAACTTTACTATCTTTTTGTATAGTTTGATGTATTTGCCCTAAATATTTTGATGTTTTATATTGATTAAATACTATTTGATATGAACCATCTGTATTTATCATTAAATAATTATACTTTTTATCCAATGATGTTGCTTTTCTTTTTTTTTCTTCTCTTATTTTCATAAATTGATAATTGCCAATACGTGCTGGTGGTAATTCAACATATAATGATAATAATAGAAAATCCCTTGCTGTTTTATATTTTGTGTAATCATTAACACTTTCACTTAATTCACCAAAGAATTTATAATCATAATATTGGTCAAATTTTTCACTTAAATCTTCATAATTAATCCAATTTTTTGCTTCATTTTCTGTCATTTCATTTTTTTCTACAATTTCCTTACTTTTTCCACATAATGTTTTTAATTCTTCATTCCATTTGTTAATCACATTCGCATTTGCTTCTTTAAATCGCAAAAATAATTTAATTCCCATAATAGTTTGAATTTTGGTATTTAAAGCATATGTATCAAAAGATTTTTTAACTTTACTAATGTTTTCAAAATCACTAATACATAAGTCATCTATGTCTTTTTTGGTTATTTTTTCCAATCTAATTATATTGAATTTCATAGTGTTATAGGTGCTTTCGCTTTTGTCTGGGTTCTGTTCTCTAAACCAGTTTATTATTTGTTGTATAGAAATCATTTTTATATATATAATATTATATAAGATTTAAATTAAGATTAAATAACTTATTATAAAATATTAATTAATTTATAATAAATGAATGAATTACAAGAAATAGATATTAATAGTCATTTTGAGGCAGTTGATAGGATGGTAAATTTAATTAATAACCGTGTAGAAACAAGTGATGTAGCAGATAGTAATTTGCCTAGTGCTGGTGAGCAAATGACAGAACAAGCATATTTGGATTTGGCACAACAAATGAAAGAAATTGTGGCAGAAAAAGAAAAAGAATGTCAAAAATTAAAGAATGAATTAAATGATTATAAATATGTTATGTATAAAGTGTTTGGTATAACATCATTTTTAGAGGATTTATTAAATGGTTTTGATGATTTTGGCACATATGGACAGACAATGGGGCAAAATCTAGAATATATAAATAGTCAAATATCAATGTTATTAAACATCAAATAAAA
>Ga0181389_1000932_pt1 | contig 11706 bp, 14 predicted proteins | sample 12SPOviralmetaG_FD_130121 | JGI IMG/M metagenome (GOLD analysis project Ga0181389, IMG submission 130121) | Marine viral communities from the oligotrophic San Pedro Time Series (SPOT) site, San Pedro Channel, CA, USA - 12 SPOT_SRF_2010-06-29 | ecosystem: Environmental > Aquatic > Marine > Strait...
AGATGCAGCAAAAGCATTATCAAAAGATAAACTAAATCAAGACACAATTCAATACTATAATGATCTTGCTCAGTTGTATGAATACAATAAGTGGATTCATGATCAGTTTGAGAAAGGAAACATTATTGGAATTTCTCTAAAGAAGGCAGGAAAATCTGTAAAGAGAGAAGTTGTTTCCAGTCCAGACATTGGAACGATTGCAACGTATGCTGATGTAGAAGTAGAAGTTACTAGTGTAGATTATCTTGAGACTAATGCTAAGTGTCTAATCTACTTTGATGTTACTGGATTTCCAAAAACTTATAATTTAGATGCCAGAGGATTTGAAGAGTCTGGTAAAGTTGCTGATATTCAAATTCAGTTAATGAAAACAAGAGTAGGATCAACATCAGCACATGGTAAGGTGACACTGCCAGCAACTGAAGTGATTGCAAAACTCTCTTCAGCAAGAAAGCATTTTACTCAGTTGGGTAGATTGAGAAGAAAAATTTTTGGAGAGAATCCTAATAATGGATTCATGCCATATCAATGGGTTCAAAACAAAATGAGAACTCAGGAAATGGTTGATCGTATAGCAGATGCGATGGCAGAATACATCAGCACCATCTCCAACGGCGAGCACAGCAGTGGACACATTACAAACTATCTCAAGGACACCCCAAGAGTCGCTGCTTTTGATAAAATGAAGTATGTCAAAAACAAGATCCAGTCCTATGAGATCGGATACATGCTCGACTCTGCCTCTGGTCACATCTCCGAATCAGTTCAGCAGAACATTTTGAAGTCTATGTATTTCTACGCAGGATCAAAAGCATTCATGGTCTTTAATAACCAAAAGGCAACAGTCTTCATGCAGTCCAGTTCTTATCTCAAGTTTGGTGGTTGATCAATGGCAAAGAATCTACACCTAGAGCACATCGAAGACCTCATGCTTATGTTTGGGGAAGAGGGAGTCAAAGAATCGTTTGCATACATTGATGATCTTGTGCAAACTTTTTCTGGCGATCCAAAAAATAGTAAGAAGTTTTCTACGAAGTGGGATGGGTCACCTGCTATCTTCTGTGGACCAGATCCTGAGGATGGACAATTCTTTGTTGCAAAGAAAGGTATCTTCAATAAAAATCCTCAGTTGTTTAAGTCTGTGGAACAGATCAATGAAGATAAGATTGCTCCAGGACTTAAAAAAGTATTTGAGTATGTCTTCAAGTATATGAAACCATTGTATGACAATGGTAAGTTAAAAGATGTTGTTCAAGGAGATTTCCTCTATCACGAAGGAACTAGAAAAGTTGTAAGAGATGTTCATGGTGAAGATTGTGTAATCTTCAAACCTCAACTGATTAGTTATTGTATTCCAGATCATGATACTCTATATGATACTGCTAAAGCATGTAAAGTCTGTGTAGTTATCCATGCTAAGTATCCTAACAATGGTGCTAAGAGTGTTGCTGACCTGTCTGTAAACTTTGGTTTTGATGCATCAGATAAGTCAACGAAAGATCTTCTCATCCTATCTCCATTTACTTCTGAGTTAGGTAGATCATCTATGATTACTAATGCAGAGAAAACACAACTGATGAATTGGAAGCGAACAGGATCAAGACTTCTTCCTCAGTGTGCTGATTTCTTAAATGAGATTGCTCCTTCTCATGATGATCCTTGGGGTCTTGCTTACTTCCTCAAGCAATACTTTAATGCTAAAGTTCGTCAAGGACAAGCAGTAAGTAGTGCTGCACGATTCTATCAAGAATACTGCAACTACTGGGAAGAGAAGTTTCGTAAGAAAATTGGTAGTCTAAAGCAAGCACCAAAGATTGCAGAGTGGAAAGCAAAAATGTATGCTGGTATGGATGTTCTCGAAGCAAATAAAAGAGACTTCCTTGCAATGGTTGCACTATATAATACTATACAAAATATTAAGAACATCTTTGTTCCTAAACTTGAAGCAGGGGAGAGATTCCGAACCTATTATTATGATGAAAAGACAGGAACATATGAAGTTGGTAACCAAGAAGGATACGTTGCTATTCGTGAATCAACTAATGCTGTTAAGTTAGTTCAACGTCTTGGTGGATTTAGTCAACGCAACTTTGAAGAAATCAAATCCTGGGCTAAGAAATGAAGAGAGTAGTATTTACTTGGGGTAGATTTAATCCTCCAACAATCGGTCACGAAAAACTTATTGAAAAAGTTGCTTCGGTTGCTAACGGAGATGACTACTTCATTTATCCTACTCACACTCAGAAGAGACCAAAGGATCCTCTCCCATCAGATAAGAAAGTGGAGTGGATGAAATTGATCTATCCAAACCATGCAAAAAATATTATCTACGATAGAGAAGTAAACACTTTCATTAAATTGTTACAAAAACTTCAAGTAGAATATGATGATGTAGTATGGGTTGCTGGATCTGATAGGGTATCATCATACCAAGAACTTTTAAAAAAATATAATGGAACTGAATTTACATATAGGTCAGCAGAATGTGTGTCTGCTGGAGAAAGGGATCCAGATGCAGAGGGTGCTGCTGGTATGTCTGCTAGTAAAATGAGAGCAGCAGCAAAAGATAAAAAAATTCAAGATTTCTATTCTGGCATTCCTAACACACTAAAGGATGCTCAGAAATTAGAATTGATGAAACAAGTTCGTAAAGGTATGGGATTATGAGAAATTTTAAAAAACTTAGAGAGCAAGCACTGCGTCAGCAACAAAGACATGAAGAATTTTTTCAAGAAGGTGATGCGGTTATGTCTGCATTGACTGGTGAGAAAGGTGTGATTAAACGTGTAGGTGGTAACTATGCCATAGTAATTTCTGAATCAGGTCAGATGTTTCGCTCATGGATAAAAGATATCCGTCATGTCAATGTTACAGATTCTATAAATAAAGAGAGGAAAAGAAGTATCTTCGACAATAATGGAACGTCAAAAACCAACGACTAGTGTTCAGCATAATGACGAGTTCTCTAGGGCTCTAATTGAATCTTATGGTAAGTGGACTAAAGGTGCAGGATTCGGTTGGCATCTTCATGAAGAAGGTATTCCTGCCGAGCAGAAGCAAGGCGAGGAACAACCTACCCGTGAAGGCGGTGCCGATGCTTCCACATCAATCCCTGATCTTGCTGGTAGTGAAGAGAAGAGTGATGAAGGTGAAAAAGATATCAAAGCGAATGCAGGTGCTCCTGATCCTGCTACCGATTTACGTATTGGTGCAGGCGTCAAACAATCTCACGGAGCAGAAATTCGCGACACCACGAAGGTGGTTGCGAAGGAGTCGTGTGATACCTGCTCTAACTGCGGAGGGAAAGGGTGCTCCAAGTGCCAGACGGAAAGTAAGAATAGTGTGAAGAAAGAAAAAGCAGTGACTGAAGGCAAAGGTCTCTACGCTAACATTCATGCAAAGAGAAAGCGTGGTGGTTCTCCTGCTAAACCAGGAAGCGATGCTTACCCTGCTAAGGATGCATTCAAGAAGTCTGCTAAGACTGCTAAGAAAGAAGCAGTATCGTTTGAACTAGATGGTGTTGAGTATGTCTTTGAAGCAGAAGTAATTGAAGAAGGCATGAAGACCGCACGTAAAAATGTCGGTGCTTCTACATGCTGGAAGGGATACAAAGCATCTGGCACCAAGAAAAAAGGTGGCAAAGAAGTTCCTAATTGTGTCAAGGAAGGAAAGAAACTTGATGCTGTAGGTAAGGAAGACAAGGACATCGATAACGATGGTGATCATGATAAGTCTGACAAGTATCTCCTAGCACGTCGTAAGAAAATTTCTAAGGTCATTGGTGCCAAGAAAAAAGGCATGAAGGAAGAAACCGAAAAAAAGTAAAGAAGCCAGTGGTTGAGATCATGCCTGAACTAGATGACGGCGAACCAGATCCTAAACCAATGAAACCTGGCAAAAAAGATAAAAAGGATAAATAATTCATGCCCTATGACATGAACCAATGTTATCCTTTCTACTTCCATTAGCATCTAAAATTATTAAAGATGCAGTCGCAAACATTCCAGACAATGAAGAACTTGGTGAGAAGATGGTTGAGATCTGTCTTGTTATTCTTGCTAAAGCAGTTAAGTTAACCAAGACTGATATGGATGATCAACTTCTTGAAGTTGTATCTGCCGCAATTAAGAACCGAGAAGAGTGATAATACGGGGAGAGGTTGTGCCTCTCCTTTTTTTATAAATAATATGAGAATCGAATAGTCTACTGGAGATCCAATGTCCCTATACGGAAGAACGGACAGCAACGCTAACAAAGCCAAAGCAGGCATTGGAGTTGCTGCATCCGCACAAGCAAAGCAAACAATTTTTATTGACGACACCGAAGCAGCACTGCCAGCAAACAAAGCGCGTGGTTTGAATGCTCCTGGTTGGTGGTCTTACTTTACATACACCGATTGTGAAGGTAACACCCGTCATAAAGCAGAGATGCTAGTAACCATTGCTGGTCCTGACCTTAATGCTAACGAGACTCAGGCAGATGATGCTGCTGCAGCAGACGTAAGTGTATTGATTGACATCCAGACAGAACCAGCAGATACTGCTGTTGCTGTTGGTGCTGCTCTACAACTTGTTCTTGCCGCTACCGCTACTCCTCCTGGTGATGCCTCTGTTCTCACCTTCCAATGGCAGAAGAAGTCTGGTAAGAAATGGGCAAACGTTTCTGGCGCTACCAGCACAACGTTTGATGTTGCTACCTATGCAGAATCTGATGCTGGTTCCTACCGCGTCAAGATCAACTCCACTAATGGTGCTACAGAGAAAATCTCTGCTGTTGCTGTTGTAACTACTGCCTGATAGGGAATGATCTTCGATGAATTGACACCAGATAACTGGTTATTTTTTACGATTAAACATTATGATAATCCTCAATCAGTTACCTATGGTGATTTTGAAGAAGATCTAAATAGGATTAGGTATATTAAACGTTTATTCAAACGATATGAGACCACAGGTGAATTAAAAACTCACCTGATTCTTAATCATATTATAGTAATGTATAATGTATTTGATGACGCTGCTACGCCTCTACTTTTTTACAAGATAGAGGCTACGCATTGGTCATACTTAAAAGCATTCATGCTTTTTCTAAATAGATTACCACCAACCCTTAATACCAAAGTAGACCAAGAATGTCTGAAGCAACTGAATCTAATCTAAATGAAATGATGTTGGGAAATGGCAGTGGTCTTGCTATGCCCCCTGCATTTGTATTTGTAAATACAAAAGGTCAACGAAAGTATAAAAAGAATAATCAAGATAAAGTAGATGGTCGTACCGCAGGTGCGAAAAACATGCTCTCTCGTATTAACCAAAGAAAGATGAAAGAACAAGTAGAAGAAACAATTATTTCTGAAGCTGTGCCCTCAGAAACTGAGAGAGCACAGAAGCAAATCCAGCAAGGCAAAAAACTTGGACGCCAGAAGGATATGCAGAAGAAGAAGAAGGAAGCAAAAGAAAAAATGCAGTCCAAGACATCAGAAATGGACACCCTGATGAAAGCACGTTTGTCTGACTTTAAAAAGAAAGCAAGCGATCAACAAAAAAAAGTCCAGAAAAACTCTTTTGAAATGACAGGTGATACTATGATTCATGAAAATACTGACGCACTAGAAGTTGCGCTGCAAGTTGCAACACAGGAACTAAATCCTCAGGGAGAATCTTCCTTTGCTAAGATTGATTTTTCTGATGGCACTACACAAAACCTAGATAGCTTCTCTGCTAAGCGCATTGCTGCTTGTTATGCACAATTGGATGAACCCAAGCAACAGCAGTTCCGTTATATGCTGAACAAAGATGCTTCTTCGTATCAATCTGCACTAGACTTCGCAGTTAGAAATGTATAAATACTTGAGTATTAATACGCACACTGGAATGTAAAATATATGGCATTCGGTCTTGGTAGATTAGCAGTATTAGAATCAAAACTCGATATTTATGAAGACCTCTCGAAAGAGATGCTTGACAAACTTGAAAGAGCAGTAGGTACAATCTCAGAAAACAGCAACAGAGTTGCTGTAATCTTGGAGCGTCATGAAAATCGTTTGGATGAATCCGAACGTGCTGATAAACTCATCATCGGTATGCTTGATGAGATGAAGGAAAGGCATGAAAAGGATCATCAACTGACTCAAGATAGGATTAGTAAGATCCAAAAGAAAGTGGATGCCAACGCAAAGTTTGTTGTCGGTGCTGGCGCTGTGCTTGCTACCCTTGTGGCAGTATTACAAGTGGTCCCACCTCTTGTAAAAGCATTGACACCTGGGTCTACCAATGCTATGATAGAAGGACCAAGACCTTTAGTACGTGAGTTATCTTGATAGCAAGTATGTCAGTCTGATTTCTTCGCAACTTGATAAGTTCGTAAAGAAGAACGACAAGACATATAATTTTCGTTGTCCCTATTGTGGCGACTCTCAAAAACATAAAAACAAAGCTCGTGGGTATCTTTTCAAAGTCAAGAATGACTTTGTGTTTAAGTGTCACAATTGTGGCATGGGCAGAACATTCACTAATTTTTTAAAAGATCACTCATCTCATCTTCATGATCAGTATGTCATGGAGAGATATAGAGAGGGATTGACTGGTAAAAATAGTCAAACTGCAAAACCAAAACTTGATTTCAAGAAACCAGTCTTTAAAAAATCAAAAGAGACAGGATTACAACCAATCTCTGCGCTAAATAGTTCTCACCCAGCGAGAGAATATTTACAGAATCGAAAAATTGAAGACTTAAATAGTTTTTACTATTGCCCCAAGTTTAAAGCATGGACTAACGAACAGAAGAAAACGTTTGATACGTTACGTCAGGATAGTCCAAGAATTATCATCCCATTAAGGGATAAAGATGGAACCATGTTTGGTTTCCAGGGAAGATCTCTTGCCCCTAAAGCTAAGATCAGATACATTACAATTATGCTAGACGATTCCATGCCTAAAGTGTATGGATTAGATCGTGTTGACCCCACCAAGGAAGTATATGTCACAGAAGGACCCTTCGACAGTCATTTCATTGACAACGCTATTGCTATGTGTGGTAGCGATGTTAACCTTAGCAGTTATGATTATCGATTCGTATACACCTATGACAACGAACCCAGATCGAGAGAAATTGTTAATAAGATTGCATCGACGATCAAGGCAGGGCATAAGGTAGTCATCTTCCCTAAAAGCATTAAAGAGAAAGACTTAAACGACATGGCACTCGCTGGACATGACGTTCAATCTCTGGTAAAATCAAACACTTACAGCGGACTAGAAGCAACACTTAAAATGAACGAATGGAAAAAGGTATGAGCACAATCAACGTAGAGAAGCGCGACGGGTCTATTGAACCTCTCAACCTTGAAAAGATTCACAAGATGGTTGAAGAGGCGACAGAAGGTCTCTCAGGAGTCTCTGCAAGTCAAGTAGAAATGCATTCCAATATTCAGTTTCATGATGGGATCACTACTGAGAACATTCAGGAGATTCTTATTAGATCTGCGAGTGATTTAATTAGTTTAGATAATCCAAACTATCAATATGTTGCTGCTCGACTTCTTCTCTTTGGTCTTCGCAAACAAGTATTTAATAAGTCTGTTTGGAAAGATGGTATGCCATCAGCATATGATGTTGCACTATATAATGCTACCATCAACAAAGTTTATGATGAAGAGTTGCTAGATAAATATAGCGACGATGACTGGGACAAAATTAATACTTGGGTAGATCATGGTAGAGACTATCTGTTTTCTTATGCAGGTCTACGCCAAGTTGTAGATAAGTATCTTGTCCAAGATCGAAGCAGTGGAGATGTGTACGAAACTCCTCAGTACATGTATCTGTTTATTGCAATGACATTGTTCGCGGAGTACCCTCTTGATACTAGACTCGATTATGTCCGAAGATACTACAACGCAATCAGCAAGCACAAAATCAACATTCCCACACCTATCATGGCAGGGGTGCGAACTCCACTTCGACAATTTGCTAGCTGTGTTCTTATTGATGCTAATGACACCCTCGATAGTATCTTTTCTAGTGACATGGCGATTGGCAAGTATGTTGCTCAACGTGCAGGAATCGGTATCAACGCAGGCAGAATCCGTGGGGTCAATGCTAAGATCCGAGGCGGAGAAGTCGCTCATACAGGTGTTATCCCATTCCTCAAAAAATTTGAAAGCACTGTCAGATGTTGTACGCAAAATGGCATCCGAGGTGGATCAGCTACAGTACACTTCCCAATCTGGCACCAAGAAATAGAAGACATTATTGTTCTTAAAAATAATAAGGGCACGGAAGATAATCGTGTACGTAAACTAGATTATTCTATTCAAACATCTAAGTTATTCTATGAACGTTTCATTAAGAATGAAGAGATTAGCCTCTTCTCACCGCATGACGTACCAGGTCTCTATGATGCTTTTGGTACTGATGCATTTGACGCTCGCTATGTGGACTATGAATCAGATCAGTCTATTCCAAGAAAGACTATCGGGGCACAAGAACTAACTCTTGCCCTTCTAAAAGAAAGAGCAGAAACTGGTCGTCTATATATCATGAATATAGATCATTGTAACTCTCATTCTTCCTTCAAAGATAAGGTTAGCATGTCTAATCTTTGCCAAGAGATTACTCTTCCTACTAACCCAATTGAGCACATTGATGATCCATTCGGGGAGATTGCACTATGTATTCTCTCTGCAGTCAATGTTGGTAAACTCAAATCACTAGATGAAATGGAAGAACTATGTGACCTAGCAGTCCGTGGTCTCGAAGAATTGATTGACTATCAGAATTACCCTGTTAAAGCGGCAGAAATATCAACACAGAATCGCCGTAGTCTAGGGGTAGGTTACATTGGTCTTGCTCATTACCTAGCACGTCAAGGAGTTAAATACGATGACCCAGCATCTTGGAAACTTGTCCATGACCTGTCTGAATCTTTCCAATACAATCTACTCAGAGCCAGTAACGAGTTGGCAAAAGAAAAAGGAAAATGTGGTTATTACGATCGCACAAAATATTCCGATGGTATCCTCCCAATCGACACTTACAAGCGTGAAGTTGACACAATCGCAGGAGGATTGAATTGTGATTGGGATAGTCTTCGCTCAGATATCAAAGAGTTCGGATTGCGACACAGCACATTGTCCGCACAAATGCCATCAGAAAGCAGTTCCGTTGTGTCAAATGAAACCAATGGAATCGAACCACCTAGAGATTACTTGTCCGTTAAAAAATCAAAGAAAGGACCTCTTAAGCAAATTGTTCCTCAGTTCAATACCCTGAAAAACAACTACACTCTTCTGTGGGACATGAAGAGCAATGAAGGATACATTAATATTGTTTCTGTAATGCAGAAATTCTTTGATCAAGCAATTAGTGGTAACTGGAGTTACAATCCAAAAAATTATCCAGAGAATAAAGTTCCAGTTTCTGTAATGGCAGGCGACTTTTTAAATACATACAAGTATGGTTGGAAGACTTCGTATTATCAAAATACGTATGACAACAAAACCGATATTGATACTGATGATACTAATGAAGAACCAAAGTCTGCAGAAGACTTAGTACAAGACATTTTAAACCAAGAACAAGAAGGAGAAGCGTGTGACAGCTGTGCAATTTAAGGTTGGTGATGCAGAATATAAATCAATTGATGGTATGACCGTGTTCAATAAAAACCATGTGGACACTACCACACAGACAATGTTTTTTGGTGCTCCTCTTGGAGTTCAAAGATATGATAATTTCAAGTATCCAGTCTTTGACAAACTAACTCAGCAACAACTAGGTTTTTTCTGGAGACCAGAAGAAGTTTCATTGCAAAAAGATCGTGCAGACTATCAACAACTCCGACCAGAACAGAAGCACATCTTCACATCGAACCTCAAGTATCAGATCATGCTTGACTCCGTACAAGGTCGTGGTCCTGGCATGGCTTTCATGCCTTATTGCAGCCTACCCGAACTTGAGTCAGCAATGAATATTTGGCAGACTATGGAGATGATCCATAGTCGCTCATATACCCACATTATTAAGAATATCTACCCTGATCCATCGGAAATTTTTGATCAAATTATTTCTGACGAAAAAATTCTGGAACGTGCAACCAGTGTCACTAAGGCATACGATGAGTTTCTACAAGCAGCACATCAGTATGATAGTGGTAACATGTGGCGTTCTGACTTTAAAGATTCGCCAACTGCTCAGTGGGAATTGAGAGATCTGAAACGTAAATTGTATCGTGCTGTAGCAAACGTCTATATTCTTGAAGGAATTAGATTCTATGTTTCGTTTGCTTGTTCGTTTGCGTTTGCCGAGAACAAACAGATGGAAGGTAATGCCAAGATTATTTCTCTTATTGCTAGAGATGAATCACAGCATATGACTATCACTCAAAACATCCTTAACAAATGGAAAGAGGGTGATGATCCTGACATGATTTCTATTGTCAAAGAAGAAGAAGAAAATGTTTATAACATGTTTAAAAAATGTGTGGAAGAAGAAATAATCTGGGCTGATTATCTTTTCAAAGATGGATCGATGATTGGTCTTAATGCAAAACTTCTACAGAAGTATGTTGAGTGGACTGCTAATAGACGCATGAAAAGTATTGGAATGAAACCAATCTTTGATGTTCCAGCAAACAACAATCCTTTGCCTTGGACACAACACTGGTTGAGTTCTAAAGGATTGCAAGTGGCACCACAGGAAACAGAAGTTGAGTCATATGTAATTGGAGGTATCACACAAGATGTTGAAGAAAATACTTTTGCGGCTTTTGAATTGTGATAAAATATTCTTTACCTGGATGGAGAGAAGATCTCCTACAGACAAACCTACTCAATCAGGAGGAGAGAGATCTCCTCTCGAAGGGTCCGTCAAGTCTCGCTCAAGCATGGAGAATGCAGGCAATAAAGTACAAATACGCGACCCGTGGGATTGATTAATGAAAACACAAAGTGCTAAGGCGAAGGGACGTAACCTACAAAAATGGGTACGTCAAATGTTGATCGAGATTCTAGATGTTCATCCTGAGGATATCGAGTCTCGATCTATGGGTGCAGGTGGTGAAGATCTCATCATGGCACGGGCAGCAAGACAAAAGTTTCCTCACTCAATTGAATGTAAGAATGTTGAAAGGTTAAACGTGTGGGATGCTTATGAACAGGCAGCATCAAATTGTGGTGACTATGAACCTATAGTAGTTATGAAAAAGAATCGGAAGAAACCATTAGTAGTAGTAGACGCTGAATATTTTATTGCTCTCTTTAATAAATAGAGATGCCTAACTCTTTACTTATGGATAATCCAAAGAAAGAGGAAGCCAAAAAGGAAAACAAATTTGAGTGGGCGGATGAGGGTGTATCAACTCTTGTCCGAGTTATTATTCTTGGTTGGTCAGCAGCAATTCTGACCCTTAATTATGTAACTGTTCCTGGTGTTCCTCAGAAAAATATCGATCCAACTTTTATCGCCAGTGTCTTTACTGGTACGTTAGCTACCTTCGGAGTGATGCCCTCTAAGAAGAAGGAAGAAGATAAAACTCCTACATTACCAAAAAAAGATGAGAAAATTTCTTAGTATGATTTGTCTACTGGGTGTCATGTTCATGGCAGCACCAGTCTTTGCCGTTGATGTTGTCATGGGTGCTGGGGGTAACCTAGCATTTGAACCTAATGAGATTACAATCTCAGCAGGTGACACACTACACTTCGTA
>Ga0181389_1000933_pt1 | contig 11690 bp, 15 predicted proteins | sample 12SPOviralmetaG_FD_130121 | JGI IMG/M metagenome (GOLD analysis project Ga0181389, IMG submission 130121) | Marine viral communities from the oligotrophic San Pedro Time Series (SPOT) site, San Pedro Channel, CA, USA - 12 SPOT_SRF_2010-06-29 | ecosystem: Environmental > Aquatic > Marine > Strait...
AATAGTCAAGTAGAAAGATCTGTCGTCAACTTATCCCCGAACGCACAACTCACTTTAAGTTCCATAGAAAAGTTTGCGCAGCAGGGCGACGATATTTACTTAAATGGCGTATCATTCTCTCAGGATCCATCCATTTTAAAGTTTAATGGCACTACAGGAACTGCCATTCCAGAACCCAATTCTTTTTTATTGATGCCTATATGTGTTCTTTTACTATCAATACTCCGCGGGAGAAGAAATTAAATAGCATCTCCGTATTTAAGTAGACCATAAACAAAAAGAGTATAGGTTGTTCCTAGCAGTATTGTTAATAACAGCCTTTTTTGTTTTTGTGCTTTGCGCATTTTAGAATTGGCAGGATATGAGCTCCTGGAAGGCCTCAAATGTTGGTTTTTGAGGAATTCTGGCCCTTTATTTTGTATTTTCATGGCAAATTAGTAATTTTGTTGTTTACATTAGTGGTATTTATGTGTATAATAATCTCATGAAAAACAAACGATCTAAGAAGTTTCTTAAATCTGGAATGGTTGCTGCACCTGATTTTAAGTTCACTGGAGATGAACCAAGTTGGCATAATTGCCCTGAAGAAAAATACGATGATCGGGTTGGCAAGTGTTTAAATTTTTATAATTATTATCTTGATCGTGATGACTATATTCCTATTATTCAGGAGTATATGAAAAATAATTCTTACTCAGCCGGAGATATTTCTGTTATTCCTCATGTACCAAAAACAAGTTATATCCTTAACATTACTGGAAAGCTTTGTCGATGCTTCAATATGGGAATGCCAAAGTTTGGTAGATATCCTAATACTGTAAAAGAAAATATTCGATCTCTTATTTCAGAAGCTAAAGCCGAATTGTTTATTAGGAAGAATGATTCTGTAAAAAAAGTGTCGGTTTCTAAAAAGCCTAATGTGCATGCTATAATGACAAAAAAGGTTCAGACTAGTGTGTTGTGCGAACTAGAAGAGATGCTAGATCTTTGGACAGAACCTAAAACAAAAATTAAAAAGATGCCTGTCGCCTCTATGTTGAGAGGCGAAAATATTCCTGTTTCGTTTGTTGGTCCTGTGGTTCAATGGCTTGAGAGACACAAGAACGATTATAGTGATGCATATGAAAAAAGGTGTCCTGATATGGTTGAAGGTTTTTCGTATCTTTCCAAGCCGCAACTAAAAAATCGCATAAAAGCAATTGATGAAATGCTAAATGAAATTGTGCTTTACAAATCATCTAAAAAAGCAGCCCGTAAACCTAGAACTAAAAAACCAAAGTCAGCGGATAAGCAGGTTTCTAAATTAAATTATTTAAACGAATCAGAAGAATATTGCATGCAATCATGCGATCCTACTCGTATTGTTGGCGCACAAAAATTCTTTATGTTTAATACAAAATATAGAAAGATAACAGTGTTCACATCTTCAAGCCGCGATGGATTCACTGTTCAGGGTAGTACGTTAAAAGGGTTTGACGAATCTCAATCCTATTCACTCACACTAAGAAAACCAAAAGAATTTTTGCCAATCCTTTCTGCAAAAACAGAACGGCAAATTGACAAAGAGCTTTCTAAATTAAAAACAAAAAGAAAACCGGCCAAAGGTCGAATCAATAAAGACACAATACTAATTAGAACACTATGAGCAAAGATAAAATCATAATTAAGCCGGCTATAACAAAAGAACAGCTACGTTTAGAAGTAGAAAAGCTTGTACATGGAGATGGAATGACTTATACAGAAGCAATTATCGAAATCTGCGAACAAAAAGAAATTGATCCAGAAGATATGGCTAAACTTGTAAAAGGACCTCTTAAAAATAAGCTTGAAGTTGAAGCTATGGATAGAAATATCATTAAAAGAACAACAACAACATTGTATTAAATAATGAAGTCAGGAGATTTAAAAATTATTATGGAAGCTGGATTTAGTGATGAAGAAAAGCTCACAGAAACATTGACTGTAACAAAATCAGCAGAAGAAACGTACTATAATATTTGTTGGCATTCTCAAGTTGAGTACAATGGTACTTTATATGAGATTGTTGCTGATGAAGATTCAAACGGGAGTGCTTATACAATTAGCTACAATGACCCAGAACAACGTTATGGAATTGGCGAGGAAGTTGATAATGATACATATGAGTTTCTCTATGATTCTCTAACCGGCCTTGGTGTATTATCATCATCCAATTTAATAAAAGGTTGTTCATTTGAAATAGATATTGAGTAGTCGTTAGTTAAGTAGCGCGTGAAACATTTAAAATTTAGTCATATAACAAAAACTGCTGGTACCAGTATAGAAAGCGAAGGTAAAAAGCGCGGTATACTTTGGGGTCGGTGGGATTGTGAATACGGCTGGCACCATGGAACATTAAAATCTAAACTTGATTTATTGGTACAAAAATATGATTGGTTTATGGTTGTAAGAAATCCTTATACACGAATTATATCAGAATTTCATTGCAAGTTCGGCGGAATGGGTGCGCAGCCAGAAAAAATGTTAGGATTTTCAAAGGGAGATTTTAATAATTATTTGATTAAAAAAATTGAAGAAATAAAGCCTCCTAACAAATATCATTTGCCAGCTGGTCATCACTATACACCGCAACATTATTATATCCATGACACAGCAACATTATCAGTATTAAAGTTCGAAAATTTAAAACCTGAATTTAACACATTAATGGAAAAATACAAATTGTCTGTGTCACTTAATAAACACGAAAACTCAAATCCTAAAATATTTTTCATTAGTGACATAAATCAAAAATTGCGTGACTTGATTAACAAAGTCTATGAAAAAGATTTTGAGCATTTTAATTACGATCTAATACCGTTAACTACTTAAATAAATGGAAACATTGAATAACGGATATCAAGCATATCAAATATATCAGTCACTAAAGCTACACTTCACGACAGACTATGATGCCGTAAAATATAACTATAAGACGTCTGTAAAACAAATTAGTTTTGAAAGACGCAGAGACCGTTACTTTTTTGAAAAGCTTTCAAGGCGTTTTAGTAGAGAAGAACTTATACAATATTTTACTGCAAATTTAATTGAAAATCAAAAAGTCTGGATTGGAGATATGTCAGATGAAATCTATTCCGCTTACGTAGCACGATACGATAAAATCACATATATGTTTAACGAAGACGTTAAATTCCTATATAATAAAGGGTACACATTCGACCAATTATGTTCAACAACTGAAGACTACTCGGCAAATCCTCTTTTAGAGGCTCTCAGATCACGTGAGATTCATCCTGAGACAGTAGTGTTATTGGACATACTCGTTAACTTTCTTAACCGCCTGAGGGCATCTGTAAGCGATCCATTAGGTATAAATAAAGAAACGATCGACATGCTTATTAAGTATAAGTCGATCATGCTGCAAAAGCCATTGCCAAAAAATAAAATCAAAGATAAGATACTTTTATTATTTACATCTTGATCAAAATTTGGTAATATAGCTCTTGTCAGTCAAAAACAAACAAACATACACTGTAAATACAAAAAAAATACTATGTCATTCGAAAAACTAAAACAAAATCGCGATAGTGCGATTTCAAAACTCGTATCAGCTGCTGATTCTAGCAGCGAAAAGAAAACCTACGGCGACGATCGTGTCTGGAAACCAACTGTTGATAAAGCAGGTAATGGTTATGCCGTTCTTCGATTCTTGCCTGCCGGTGCCGGTGAAGACCTGCCATGGGTACGCTACTGGGATCATGGATTCAAAGGATCAACTGGTCGTTGGTATATCGAGAGGTCATTGACTTCTATCGGTCAGCCGGATCCAGTTTCTGAATTGAACTCACAGCTCTGGAATACAGGCCGTGATGAAGATAAAGAACTTGCTCGATTGCGTAAGCGTCGTCTACACCACGTTTCAAACGTACTAGTTGTATCCGATTCTGGCAATCCAGAGAATGAAGGAAAGGTTTTTCTTTATGAGTACGGTAAAAAAATCATGGATAAAATTATGGATGTTATGCAACCACAATTCCAAGATGAAACACCAATCAATCCTTTTGATTTCTGGTCTGGTGCTAATTTTAAGCTTAAGATTCGTAATGTAGAAGGTTATCGTAATTATGATAAGTCCGAGTTTGATAGCACAGCTTCACTATTTGATGGTGATGAAGCTCAGCTTGAAGAAGTATACAACAAGCTCCACAAACTAAGTGAGTTTACTGATCCAGAAAACTACAAGTCATACAGTGACCTCAAGCGCAAGTTGTTTGAGGTAATTGGTGAAGCCGAAGTAGCTACTGGACTTTCAACTGAACAGCAGGTAGAACTTAATACTGTTAAGGAAGCTCCTGTTATGAATACTACAGAAAGCGAAGCTCCTGTAGAAAAATCTGATGATGCTACATCAGAAGGTAACTCAGATGACACTCTTAGTTATTTTGCTAAATTGGCATCTAGTTAATAGATACACAACATAATACTATAGTAGAGGGGTGGCTGAAAGGTCACCCCTCTTTAGTTTAACCCATTGCAAATGCCCGTTGCATAGCGGCAATACCGTTATTAGACGGGGCGTTAATAGTATTGTTGATTACAGTCGGATTGTTATTTGCTACTCTAATACCACCACCCGTTCCGCCGCCAGGAAGTGGTGAACCGCTTGGTATTCCACCACCAATATCCTGGAGTGCTCTTAACTGCCTTGGACTTAGATTTAAGCTGGTGGAGGCATCCTCTTCATCATCCTTAATCCAGTTTCTGATATTCTCGCTTGGGATCATATTAATTGCAGCGTCCATCAATGAATCCCCAATGTCCTTAAGAGTTTGCATCGTAAAGATATCCCCGAGCTTATCTGCGAGATCACCAAACCAGTCGAACATGTCATTAAAGGCATCCCCAACAGGTTTAAAGAAGGCTTTAATATCAACATCAAATACGTCCTGGAAGAAAGCCGCAAGGGTATCAAACCAGCCTTCAGCAAAATTAACAATGCCTTCCCAAATTTTACCAAACCCCTTTTTTATTTTTGCCTTGTCGAACGTAATAACGCCTACTATTACGTCAACTAATCCACCAAATATATCTTTTACACTTTGAATAAGTGTTTCAGTAAATTTCCCGATTTCTTTCGAATAGTTATCTAAACCTAAAAGTTCAGCGATTTTTGCTGGTATCCACGAAAAAATACGCAATAAGCTTCCTATCAATCCATCAAATACATCCATAATACCCTGCTTAATGCCTTCAATAATACCACCTTCTGAGTAGCCCCGCATAAACCCTTTAACAAAATCAACTATTCCTAGTATAATAGTAAGAGGCAAAAATAGTTTACCTAATATCCTACCGATGCCTCCTACAAATCTGGTTACAAATTTAAATGGTCCTTTGGTTACGAAATCTTTAATCCTTTTAAAAATATTAGCTAATTTACTGAAGAAACCGCCCTTTCCTGAAAAAATTCCTGACAAAAGACTTCTGATCGAAGTCAATATCTTACTATTTTTAATCTTGTTAAAAATGTTGCTAATAAATCCTACTAGCTTACTATTTTTGACATTATTAAACAAGTTACTAACACCTTTCGCAACCTTACTATTTTTAATCGTTTTAGTAATGGATTGGAACTTAGCTTTTAAAGTGGAAAACATATTAGCAACAGCTTGCCCGATCTTACTATTTTTAATCTTTAAACCAATTTTTTTAATTCCATTTTTTATGTTGGTAATAAGACCACTAAATAATCTACCTAACTTACTCTTTTTAAGCTTCCCCCATAATATCTTAAAAAACTGAACAATATCAAGAAAAAGAGTGGACAGCAACCCGAGAGCTCCAGCTAAAAAACCAAAGCCTGAACCCTCTTTAGGAATTAAACCTTTTAAACCATTAAGGAGAGCATCGCTAATATTTTCAAGAGCATCTGTTATGTCTTGAAACATGGCTTTTTGCTCAATACTTCTCTCAAGCTCTTTAAGATCATTATTTTTCTGTTGATCGATAAGAGGCTTTGCGATATCTTTTGAATTTTGAATCGCAACTTTTTGAGTTACATCTTCAAGATCTTTTCTATTGATAAAGGATTCGTCAGCCATTGTTTTTTTGGTGTCTTAGTTCTTCTTCTTTAATGTGGTCTTTTAATAATGTAATGTAAATCTCCCTTTCCCATGGAATCATATTGTCAAGTTCTGTTAAGCTGTATTTATGATGTTGTACAAGCGAAAACTGAATATGATAATAATTTTCTAATGAGTTATGAGAAAGGGCTAGACAAAAAAATCGTTAAGGCCATTTAGCATCCTTGTTCTTTCTTTGCCCTTTGAACATTTATATTTAATTTCTTTTTTAAGTGCTGGAATACTATCAACCCATTCTTTGATTTTCATAACTTGCTCACTACTTAAAGAATCAATGAATTTTTCTATTTCTTTAGGAGATGCATCTGCTAATGGATAAACCGTTGCATTGTCGTAAACACTCTCAATCACGCTTGTCAATGATTGAACAATAGTGTCATTATTTTTAGTATTTTTAGATGCCTTTTCGGCTTCTTTAAGACCTGGAGCTTTAAGCGTTATACCAACATCGTCGGTTAGCTGTACTTTATTATCTTTTTTCTCGCCGGTTGAAACTTTTATCTCTGAAAGATCTATTGTTAATTCTATAGTTTCATTGCACTCGTTACATTCAAAACTAATTTTAGATGTTTCACCAACGCTTTTTGAACGAATTTGTAGTAGAATATACTCAAGATCGCTCATAACTAACGAATAAAGATCTAATGAACCAAATGTACAGGAATTTATTACGTCCTTCATTGCTGAAATCATATTCCGAGTACTTTTTGTTTCTTGTGCAATCATTAAAACCTTTTCTTCCTTTACAAGGAAAGGTCTGAACTCAATTGTTTCATTCGTTGATGGAACAGTTAAAAAATATTTTGGTGATTCAATTACTGGTAATGTCATAATGTTTTTCATTTATAATTTATAATAGCCGCTTAAGTATTTTAAGCTTGTTGCCAGTGCTATTTATCATCGATCTAATAGGTGCTTCAGTCTCAAAAAAGTCGTACGTCATAGTTACACTTACGAATGCAACTGAATCAGTACTATCGTTGCTGAGGTCTACGCTGTTAACTGCTATAGGATATGCATCTCTTAAACGAACAGCGTACATGGGTGTATTATCTTTATTTAATTGTTGAATAAAAACGTCGGTTTTGTATTCTTCGTCGTACTCCACCAATTGAGATTCCTGATTAATAATAGAATTTTGCCACTTATCAAAAGTTTTCTTAGCATAAAAATCTCCTGTAATTAAAAACGAAAATTCAACATCTTCTTGAATAGAGCTTTGTGGATATTTCCTTGGATTAGCACCGTATGCATCATAATCACCTGTCATAATTAGTTTACCTGGCAAAGAACAAGATTGGCATAATACGCTTATATCTCTAGGGTCGTTGATTAGCGGTCCGTTTCCAATTAATGCACCTAAATTTAAAAATGCTGCAGAGGGAGGAGTAATAGTAACAGCAAATCTGTTTGTAGTGGCTATACCATTATGTTTTCCAATAGTTGCTTTAAACTCGTCAATTGTGACAGGGTTAATTGTATTTTTAATGTCGTCTAGTAGTCCCATAACTTTTTAAGTAAATTGTTTTTTAGATAGTGTCCATACACCTTGTGCTCTGACCTTTTTAAATTGTTCTGATGGTAAGAATAAAACAGACTCCCAATGTTGAGCCGGAACCTCAACGATACGCGATTTAATGTGATCTGTAAGGTAACGTTTAAAGCATGGAGCAAAGTATCTCAGCTTTGCATTAGATGCAAGAAAGTTGTATTTAAGCCTTAAACGAGTGGTCTTATTATATTTCTTGTTGTTTGTGTATTCAGTCAAGTTATCAAAAAATATTGCTCTATATCTAGGTGACAAATAGTGCAAATTAAGTCCAAAAAAGCCGCCTTCAGCTCTGTCGATTAAGAATATTAGAGGAAATCTATCATAGTATGGAAGAGTTTTCTTATGCTTTGGATCATAGATATACATAAACATACGACCAACCAATGGCTTATTTGTGTAATCGAGATTTTCATCTGACAACAACTTCTTCCGGCTAGGCACGGTTTTAATGTTTTGAATTTCCTTTCTAAACCAATCTAGAGACTCTTTGGTATTTCTTTCAATACCGGCAAGAGTTGCTCTATCTTCAATCCTGTTAATAAATGTAGCCATCTAACTCTATTTATAGGATTTTTATACCAAATGAACGTAAAGTATCCTCATGCCATATTTCAAACGTCATACCATACTTGTTTGCGTATGCTGTAGCAGCTTCCCATTTAGATTGGTTTTTTGTGTAAGTCAATACCTCTGTAAGGTATCTTTTAGTCTTACGGCCTGGCTTTTTAGGAGGAACAGTTTGTTTTTTAGGTTTAATTTCAATTAGAAATATCTTTCCATTCTTTGTACGAATAAACAAATCTACAAAATAACGGTGCACTTTACCATCGGTTTTACAACGATACGGAATAATAACTTCTTCAGATGACCAACCTATTACGCCTGGATTATTATCGAGCCATTTAAATGTCTGCCTTTCCCATAGAGATCTGTATTTGACTTTATTAAAATCACCCTCATATTTTTTTGGATTCTTTACTCTATATCGCCCAGAATAAGCCATGGTTTTGTTATAAATAACATTAAATACTTATTTATATGGCAAATTATCTTAAACAGGCAGCGAGCAATATGCTGGGTTCTGATAAAAATCTCGATGCGAAAATTTCTGGTAGGGGCTTCGGAGAGGGCACAATGAGGTTTCCAATGAACCTTGGTGATAACGGAAGGCCTATTATTCATTTTAGCTGCATACCCGATGACGAACCAATGGAATCAATATTTTTTCCAATTCCTCAAGGTATTACTTATGGTGATGGTGCATCTTATACCACCTTTGATGTTGGGATAATAGGAGAATTTGCCAAGTTAGTAGCCGAGACTGGAGAGCTCTCCGTGGATACCGCGTTTTCCGCGCTCGAAAGAACAGGAGAGATGATAGGAGCGGAATTTGATGCTGTAGGTGCAATTGGTGCGAGCATTATTGCCGCAAAAAAGAGTGGGTTTGATGCTTTAGCAACTAATATAGAATTTGCAAATAAGCAAATTATGAACCCTAGGACTAACAGTGCATTTAGTGGAAACACAATCAGAAATTTCCAGTTTGATTTTAAAATGATTGGCAAATCTAATGCTGAAGTAAAGATGATTGATAAAATACAGCAGGCATTTAGGACATATGTGTATGCAGCAAAATACAATAAGAGTAGTAGTTTTATGCTTAGTTACCCACCAAAATGGATAATAAAATTCGTTGATCCGGACCAAAAAGAATTAGATTATATTCCTAAAATTTACAGTTGCTATCTCACTGGAGTAAATACTGTTATAAACCCATCATCAAACACTTATCGAAGGGAAGACCTATCACCATATGAAATAGACATGTCTCTTCAATTTCAAGAAACAAAAATTCTTACTCGCGATGAGTTTACAAACCTTGAAAACGATGGTAATAGAGAGAACGCACAAGATGAAGCCTTTGATGCGCTAATCAATAAGGCCAATGCGGGGGCTGATCAAATCGGTGAAACGGCGAAGTCCTTTGTCGGGAAGCAGTTGATGGAGAAGCAAGCTGAAGCCAAAAAGGCGATGAACGAGGGCGGCTAACAAAAAAAGTAACAATTAAATAATTAAAATGTTTTTTAACCAATTTCCAAAAATCGCGTATAGCATACAAAATAATGGTATACAAAGTGTAATAACCGACTATTTTCGGTATGTAGATGTCATTGACCGATTAGCACAATCTACTTACACGTATTCAACCACTGATATTTTAGACTCAGAACGGCCGGACACTGTTTCACGCCGCTTATATGGCACTACAGATTATTATTGGACATTTTATATTACTAATGATTTTCTTAAAGACGGCCTATCAGCATGGCCGAAAGGCGATTCTGAGATTAAAAACTATATTGCTAATCAATATAAAAACATTTCTGCTTTTAGATTCCCTTTTGGAGATGCCGACAGCAGTGGAAGGAGGTCTACTTTAGTAGGAATTCCTATTAAAAACGAAGCATATTTGCCGTATTTAAAACTGTGTAAAGTAATAGACACTATTTCATCTAACAATAAAAGAGTTTTTTCTTCTGCTAAGATTGTAGACTATGATCCAAATATGTCACTTATTTGGATAGATAATAGTGATGTTACATGGTTTTCTGAGGATGTTAACCTTAATGCTCAATTTGGTAATGGCGGATCAAATGATACAAAGTATGTAGCATTATCAAAGACTAGCATGTTTTACACCGCAGCATCTGTTTCAGATTTTAGTGTTCAATTTATTAGTGATGGTACTTCACAGGCGGATTCCCTACGCAAGTCCTTTATTGATGATCTTAGGCCAATTACGGAAAGATTCAGGCCAAATGCATTTTTTAATACAATACCAGATGATATCTTAGACAGAAACTACACACTAACATCTACGCAGTACTGGAAAGACGGTTCTCTTGCTCCTGCTTATTATTATGATCCGTTAAATATTAACGAAGAAATAAGTGAATTCAATGCCGGCCATGAAGCAACCAATTATGAATCGATATACGATGAAACAATCGGGGAAAACGACCAAAGAAGAACGATTAAAACGGTAAATCCTTTATATATCGAATCGTTTGCGAGAGAATTTAAAAAATTGTTGAATGAGTAATACATCAAATAAAGGTATTGTTGATGGCAAAGGCAATTCTCTAGCAAATTCTGCCTATGATCTAACACAGTGTATCATTGAAAACGTTTCAGGCCAGCAGCGGGATATACGTTCCATGGTTGCTTATACTAGAATACACGAAACTCTTTTTGCGCCTGCGCTTGTTTGTGAGATCGGTATACAGGACCAATCTAACTTTTTAGAAGAATTTGGCATTACCGGTAACGAAACAATTTTTATTGAAATTGTTGTAAAATCCTTTGATGTAGAACGCACATTATCTTACAAATTTATTGTTCAGGAATACAACGATTACGCTAGAAATCCTGATGATACACAGGTTCAGGCTTATACTTTGGTTGCCGTCACAGAGCACGCTTATATTGCACCACTTAAAACAATTTCGAGAACGATATCAGGAAGTAGCGCATCTATTATCGAGCGAATTATGAAAGACGACTTAAATGTGTCTAACTTTGTGCAATCTGGTAAGTGTGGTACACAATTTGACGGTAATATAAACATCTCAAATCCACTGAGAGCTGCTATGACAGTAGTAAGTACTGCTGCAGATATTAATCGCACACCATATTTTTTGTATCAAGACCTTTCAGCGGCCGTTCAACTTTCGCCTTTAAGCTATATTAACGATCGCGATGAGAATCCTGTGTATAAAACTTTTCGTAATACAACCCATCTAGATACTACACCGAATACGCACGCCAACTATCTAGAACGTTCTACGCAGATGCAAAAAGTAAGTTCAAATATCGGATTGGCACCGTCGTTACAAGCGAAGAAAGGTGCGTTTGCATCTGAAAATCGTTATATTGATATTGCAAAAAAGAATTATCGTAAGCACATATTTGACGCGCCGGCAGTACTTAAAAGCGAGCATAGTACATCAAAAAAG
>Ga0181389_1000939_pt1 | contig 11664 bp, 8 predicted proteins | sample 12SPOviralmetaG_FD_130121 | JGI IMG/M metagenome (GOLD analysis project Ga0181389, IMG submission 130121) | Marine viral communities from the oligotrophic San Pedro Time Series (SPOT) site, San Pedro Channel, CA, USA - 12 SPOT_SRF_2010-06-29 | ecosystem: Environmental > Aquatic > Marine > Strait...
ATTTGCTAGGGTAAACACCTTAAAGACCGATATAGGTTAAAGACCTTATTCGGGAAATGCTTGGGTAACGGTTGTTTACTGAGTGTTGGAGAAAAAACGCTAACAAACGAAAACATAGGCAAAGCAAACCAAGGCGGAGCTTTCGACCGTTAGAATTGTCATGAATAATAACTGGGTTTTCCTAACGCTTTTCAAGTGGCAACGGATATCTACTCTGTTGCATCTCGTTAGTTTAAAGGTCTCGGAGCTAACGAGTGACAATTGAGTGACAACGGCACCGCCGGAGCTTTCGACCGCCCAAGTCAGAAACCGTTAGGGTAACGGGGGGAAAGTGAGTCGACTATCACAACGTATACCGTCTCACATTTTTTTATCAAAAGTACCAGTTGTTTCCCGAGAGGTATCATTGGTTACAAACACCCGAACGGGGGTCATGCTCGTCCGAAATACTACCCTGTTTTTCTGACAAGATAAGTGAGAAAAACTACCCTATATTTCTCACCTCATAACTCACATAAACACTTACATACCAATTTGTTGAGGCCAACAAAAAGGTTTACTGGCAAGAGACCCCAAGCTCCGTCACAGCCGCTGAGGGTTGGAGAGGGAGAACAAGGGGCGTACAGAAAAAGACGCGCTCTTTATGTGCATTATTACAAGAGGCACGGCGCGTATGTTAAAGGGACACCCTAAATTGCGCATCGCACTTGAGAGGCGTAGGGTGTTTGATAAGGGGTGAAAAGGGAAAGAAGGCCACCCCCGAGAACTCCCAGAAGTGACCTTCACACACACACACGTATAACACACATACACGTAACAAAATTAACTACAATTAATAAAGGAAGGTAGGGGAAATAGGTCAACAACCAAAACACCTTTTTATTTTAAGCTTGACGGGTTTTGGAACAGAGTTAAACTTGAAGCCATAGGCGTAACACTAAGAGTATACATTTAGTGTTCTAGTGGTTTAACTATTATATCTTACTCTAAGTGTAGACAACCACCGATAACCTATAAAACCTAATACTCTAAGTATACTCTAAGTACACTCTAAGTAGTCTATTTCCCCATATTAGTCCTAGATTGGTTGTTGGTTGTTGTTCTCCCCTCATTGTTCGCACTGTTCGTACACCTTTAGTACACCTTTAGTACACCTTTAGACCCACGTTAGAGCCCCCTCTGAAGACCCTGTAGAGCGCCTGTAGTAGGCATCAGCAAAGGCTTGTAGTTCTACCTTAAGTAAGTCTTCTTTTCTGGTTGCTATATTGTTCTCTGCATCTTGAGCCATTTGTTCCGTCCAGTAATTCACAGCGATACTCAGGGCATCTAAGCGGTCATCATGTGTAATAGCCCCTCTTTCTCTGGTAATACGGGACATTTGGTACATCAGTTGGTATCTGAGTTGTAACTCTGGTGGATACCCTTGAGCAGTCTCATAGTCCTTTCTGATGACCTCTGGAGAGATAATGAGCCTGTGTTGGTTCATTACAGGTTCCAAACAATCAATAATACGTTTTTCCTTTTGTATGTTGTGTCTGACCTCTTCAATAGAGCAAGGGTGTACCTTTTGGAGTATGGGTTTAAAGATTTCGTTGAACATTCCGTCCCCGAAGTTACTTTCCACGATGATGTAGTTAACCTGATGGTTCTTTGCAATCATGGCTAGGGACTTCAAGGTTTCCTCGCTGTATCCTCCTTGTAGGCCTCCCGCCTCGGGAACGAACAACATACCGTTAAGCATCTTTACCACCGCATATCCCGTTTCATCTTTACCGCGTCCACTTGGGTCAATAGCAAGAACACTCCCTGTGTACGGTATGTGTTCTCCAACAGCCTTAAATGGTCGGTGGTATCTGTCTCCGCTGAAACCCACATTAGGTACACTCCCGTCCCACACAAGGTCAGGAGCTTGGGCCCACACAAGTTTCTCTGGGCCTACCTCGTTGTCGATATCCGCTACAATCAGGTCATTAAGTTTCAACGGGTGTCTGTCGGTGTCACTCAGGCGTGTATCGAGCATGAATTGCATTGCAAATCCAGAGCGACCATACGACATTTCTCGTTCTAACAGGTCAATATCTGAGAACCGTGTCGGTTCGGTAGCTTTGCCTTCCTTCTCAGCGTCCACACAGATGCCCTTCACAGCCTCGTTATAGGTCTTTTCGTTCGTCTGAGGGGTGACATACTTAGCAGGCCATATACGGGCTCTGTAGCCCCTTTCTTGTAGCTTTGTGTAGATACTGTCCTCAGTCTGAGGTGTACCTAGGAATATAATCTTAGAGGAATCCTCTGGCTTAAGGATAGCGTCAAACTCTTTTACTTGTTCGCTCAGCTTTTCACGCATGGTCTGCGTAGCTGAGTTGTTCGCTACCTCAATGTCATCCGCAATGATGATATCAGAACGGCTACCTGTTAACTGTGAAGTGATACCCAACGATTTCACTGACGGAGCGTGGCTGGCTGGTGCTGGGCCTACGTCAAAGGATATCTTACTGAACCTTTGTTTGTCGTTGGGCTTCAGGTGAGCCAGAAAGGGAACCTCGTGAATAAGACGCAAGGTGAACGTACTGAAGTCATCAGAACGTGTTTTACTCGCAGAGACCACTAGGAAGTTTAACGAAGGGTTCAGGAGTAGCTGGTGTACCACATAGGCAGAACAAATCCACGACTTACCAACCCCACGGAACGCCTGAATGATGACACGTTTATCATCACCTTGCATGAAGTCAGCAATGTTATACTGGATGGGTGTTGGTTTCGGAAGGTTTAGGTGCTTCCAAATAAGGAACAAGAAGTTCCTAAAGTCTTTGAGTTCGTTCATACGCTACTTATTGCGACTACGATTCGCAGATTTACTCTGGATACGTAGGTTACTACGGGAGTTGTTATGCGGATTGCGGTCTTTGTGGTCAACATCTTTTCCCGCTAGAGCCGCCTTACCGTGTTTCTTAATAGCCAACCTACGTGCTTTGTTCCTACTGGAACGTCGCGCTCGTTGTTCGGGCTTTGCGTGGTAGTTTTCGTATTCTTTTTTATAATTTCTGGCCATTGGATGCAATTACTATGTTTTCAGAGTCGTCTTGGAAGGGAAGCATGTCTACTAGGTTTCCTAATGGGTTTTCATTAGTAACCTGAGCGTGGATGTTGTTGTCTTTTAAAAGTTGTCGGGCAGCGTTAAGGTCACTTGGGGACGCTTCCCCGCTTTCGATGCGCTGGATAAATTCACTTATTAAAAGGTCTTGAAGGTTATATAGCTTGTCTGTTTTATCACTCATTTCTTTGTAATCTCCTTGTAGATTTTGATGCCTAAATACACCATGGTTAAGAAGCCAACACATATCGCAACTGATGTGTTAACTTTATCTAGGGTTAGTGTTCCGAGGATTCCGCTGGTAGCTATAAACGGGGTCACATAAGGGTTTTCGGGAGTCATTTTGGGTTAAAGGTTTATTGATTATTTCTTTTGGAGAAGTTCACGAAGTGGGGTCACATTACCAAGGACTTTCAAATCCTCGCGGCGTACTAAGTCATATAGAAATTCATCCTTTGCGTTGACAAACCTTTTAGTGAAATCATCATCCTTAATGATGTCTGCACGGACTGCTTTATAATAATCCTGCATCAGTGTATTAAGTTCTCTAAGACCTTCATTGGTATACATAAGAGACTTACTCACGGTAGCTTCTTCGTGCTTTTTTCTCCACTTCTTGGAACTGATTAGTTTATTAACTGCGTCCTGTAGAGTGCGTTTTTTACCTCTGTACGGTAGACGTTTTTCACGCAAGCGTCGTGCAAAAGCATACTGAAGAGTAACACCCTCTTCATCAATAAAGGATGTCATCTTTAAGCGGTGTCCTAACGAACTAGGCACAGCTTGGATGTTATCATAAACATCCGATGCCAACACCCGTTCAAATTCTGAATTAAGGCCTTCGTTTTTATGGGGCGCTTGTCTGATTATAGTGTGTTGAACCCACGTCTTACCGCTTTTGACATCCTCACCAAAATAGTCAGTCTTTCGGTTTACAGGTTTAATTCCAAAGAAGGCATAAGCTGTTCGTTGTCCAAAGGTTCCTCCACGTAAGTCTCCCAGAGTTTCATCTTCGGTCGCAGCCATAATTGTCTTACGTACCTGCGCTGGAAGAGGAATATACCCTACCGCCATGCGTCCTACTTGTTGAGCTTTGGCATCCATACCTCCCGCTAGGATAGCGTTAAAGGTCTTAAAGCCCTCAAACATAGGTGTTTGCTCTGTGATGTCTTTTACCGCAGTACTAATCATCCAAGGAATACTCTGGTGTTCCTCTAGAATTCCTGCTTCACGTGCAGATAAATAAGCGGCAATATCTGCTCCAATAGCAATAGGGATAGCCCAAGGTGCGGCTGCACTATAATCCATCCCGAAGAGTTGGAAAGGTTTCAGTTTATTCTTTTCTTTTTGGTCTTCGGATAGCCAGTTAAGGGAACCAGTCGCATCTCCCATCCCCGCTGCCTCCGCTCCGAGGTAAGTAAGACCCATACCAAACGCCGCGTCTACCAAGGCGTCCTCTCTGTATTTAGTCTGCCTCTGCTCTAAGGTAATGATTTCGTCTTGCGCCCTTTTAACATGTTCTGCTGTTGTCTTGTATAAGGGGTCTGATTGGTCTAGTTTTAGTAAAGCGTTTTGTCCCTCATTTATTCTACTTACCCTTTCCTTAATCTTTTGAGTATAAGGATTCATAGGTGTCACAGACCTAAGAGCTACCGCAGGAGCAGCCGCAAAGCGTGCTCCCCTATAAACACCGCGTAGTGGCACAGAAATATAAGGCATAAAGGCATCAATAGTATACGCTAATGTGCTGTCCCCTTTAGCCTCCTTTTGAATAGCTTTAATTAACTGTTCACCCATGTTCTGATGGAACATATTAGGGTCTTCGTGTTGGGCAGCAAACAAGAGATTTTGATTAATATCATTCACATCATCAATGTACTCTCGGTAGTTGTTTAGTACTTGTAAGCCATCTTGGTCTCTCCACATTGTCTTAACGTACCCATCGTAAGCTTCTTGTTGTTTTAAGGGATTATCTGGCTGTTCCAGAATAGCTTTACGTCTCGCCGCTGTGTCTAATCTTCCACGTAGGAGTTGACGACGGAACCCATCGTCCACAGCTGAAATACCACGTACACCTAGAGAAAGCAGCGCCCACCCGCCTCCATTCTTGAAGTCAAGGATGGTGTTCATTGGGTCTTTTTTCCCTTTCAGTCTCGCTTCGGCGGTTTTCATTGCACGAGAAATCGTTGGGTTATTCCCCATCCTAATAGCTTTACTAGAGGATTCCTCCAAGTATTTACTCATGACTTGGTCGGTCGCGCTCTGTCCTTTCATAAAGGTACGTCCCATAGACGTAAGCGTTCCACTCCAATTTAAAATAGCTTCCGCAACTCCCTTAAACTCTGCCTTCGCAAGGGCCGTCCCTTGGTCTTTCCCAAACCGAGCAAAGTCAATCGGAGCCATAACAAAAGGCCGAAGAGCAGACCTCATTGCCAGTCCTACACCAGTAGGTACACCCGCCATGATTGAGGGTATTTGGTCAATAAGTGCGAGCTTACGTGCTGTTCGCACGTCACGCCCAAATTGAATAAGTTTATTACTAGAGTCCATCTCAAGGTTTCTCATGGCATGAGACTGCATCGACATGAACAAATCAAATTTCGCCATTTCTTTATGGGCGCGGTCGATATCTTTAACCTTAGAACGCATACGTCCTTTAGAGTCTGCTATAAGTTTTCTTAGCTCTGCTACTTGAACGTTAACTTCTTTCTTGAATGTGGGCTTTTTAGTGAACTCTGCTCGTTGTTGTCCCAACGTTCCATCAGCTTCCAAGTTAGTAAGCCGCGCGAGTTCTATCTGACCTTTCTCAATCTGTTTAAGTTCTGTATCAGCTGCTTTGTAGTATTTAAGCTGCTCTTCAAGCAATTGAATATGGGGATTCTCCTTCAAACGCTTTTTGACTTCTTTTGCCATGGCATCCTTCTGCGTCTGATTCATCGCAGTCTTCATGCCCTCCATCATCTTAGCACGTTCAGTGTTAAGCTGACGGGTAAGGGCTTTCATGGCCACAGGGATAAGCTTTTGTGTTTTCTGGCGTATTTCCATTTCCTCACGTGTAATCCCTAGTTTTTCTAGTTCTTCATCACTGAGTTTCTTTCCGCCAAATACCGCCTCACTCTCAAGCTTAGTGTTTTCAACCTCACCCAAGATGTCTTCAAGTTGTTTCTCTAAGTCTGGTACATCATCCCCCGCCCTGAGCTTTTTGAAAGCTTCTTCCATATCATACAAAGCGGCATCCTCACGGATTGCACGGATAGAAATTTCTGAGTCCGTAACAAATCGTTCTGCATCAGTACGGTTCGCTTGGCCCCCTCTACCCGATGCAGCCTTTAGAACATTATCCACTTCGTTCAGGGAACGTAAATCGGAGACAAGCTCTAAGAAGTCATCAAACTCAGTTGGGTCTAATTCTTCCCCTCTCTGATACTTAGCTGTCAGTTCTTCAACTCGCCAGTCAACGTCATCACTAAGCTCCGTTTTAAGTTGGTTACTGTCCATTTCCAAACGGGGCATATCAATTCCTAAGCGTGGGTCGCCTTTTATAGCTACAAACCTTTCTTTAAGCCTTTCAATTTGCTCCTGTCTAACGGTAAGCTGTGGTTTTGCCTCTTCAGTAGGTGACTGAGGTTTTGAGGGTGTTTCTTGCGGCTTCGCCCCTAGCTGCTTCTTTAGCTCTTCTTTCTTTAGGTTAGCTTTAATGCCTTGCTTCTTAGCTTCAGCTTGTAGCTCCTTGTAGCTCATTTTGTCGAAGGGGTTCTCAGGAGCTTCGGTCTCTGGCGTTGTCGCAGTTGTTTTGTCAATTTCGGGAGCTTCCCCCTCACGATTTACAGTAGTACTCTCTCCATTTTCTGGAAACTTAGGTTGTTCTGTAGGTGGAGCCAGAGGTTCTAGCTTGGGAGCTTGTCGGTGGTCTCCGGTAGGGTTATTAATATGCTCAGGCTCAGGTGCTTTGTTACGTAGCTCAATCTCAGCATCCCCTGCTCCACGGAAGGACGTTTCGATTTCATCTAATACTTGAAGAGCATCAGACCACTTTTTGACTTCCTTGTTTCTTTTTCTACTGCTCGTAATCTTATGGGCTTGCTCAAGTTTCTGTTCAGCAATCTTTCGAGCATTATCCGCACTATCAGCGGCTTTATAAAGTCCCCAAGCCCCTGTACGTCCAAACACAGAGAACACAGTGTTGAAACCGCCACCAGCAACCCCTGAGAACATATAATCAAATACGTCTCGGTTCTCCCTTTCGTTTAGAACAAGCTGTATCTCCTGACGTAATAAGGACTCCGCAACACCAAGTGCGGCTCCCGATATAAAAGCTTTTCCTGTTTCTCTGGCGATGGGCGCACTTTTCCAAGCTTTCATGCTGGCCAAACTTGGTCCCAACTCAATAAGCTTAGTGGCTTGTGCAGACGCAGCTGCCGTACCAAACACAGCTGCTGCAACCATTTCCCCACCTGAGTAATGCTCTTGTATACCGAATTTTTTACGCGCAGTCTGACCAAGGAAGTTAGAGAAACCCCAAATAGCTGCTTCGGTTGCTCCGAAAGCTACAAGACCTGCTACGGTAGATGTCGGTTCTGGCGTAACTACCCCAGCCAACGCTGCGTTCTTGGCTCGATTAATCCACTTCAACTTATTAGCAATCTTCGTGGCGTAAACGGTTCCCCCAATACCACTACCTATCTCAACACCTGCACTCACAAGCGTACCCATAAGGGCATTGTGAGAACTTATGTTATATTTACTTTGCGCAATACGCTCAACGTCTTCATGCGTAGGTGCAGTATCCCCCTGATAACGGTAAGGTTGTTCAGGGTCTAGAGTCTCGCTAGCCATAGGCTGCTCTGGCGTAACACTAGGTGTTGGAGACATAGGGTCTTTTAGCCCCATCTTGTCGTAGTAGTCTTGTAATGTTTCAGCCATATTATTAAAAGAAATTATATTGAGCAGTTCTGAAAAAATGTTCGCGGCTAGAAAAGTTTTCGAGGGATAAATCCCCGTCTACTACTAGACCGAGGCGACGACCATAATCGAGGAGCTGGGTCTCTTCTTGGGTTAAGTTTTCAAGACTAATGAGTTTTTGAACAGCGTCAAACATGGTTTCACCAAGTTCTCTGATTTCAATCTGTTCCTTAAATAGTTTAACATCTAAGGCATCTAGTCCTGCTGTTTCTAAATCATCCAGTGTTTGTGTCGGATTATCTACAAAGTCGCCTCCGTGAAGGTGTAAGGAGTAACCTAAAGCATCTTTGTAATCTCTTGTGTTAGTCTTTTCGTCAGTACCTTTCTGAATACGGCTTCTCATTTCAGCGCGGTCTGCGTTAACTTCTTCAGTAGACCACTTCTCTTGAACTGTGTTATAAAGGGTAAAAACCCCGAAGCCTTTATTCTTCCTCTCTTCTTTAACTTCCTTAAAACTGGATGCGTTGGTTTTAAAGGGGGCTTCCACTTCCCGCGTCTCTCCAGCAAGTACGACGGCTCCCCGACTCCCCATAAAATATTCAGAGACACTAGGGCTGATTAAGTGCATACTGTCTGAATACTTCACATTATGTGTGAGTTCTTGTTGTCCTGTAGCTGGGTCAAATTTCTTTTTGTCCTCCCCTAGAATGTCACTACCCTCGGTTGCTCGCAGCATATATTCAGCAGATTTTTTAGCATTAAGAAGCAACTCGTCAAAACGCTTCTGGTATTCGTCGGGAAGTAGGGTTTTGTCCCCTGACTCTAATTTCATGACAGCCTGTATTTGCTCGGTCATTGTACCAATCATCAAGGTTGCGTTGGCCGTAGTGACATTACCTAGATTTTGATTAATCTCTAAAGTGGAGAAAATGGAATCTACGTTTTCTCTGACGCTATCTCCTATACCTTTGTAGACAGAACTCTGCATCACATCTGTAACGCCTTGTAATTTTTCATTAGCCGTATCCAAAGCAGTAAAGGATTGTATATTATGCTCTTCGAGATACATTTCTAATGTATAGTCAGGGTCATTTATTTTAATCGACTTAAGCCTATCTACGTGAGCTTGCTGGTCTTTTTCAGCTCTGACCGCTGATGGTGGCGGCTTAAGTTGATTAGCAATATTCACAGCCCGATTGGTAGCTGTTACCGTCCTTTTAATAATGGATTGTGCTCTATCACTGCCATTTACAAGAATATCGTCTTGGATAAACTTTAAAGTCTCTAATCCTCCACCCGCGTCTGTTTCGTCTGTAGGAGCCATCTTTTCTTGTAGCTTTTCCATCGTATAAGTAGGGTCAAGACTTTGGAAGTACTGTAAAGTTATTTGCTGTTTATTAGGTGTAAACGATGCCCATCGCCGTCCATTATTAAAGTTACCAATAGCTTTAACAGCCAGCCCCACGGATTCATTAATAACGCTCTGTTCAATATCGTTTTCTTCGTCTTCTAACTTCTCAATTTCGTTTCGGGCACTTTTAACGATTCTGTTTATTTTAAGGGCTGATTCACTATTATCCTCATAGATGCTCACACCATCCACACTCTTGGTGTTAAAAAGCGCCTCAGCCATGTCCAGCACCTGTAAGTTATTTCCTTTGTGGAATTGCGTCTCAAGGGTTGTTGCCATGATTTTACGTAGTAATCCTGTGGCCTGAGCCCGTGTTTGACCGTGTTTAGTCACCAACTCAGGTATAGCTGTCAAGGTAAGTTCGGAGAGGTCGGTCACGTTAACGTCTCGGGCATTACCATCCATATCTGTAGGGGAAAGAAGAGACGACACCCTGTGCTCTAAAGCTTCAACATCGTTCTCTAGTGCCACTGCGTCTTGAGACTCAAAGTAAGCTAACTGAGCATTTGTTGTCATTTCATCAGTCAGATTGTTCCAAATGGTACGCCCTTCAACAGAGTTGGCTACCTCTTCTCCTACTGAGTCTGCAAAGCTGTCCCAAGAAGAACTAAGAATTGTCTGTGAGTTTTCATCAAACTCCTTCTGCGTCTTGAATAAACGAGCGTTAGCAGAGTTGCTTAATTTTTTGAGCGTATTCGGAACCATTTGGGTTCTAATATGCTTCTCCATTAGGGAGTCCTTGTACGCCTTATTACTCATGAAGTTACGGAAGGTATCAGGCTCTTCCTTCTGTAGGCGGATTAACTCTTCTTCAGCATTTTGACCTGAGATTAGTCCTGCCCGTTCTTGCCCCGCAGTTTGTTGAATGTCTGAATACTGCTTAGCCACACTAGGAAGGTTCTTGAGAGCCTCACTAAGTTGGAGGGCTGCATTCGTCTTAGGGGTAGCAGCGGCAAAGACATTCCAAGTACCTCCCCGCTGAACGCTGGAATTTAAGCTTAGAGGCTCTAAATCAAACTTGGTTTCCTTCCTCTCTCCCTGTCCTGTATTAATTGTAACTGTTTTTGATGCCATATCTTATGAGAATTTCTTATTTAAATAATCGTTGAACCCTGACTCTTTACCAAAGGTGTGCATAGACATACCAGTCTGCGCTCCTCCAAGAGCCGCGCCAAGATAATTAGGTTTTTCAATAGGTTTGTTGATACGAAGAAGGTTAGAACGGGAAGTATGTATTGAGTTCTCTATTCCTAACGCTCTACTTTCTTTATTCATCTGCGCCTGCTGAGTAATGGAGAACAACGCTTTCGCCTCATTCTGTGTAAAGGAGTTAATTAGAGCGTCCACGCTGAGACCAGACACACCTGCTTCACCTGCGCTGACTCTAGCAGTTGCACGAGCTTCACGGGCTTTCGTTGTGATTTGTTGGCGTTTCTGTGCTGCAACGATTGCTTCTTGTCGTTCCCCTGCCCGAACAGCTGTCATTTCCTGAAGGTGGCGCTGCTGCTCCATGATAGTCGCATTCCTTTGCAGCTTTGCTTGGGTTTTTGCTTGCTGTCTCTGCCCATGAATGGAAAGACCTGCGCTGACTGTTCCAAGGGCTACTGCTGCTATTACTGCTGGGGGACACATATTATTTAGAAGGGATTACGAATTCAAAGAAGGGTTGATTACTAAAGGTAAGTTTACGAATAAAGGAGGCTCCACAAAATTTGAGCCACTTAATTGCATCATGGTTATCCTGATGGACGAAGTTAAAGGCTGCGCTGTAAGGCTTGGTTAAACGTTGAGTCCACTCTCGGGACGCTTTAATAAAGTCATATCTGTTGTCGGAAACACCGTCAGTACCAAGACACCAGATGTACGCTTGGTTGGCTATCTGACCTACACCGAACATAGCGAACGGAACGTCATCAGCATCCAAGGCTGTAAGGGTAACATCATCGGTTTCTAGGCCTCTCAGAAGAGACTGACGAGGCTCACCACCCATGCAGGCTATCTCTATCTGGTCTGCTCTACGCATAAACGGATAGATGCTCTCGACATGGTCTTGGGTAGCTACTACTACCTTGCAGGAGCCGTGAGTCTTTAAGACTTTATTGTGCATCTTGGTTATTAAGTAAAATCCCTGCGACCTGTGCTTCAAGAGCTTCAATCTTAGTGACTGCTTCTTGAAGAGCTTTAGTCAGGAGAGGTACAAGTTTAGATTGGTCGATACCTTGGTACTCAGGGTTCCCTTCGTCATCAACAGCATCTTTAA
>Ga0181389_1000940_pt1 | contig 11660 bp, 8 predicted proteins | sample 12SPOviralmetaG_FD_130121 | JGI IMG/M metagenome (GOLD analysis project Ga0181389, IMG submission 130121) | Marine viral communities from the oligotrophic San Pedro Time Series (SPOT) site, San Pedro Channel, CA, USA - 12 SPOT_SRF_2010-06-29 | ecosystem: Environmental > Aquatic > Marine > Strait...
AAATCTTCACTCATTAAAATATTCCTCTACGTTTATTTTACAATCAAACGTTGGAAGATTAACATCATATTTGCGTTTATATTTTACGTTACTATCATATCTATCTTCTAACCATACAAGCTCAGAATCAAATTCTTTAAATACTTTTACTTGCCATTCTAAATTCTTTAAAAGTTTTTTTGCAAAGTTATTTCCAAATGTAAACAAATCGTCTGTATTTGCCTCTGGCCTTTTATTAGGCTCCCATGGATGCCAATCATATGTTGTGCCAGCATACACTTGACTTCGAACTTGTGCATCAAAATCTTTTCTTACAGTAATAAAAATTTTTTCTGCAGGTTCTAAATATAGTTGTTTAAACTCTTCCCAATGTTTTTCATACAGCCATTGATTCGGCATCACTTTATAAACGGTTCCATCATTGGGTCCAATAAATTCTGCTGTAACACCTTCACCATTACGGTGCTCATGTAAATATTCTGATCCTGAGCCTCCAATACTTTTTGCAAAAGTTGTAGAGCCTGTTCTATAATTAGATACTATTACATTCATTATGGTGCCTTGCCTTTATCTTTTTATATTTTTCTCTTAAATGTTTCATGTCTCTATAAAAACGTTTTTGTATTCCTGCAATTATATCCTTAGTTGTTTTTCTTCTTTTTCTTGCTCGTGCTGATTTTATCATTCTCTCGTTTGCTGTACTCATCTATCTTTCTCCAAGTTTCTCTAAACAGACAAAAACGTGTTTGTCCATCTTCAGTTTCATATACAAATTGCATACCTAACATTTGAACTACCTTGCCTTCAAACTTTCCGTTTAAGTTACAGGTGTGTTCTATTAGGTTACCTATCTCAGGTTTTTTAGTTGGCATTTATATGTCCTAATAGTTCTTCACTTACTCTATTTATTGCCCACTTATTCATTACATGAATATCCAGATGCCTCCATCTACAAAGCATAAAGTCGCCTAAACTTTTTGGTTGTTCGAGATAAAAGATTAATTCATTCTTTGCTGGTGCTGAATGTACATCGTCTGTGTCGAACGTTTTGTATAATGAAGGCACTGGAAGTTGTGGTATTGCTTTGTCCTCAAAGCCTCCTAACATGTGTGCGGCTACACTAAAACTGTAATCATTACGGTATAATGTTCCGGGCCACTTGTATAAGTCTTGATAATATCTACTATTATCTTTTACATGTTTTACAGTTTCAAAAAACTGTTTTGTAAATTCTGTCTTTTTAAAATAAACTACTGTTGCCCAATACATACTAATACCTGTTGGGTGTAATCTTTTTAAACTGTCGTCTTCTCTTTCATACATTATATCATCATATTTCCAATTCATCATTAGTTCATTATTATGTTCCCAACATGAATTTAATGCATTACTTAAAATTAGATAGTCTGCATCTATCATTATTGTTTCGTCATATGGACTTATATCATATGCATTACATCTGTCTAAATTATAAAAAGGTAAGGGTTTTAATGTATGACTTGTGTCTTTAAATAAACGTTGGTTAGCATATTTAAAATGTTTATTTTTTTCAACAAATACTATATTGCTAATTGCATTATTAACAAACTCTTCTCCTATTTGAGAAGTTGTATAGTCATAACTTGCTTGATTAGTAACAACTGTAATATCATGTATGTTACAGTTTTCTTTTATGAGATATGCGTTTACTGTTGCCAACTTAAGATAATCTATCTCATCGTTGTTATGTGCAAACATTAAAAAACCTTTAGTCATCAATATCTAAATCAATCAACTTATGTACTTTTCTACTTTTCCTTAATTTTTGATATTCAGCATGATATTCATTGGTTGCTTCAAAGTATCGTGATGTGATTTCCTCTAAGAACTCCTTGAGTTCAACTTCAATCGGATTGTTGTAAATGTCAAGCAATACTGCTTTGGTATGGTCTTGGTCTAACAACGATTTCACAAATGATATTAGTATTTGGTCTATTTGAAATGTGCCACCATTAATGCTATAGTTTAATAGTGTTTGAACTTTTGCTTTTAAATTATTGTGTTGGACATTTAATGTCTTACGATAATTAGCAAACTCTAATGCTTTTGTTAGTTTAGACGACATATTGTATATTTATTAGTCAAAAAAAAGCCAGTTACTATGAACTGGCCCTTTTTAAATATGTTAATATTATAGTTCGCTTGTAGTAGCAGTTGATGGTGCCGCATGTGTTACACCATTGTTTGCTCTATTAGTTTGAATTGTACTTGTTAATGTACCGTCAACTCCATCTACATAACCTTGAGAGTCATCTGCGTTACCGTCGATTCCGTCTGGTCCAATACCATCACCTAATGCGTGGTCATCTCTAAATATTGTTTTGAATGTTAATACTGTTGGGTTAGTTGTACTATTTACTTTACCTTGTATTCTGTAGTAGTTACTTGCATAAGCACTTGAACCTGTTTTAGTATAAAGTGTTGTATAACTTGTACCTAGTTCGTAAAAACCTTTGTTTGCACTTGTACCCGTTGATCCTGAACTAACTAAATCATCTAAGTTAAATGTTAATGTACCCATTGAACTTAAAATAGATGTCCAACTTGAATTCTGTGAACCAATTGTTCCTGCGGCACTACCTGATGTACCACCACTTCTTGCACCTGTAAATAATACTTCTCCACCTGAGTTAAAAAATCCTCTACAAGCCGCTTCACTTGGAAATGTCATTGTGAATTCATGGTTTACTTCAGGAGTTCCTGAACTTCCCCAACCAGTTGTTCTTGTGCTAACATCTGCCGCGTCTGTTGTTAAACTTGCTCCTGGAATAGAAACTCTAGCATCAAACAATGATTTAACATCGGTCATTAAGTTATTCCAATCTGTTGCTGTGATGCTGTCACCAGCCGCTTTATCTGTTCCTGAATTACCTGTTAATGTAATACCTAAGAATGTTGCTATGGATTGAACTTCGTCTTGTAAGTTTTTGTAACCATTATCTGTGCTACTTGCATTAATAGTTTCGCCTGTTGCGGCATCTAAACTACCAGTTGCATTGTTGTAGCCATATATGCTACTTGCAGTATATGTACCTATTGTATGGTCTGCAGGTGTACCTAGTTGCCTATAAACATTGGCAATCATATTATCATAATCTGCAGGCTGAACTGTGTCTGTATTAGCGACAACCTGAACCATATTGGTTCCACCTGTTACTGTTAATGTTGATCCTGATGCCATAATTTAATCTCCTACTTATTAATTGTATTTATCCTATTTGACTCCGATGACTGCTTCTACAACACCTTGTTCGCCATCTTCTTTGTCTTCTAAACTTCTACCTATAACTGCTTTAATGTCTACTTCTTCATCTGCAACACCCCAAGCAACTCCTGGTACATCACTTGCTATTAGTCTTTCACCTTTAGCAACCTTACCAATAACTTTAACAGGAACCCTTCCTGCTAATGCAACTGGAATACCATTTGCTTCACTGTTCATTAAGTATGCTGGATTACTAGATATAACACCAAACACATCGACATCAGCATGTTCTAATGTTTGTGTTATTTCTTTCTCTCCACTAATCTTAACAACTGTACCTGCATCGTATTCTGCATCCGGAACATATATCTCAGCCATATCCGCATATTTTGCCGTTGTTGATACGCCACTAAATGTTGTAGCAAATACTGTTGCAAACTTAGTACCTGACTCACCAATATCAATTGTGTTGTCTGCACTTGCTTTTAATGTGCCACCCATTGTTTTATTAGTTAAAGTATCTGTACTTGTTTCAGTAACAACTGTACTATCAATATTAATTGACACAGCACTAGTACCATCATATTCTGATGCCATACTAATACCAGTACCAGCCGTAACATTACCTGCTAATGATAAGTTGGATGTTCCTGCAACGTGGTCAATTAAAACTACGTTTGCTGAACTTAAAACATTACCTTTAATACCGCCTGTACTTGAAACAATAGTATTACTTGCAACAATGTTACTTGCATAAATGAAGTCTATATCATTAGTTGCATTACCAAAACTTTCAATGTTAAGACCTGAAATGTTAGCCGCTGTTAAGTTGTCAACGTACATGTTGTTAATAGGAGCCGCCGCTTCACCAATATCTAGTAATGCGTTTGCACCTGCTTTCTTAATGTACTGAGTTACGTTACTTGCGTTATTACCAGAGACAATAGAACCAATGTATAGGTCATTATATCTGTTTGTGCCACTACCAATGTCTACTTGGTCAGTTAATGCTGTATCAGGTACTAACTGTGTACTTGAAGTTGTGAATACGTTAGCACCGTTAATATTAGCAGTACCGTTGTATATTGCATTTGCCGTTGCGGCTACGTTGGCGTTTGCCGCCAATGCCACAGCCGTCGAAGCATATTTCTTTCTCAAGTTCATACCTGGCTTAATTGAAGTTCCAATACCGTTGGTAGAGTCATTTAATTCTGTATATACGTTAGCAGAACCTAAACCTTCAAAGTTTACGTTTAGAGATGTGCTAACTGTGAATTCATCATGGTCACTGAATATTGCCATAATGGTTTCACCATTAGTAACACCAGTTCCACTTGAACCATCACTTACATACATTAATGCCAATGTAGCCTTGTAATTACCACTACTATCTGGAATGTATGCAGTTCTTAATCTTGTTCCATATTTTTGTGGGGAACCAATTCCTGCGTCTCCACTATATGAGTTTGTAACTTTACCTGCGTAACTGGAATCTACGTAGGCTGATCCGTCATAAACTTTTAATTTGTCGTCTGTTGTATCGAAGTACTGAGATCCTGCCGCTACACCGCCGCTAGGTGCTGTTGCTGAAACCGTTGCACTCATTCTTTGCCATCCTGAGCCGTCGTAAACTCTCATTACCTTTTCAGACTTATCGTACCAGGATTGACCTGTTAGTTTTATGTCTGGTGAAGGTGCGGATGAACTAGCAAAGTTTTCCAAGTGTCTTATTGAGTTTTGAACAAAATATTGTCCATACCCTGACACGTTTCGACCAACTAGTGCAACACTAAATGAAGAGTTAACCTGACTAGCGGCAACATTGATAGTTAAAGAACCATCGCTATTTTGTACTGAATATGTCATTTGTTATCCTCTATTAATTTAACTGTACTCTTACAGTATATATTATCTCTATTGTTCTGTTTGCACTTTTTTGTACTGGGTGAAAAATCACATGTGTAAGCATTGTACTATCTGTAGGATCAGTTGCATAACTTAATAATGCTAACTCATCGAATACATATAGCCCATCATTTGTAGTACTAGTATCAAAAGTATCTTGTGCTGAAGGTTCGTTATAACCTAATGTACAAGTAATTTTTAAATCTGTGTAACTAGTACCTGGAATGATTTCAATCTTGTCTGTTGTTGTGTTATTACTAATAACTTTTTGGAATGTCCTACTGTATAGTGATGCACTATTTTCGTATGCTTCACTTACTCTAGGTGCTTTGTAAATTACTTTACCTGCGGCGTCAACACTTGTTGCACCATTACCAAAAGCCATGTAATGGACATAAGAATCTGCAGAGTTTGTTAATGCTTTAGCAATCATGTTTGCCATATTACCATAGTGAATAGCATTTCTTTTATTAACTATTTCTTCTTTGGTTTCAGCATCTCTAATTAAGATATGCCCTGACATTTTGATTCCGGCATTATCATCCACTTTAGGGTCTTCGATTTTGTCTTTATCCTTGCTTACACTCATGTTGTTATTTATCACTTTTCATTAAAATACACTTTAATTATTATTAAAATTGTGCAAGAAGTCTATTATACTAGTATTTGCTTCTAATACACTTCCCTTATCTGTTATGCTTATTGCATCTTTAACGCCTTTAGAACCACTATCGAAACCATCTGTTAAGTTAATATCATGATAAAGAATATATGTATTACCACCTATTGCTTCTATAATTTGTCCATCGTAACTTTGACCATTTGCAATTTTATTCTCGTCAAAGTGTGCGTCAAAACCGTCTTGTGAAACACTTCCACCATCTGACCTTACACTTGTATTACCTGCTTCTACATCATATAATAAGTCACCTGTGTCACCATCTAATGTTTGAACTCCGTTTTGGAATCCTGATGTGCCACCAGTTCCGTCAAAGTCATCATCAAATGGAACCTGGTCATCAAATATTTGTACAGGTCTAATCCAGTTATATAGTTCTGGGTCTCTAATTAATACTCCATCACCACTAACCAGTTTGATGTTTTCTGTTTCTTGTCCGTTTCTTACTTCTGCACCACTAACTATTAATGTATTAGGAGTTGTACCTCTAGTACCTCTTACTATACCTTTAAGTTTATTAGATGCAGTATCTCTTAGTTCGTATGTAATTCTTTCGCCTTGTACCCAAATTGCCGCAGGATTTATTTCACTTGCTTCTGGCAATGTGGATGCATCAACTACACTTATTTCATTATCAAATATTTCTAAGTTTGCAGTTGTTGTAGTTGCGGCTTCTACTGTTTGTCTGTAGTAATCACTTCTTCCAAATAAGTCTTGGAATATTTTAAATCTTACTTCTGCACTATTTGTTCCAACGGTTTCTGTAAATGAAGTTGTGTTACTTGTTGTTACAGTTTTAGTAGCATCTGTAAAGAACACTTGTGGTTTAGTTGTAACATCCATCACTAGTGTTTCAAAAGGTTGTACTACAATTAATTCTTCTGGTCTGTCTGGACCATGTGTTGCTTTACTAAATGTTACAGAATCAAATCCGTAATATGTTGAGTCGTCAACTCTATAATTTACATTACCTTGTGTTGATTCGTTAAACACACCTATAAAGTTTTCTACGTCTACTTGTTTATCAAACGTTTCGGTATCAAATCCATATACGTCCCAACCTCTTGTGTCAGTATAGAATGTTGTTGAATGTGTTCCTGGAACAATGTCGGTGAACACACTAGCATCTAATTCTCTGCCTTGGAAATTAGCACCAACTTTTCTCTTAACTAAGTTTAATGCAGGTGTTAAGTTACCGGAGTTCACCATAGCAGTTACAATACTTACATTTTGTATTATACTTGCGTTAGCACTTGAACCATCTCCATATACTAAGTCAAATGCTTTAGCAATTTCACTTCTTACTAATGGATCATACTTCCAAATCTTTTCTGGTGCTGTCCATTTTTGTTGTACATTACTAATATTAATATTAGCATTTGATTCTATGTTTACAATGTTTTGTGCTATACTTACATTTAAACTTTCTGATGTTGGATCATATCCATCGAAATACTCCAATGTAATTGCTGTTCCATTATCAGGAATTCCAACTGCTGGGTTCAGACTCATATCAGATTCGAATGTTAAGAATCCGTTATCGGTATTAACTGTATAGTTAGTTACTGTAACTGAGTTACCTGTGCTTGTTATAGGTATTAATTTTTTATTAACAAATACTTTTAATCTATCTACATCTTCTACATCTATATTAAAACTAAATCCTGCACTTGAACCATCTGCAATTATTGTTTCTGATTTGCCGCCTGTGGTATTTTCAAACAAGTCGCCTTTTACTCTATCAAATACAATAGTTGTATTACTAGTTCTTGCTAAATTACTGCTGTTATAAAACCCTGTATATGAAGCATTGCTTTGTAGAATATTGAGGTCAGCCGTTACACTTTCATCTAGTATTCTTACTTCTTTAGTTTCTTCATCAAAGTAAGGAGGTCTATCAAAGTCTGATGTTGTACCTTTAATAACCTCTACAGGAGTTTTCTTTATGTCACTGTAGTTTCTAATTTTACTACTATAAGGTTTAACTTCATTAAAGTAATCTATGGCTTTATCAAAGTTATCAACTTTAAATCCTTTAAATGGTATTAAGTCTGTTTCTTCTTTTTCAACTTTTAAGTATGTTGACTTAAATGCCCAATCAAGTTCACCTTGTTCTGCGTATGCATGTTTCATCATCTTAAAGAAGAACTTGTTCCAATATTCACTACCAGAACCTACAAATACTTTTTTATAAAGTGCGTATAGCACTTGTCTAATTTCCATACCTAATGCTTGAGTCTGTACATCTGAATATACTGTTGACTTCCATTGAACAGTTTCGTTCTCTTTTGAAATTAACTTGAATGTATCAGTTGCTTTACTGTACTCATATAATTCATATCTACTTGTTGAATTTTTTTGTACTTGTATAATACTTTTATCTAGTACATCTTTTAGTAAGTCAAACTGTTTTGTATCAGTAACTTTTCTTAAAGGTTTATAATCTTCATTGTAATAAAGTTGTGAGTTATCGACACCACTCTTTCTTAATTTTTCAAACCAATTAACAGTATCTAAATAGTTTAATGTTGTTGGAAGATTTTTCCTCCAATCTAAGAAAGTGCTATCCATTTTAACTTCTTTAAATATTTCATTTAAAGCATCAAACATTTGTTTTCTAGCATCTTTAAGATTTTTAAACATTGTTTGATTTGGTCTGAAGTTAGAACCATAACGTTCTGCATTACTTAATCCTTTAGCAGGTACTGTTTGATTTACTGCATTGTATCCTGCTAAACTGTCTAAAAGTTTTAAACTTAAATTTTCTGGTATGTTCTCTTGTGGGTCGCCCTCACCAATTAGTCTCCAACTAGTATGTTTTTGACTTGCAATAGGATCTTTACGTTTAAAATTAATACTTAAAATACTTTCATCTGTTTTAATTAAATCTGATAATGTATTAACTATTATTCCGTCTGGCGATACTATACCTGCAAATGCTATTCTTTCTGCGTAAGGATCTTCTAATAACCTTTCTAAGTCTGCTGTACTTCTGGTTCTACCATATTTTTGTTTTGCTTCATCATTAACATCATAAAGTCCACGTACCCAATAATAGTAGTATGTTAATGTTTTACCACTTCTAGGATCGACATGTTCTTCCTGAATAAATTCAATACTGTTTTTAGGTGCACCTACACCGCTATATTGACTTGGTGGATCGAGACTTTCAATCCATTCAAAAATTTCTATTTTAGCATTAGGGAATAGTTCACCCCACCCAATTGCTCTTTCTGTATTGTTATACCCAATTTTTTCTATACCACCATCAACATATCTACTGATGCCGTATGCACCCGAGCCTTGCTCGTACCATTGATAGATACTGTTAAGTGTCATCCACCAAGTTTTACCTACTTGATTTCTGCCCCAAGTAGTTTTGGTTGGATCATAGACACATGGATCTACAACACTTCTATGGTTAATGTCTTTTCCAATAAATCCTGGTATAACACCTTTAAATGGATCGTATAAATCTATATCATATTCTTTGTGTGCAGTCTCTTCATCATATGTTATGATGTCAGTTATTCTTTTAGTATCAACTAATTTCTCTTGTTTTCTTATTACAGTATTTGCTTCTAAGTATGCCCAGCCGTTTGTATCATATTGGTCAATCCAAACATTAGCCATACTTTCATAACCAGTTGGAGGTGTTGGATACCTTAAACTTTTAAGTACTAGTCCATCTACATTTAATCTTTTTTCTGTATCATTTGTTCTAGGTGTATTATTTCCTGCTAAGTCTAATAGTGTATATTGATACATACCAGCATTTCCACCTTCAACATCACCAGCACTTGTATTAATTTCTTGAGGTCCTACAAATCCAAAGGTGTCACTTCCACCAACGTTGTCATTTATTTTAATTGCTGTAGGTAGGGGATCTTTAATATAGTCACCAGGAAGAATACCTAATAAATCTAGCAGTCCTGGATTGTCGTCATCTCCCCATCTTAATCCATCAATATCTGGTCCACCCACTTTAATTATTTGGAAACCATTATCGTCTTCTATAACCTCAGCACCAAATAGTGGGAAACCGTCAGGGCCAAATATTGGATAGTCATTAATTGTTTCTGCAATGTGTTCGTTAATTGGCAATGGAGGATAAACGCCTTCTTCAAGTCCTAAATCTTTTAATGCATTACCTTTTTGTGAACAGTCTGGAATAAATCTAGATGTTAAATAAATTCTTGCACCAGAGCCACCGCCCATTGATACCCCAGCAGTTCCTAATACATCTGCATCTCCGTCTGCTACTGTTTCTCTTTTAATGTCATACTCTAATGGTAGTCCACTATCTAAGTCACTTGGGAATTCTTTATATATACCTCTGTCCAGAGCAGAGAAGTTTAACGGCTCACCGTTTGGACCTGTTTGAGTTATCATAAACTTAGCAACTCTTTCAACAGGCTTTTTAACAGGGAATTTTGCACTTACTCTAGCATGTTTACCTGCACCTTTAACTGTAATAGTTGGCGGATTTTCTGGACTGTACATTCTACCATTGTTCAATAATGGTATGCTTATTATACCGCCATTCTCATCATATACAATATTTTCATAGTCAACTATTGCACCGCCGCCTGGCTCTTCTCTATTACCAATAATAACTTCTATTGGTAATCTTTGATTGTTTGTTCCTAAATAACCCAATCCTGCATTATTAACTGTTAAAGCCTCTAATGAAGTTGCAGGTAGTCTTACAACTGGTGTACCACCTACTACTCTTAGTATGTCTCCTGGTTTATATCCTGTACCAGCAACACCACTTCTACTTGCTACTTGATTGCTTATTTTCTTAGCATCTGCACTAACAGTATTAGTTACAAAGTTTTGTACACTTGCAGGAGTTCTTATTTTATATGCATTTGCTGAACTATTTGCATTGTTTGAAGCATCTAAGTATGCTTGGTCAACCTGTGGTAAATTCACAGCATCTTGTTGTTGATGTGAATTAAATTGTACTTGGTTAGTTTTTTGTGCCGCATAGTCTAATACTTCTTTTAGTACTCCGCCAGCACATCCGTTTCTGATAACCATTGGGTCGTTGTTCTTTTTAATAATGCTTATACATTGTTCTTTGGTATTTGGACTTGAACCTATGTTTACAATAACTGTGTTACATTGACTTTCAATTGCATTCTTAACATTAGTTAAAGTAGCATTTGCACCTAAGTCCATGTTAATTGAACAATTATCAATCTTAAATGTATCGCCCTTTCCTACTCCTAACGGTTCACCACAAATTTTAACTCTGGGTTTTGGCAAACACACAGGTATTTTAACTGGATGGAATTTTTGTTGATACTTTCCGTTCTTTTTAGCCAGTGGTGCTAATGAAATAAATTTTGTTCCTGATAATACTTGACCACCAGTTGTATTAGGAGTAACTGATCCACCATTGTTACTGGCGTGTGGGGCGAAGTTACTTGAATTAAAATTAAATGGTCCAATTGGACTCACACCTGGTGTAAATGATGGTGTCGGGGTCGCTAATACTCCTGGTATATGCAATCCGCTTAAATTTGTTGTTCCATGAGCTCCACTTCCAGCAACTCCCAATGACCCACCTGGTAAACCGTATCCTGCTGTTCCCAAGTTAAAGTTCAGTAAGCCTCCATAACCCGGAAGTCCTAAAGCACCGCCACTTAAATTACCAAATGTTGGTATAGCAACTGGAACACTAATGCCTCCTGCTGTTGCACCTACACCTACACCTGATACTGGTGGTGTTGTTATTGCTGGTGTTGTTCCTGCATCTTGTGGGAAACAAATATAATATCTAAATGCAATACTTGTACTTGGATTCTTTTCAATTTTAATATG
>Ga0181389_1000944_pt1 | contig 11620 bp, 8 predicted proteins | sample 12SPOviralmetaG_FD_130121 | JGI IMG/M metagenome (GOLD analysis project Ga0181389, IMG submission 130121) | Marine viral communities from the oligotrophic San Pedro Time Series (SPOT) site, San Pedro Channel, CA, USA - 12 SPOT_SRF_2010-06-29 | ecosystem: Environmental > Aquatic > Marine > Strait...
AGTTAGTCCTTGTACATCAGTTAGTCCAGTTGGGCCTTGATTACCAGTTGGGCCTTGGATACCAGTTGGCCCAGTTGGGCCTTGAATACCAGTTGGGCCTTGGATACCTTGATTACCACTACCTGCACCTACAAATAACCAATTGGCTGCTACTGTATAGTTGGCAGCATCTTGTAAAACATAAACTCCATTATTAGCAGGTGTAGCATCATTCCATACAGTAACAGTTAAACCATTAAATACATAAATACCACCGTCTAAAGCAGTCCATGTTGCTGTTAAAACTAAATCTGATTTAGAAGGTACAACAATCCTAGCATCTAACGGTGCACCAACTTGTGGTTCAAAGTTATTACTGAATCCTATTCCTCCGCTTGGTCTATTTCCTGCCATATTGTATTATTATGATTTAAATCTATATTGTCCAGCACCTCTTGGATAACCTGCGTTATTTGTAAATCTAGTATAATTAATAATATTACCAGATCCTGTAGGTACTTCGTGCGTTGTTGCTGATGTTGTCCAATCACTTAATGCTGAAGCTCCCCATTGGTTACTAAATGTATTAAAAAATTGTACTATATTTATTGTACTCCAACCAGCCTGTCCGCCGCCTGCAATAGGAATGTCTACTGTTTGCCTGTCAGCTGATGAAAATGATTCAGCTACTAATGATACTGTTGCATAACCTGACATACCAACTAATGATTGTTTAGTCATTGTACTAATATTTGCTGTTGTCGCAAATACAGGATATACACCTGTTATAGTTTTTGATATAGTACTTGTAGTTCCTGCTGATAATGCTCCAGGTGGATCAAAATCACCACCTACACTATCTTTAGGCATTACTCCTGCATCAAATGAAACTGAATTTGTCCATGTATTTGCACCAGCTAAAATTGTATAAGCTCCTGTTGTTGCACTCTCAGCTAAAGATGTACTTACAACTGGAGAAACTCCAGTACCATTAAAGTTATATGTATTAGGTAATCCACTTCTTTTATTACTCGCAGAAGTATATTGTGGGTTTATAAGTCCTTGGTTAAATGTTGCATTAAGAGTTACTGGTACATTTGCTCCAATTTCTTGAAATGTCGCGCCTGGTGAAATTGATAAAAGAGCAGATGGTGCTGTTAATGCTGGATTTAATGTAGGATATAACATTTTATTCATCATTGCTTCAAAAGTTTCATTTGCAAACGTTTCGCCAGTTGGTATATTATCAAAGGGTGAATTGCCTGGAAACGGTTGAGGTGTTGGTGTAGCATTAGTATAAGAACCTAGACCGCCTGAAATTGCAACTTCAATATTTCCTGATCCAGGCACAGCTTCTGTAACAGTAACCCCAGTTCCTGTAAAATCTATTTTTTTTACATCTGTAGTAATAGATGTTCCACCGTCTTCAATTTCAATAGCTTGGCCACTACCACCACCTACAAATTTCCAATTATTAATATCTTGGTAACCAGCAATACTTAATAATATATAGACACCATTATTAGCCGGGGTAGTATCTTCAGCAACAGTGACAGTCATACCTACATAAATATAAGAACCTCCATCATTAGCTACCCACGTGTCTGCTAAAAGCAAATCAGCTTGAGTAGGCACGATGGCTCTCGCATCAAGTGGTGAAGAAATTTGTGGTTCAAAATTTCCTGCAAAATTAAATAATCCGTTTGTTCTATTTCCTGCCATATTATATTATTATGTTGTAAATTGTAATTGCCTAGCACCAATAGTATTACCATTATGTGTATAGAGTTTATAAGCTACTGACGTACCATCAGGAGAATTTCTATTTTCATTAGTTACAGTAAATGCAGCTAAGCCATTAGGAACAACTTCAAATTGATTTGTAAATGGACTAAATTGTTTTAATCCTGTAATTGTTGACCAAGCAGCAGGTATTGATATTGCTTGCTTAGGGCCACTTGGAACTTCAGCAACCATAGATACTTGTATTGTTGAGGTCATTGATTGTAAGCTCTGTGGTGAAAGTGTACCGGCAGTAGCAGTTGTTGCAAAGACACGGTATACACCTGTTATAGTTCTAGTAATAGTACTTGTAGTTCCAGCAGGTAATGGGCTACCAAAATCACCACCTGCACTATCCTTAGGTTGAACACCAGCATCATAATCAACAGATCCTGTCCATGATTGTGGCCCTAATAAAACTAAGTAATTTGAAATAGTTTGAGCATTTGATGTACTAGTACTTGGAACAGTAGAAGGCAACCCTGTACCTGTATAATCATAGGCATTCGGAAGACCACTTCTAAATGGGCTTGCTGACGTGTATTGTGGATTTATAGATCCTCTATTAAGTGTTGCACCAAAATTTAATGTTCCTAATGTTGCACCAGTTTCCTGGAGACCTTGTTGAGTTAATGTAAATGTTGAAGAAGGGTTAGATAATGATGGGTCTAGTGTTGGATATAACATAGCATTCATCATCTCTGTAAATGTTTGATCTGTAAACGTTGTACCTGCTACAATATTAGCAAATGCACCAGTTCCTGGAAAGGACTGTGGCATCGGTGTTGTATTTGTATAATTACCACCTCCACTATAAATAGGAATATTTAAAATTCCAGCCCCTGATAATGTTGCTGGGCCTGATGAGCCTATTGTTGTTAATCCACCAAACGGTATGCCACCTTGTGCATTAATTGTCACAGTAGTACCTGACGGTGTGGTTACAGTATTAAGTGTAACACCTGTTCCTGCTACAAGAACTGGGTTATATGTAGAGTCAATTAGATCTACTAACGAATCTTGCGTCATTAGATCTCCACTTTCAAAAAGTGCTTTTAATTGATACTTAAGTAATACGGACATAGCAGTTGATAGTATTTGTTTTATTTATCAACCCTTCAAGATATTTAAAAACTTGTCAAATGATACTAGGTGCTTTTTCTTCTTTTTCTTTTTCTTCTTTTTGATAGGCTCTAATAAATCACCGCTTCCGGTTTTTTGGCCACTAAAAGAATTTGCAGAACCTGGATTACCAGGAAGCGTAGCATTACCCATACTCTGAACATTCATGTTCGGATTAAGGTTTACCGCACCGGACTCGTTTTCTCCTATCTTGTTAGGTATTTCTTTTTCGTCAGTTTTAACAAAATCTTCTAATGTTTTAACTGGCAATTTTGACAACTCTTTAACCTCATCTGAAACATCAGAGGATTTGAGTTCTCCTTTTTTATATTGTAATGCTAATGCAAAAAATCTTCTTTGCGCTTTTGATTGAGCTGGCATTATTTAATATTCTTTTTTAAGTAAGTTGTACAAAAATTTAATAATTCTTTTCTTGCTGGAGCAATGTCACTCTTTTCTGTTGCAGGGCCACTTTTCCATTCTATCCAACCTTCTACTATTTCTTCTAATCCTTCTTCAAGACCACGCATAAGTTCAATGTACTCTTCATTAAGTTTACTTTCATTATAACTAACAATATCAGAATATTTAATTTCATGTTCTCCGCCGTCTTGATCTAATGCAAAAATAGTTTTATCTCCCCACATTGAATCATTATCATCATTACCATTACCAAATGCATAAATGATATATTCTTCACCATTACCTAGTTGAATCATACCATCATCCTTTTTCATTTTATTCATTAATGACTTCTTATTAAATTTGGCTTCATTCATAGACTCTTTAAGTACCATTAACATAGTATCATCAGCAAGTCCACTATTCCCTCTTGGTGTTAAAAACTTAACTTTCATCGTTCCTTTCTTACCAGTCTTAACATCTTTACCAACAAGTATTCTGCCACCTGCTTTCCAAGGGTCAATGTAATCTACTTTAAAATGTTTATTTCTACCTGTTACTATTACATCACCATCTTCAATATCTTTAATGTTTTTTTCAATTTCTTTAGCTTCATTAATACTAAAGTCGCTCAATGATTTTAAATTTTTCATATCTTTATTTTCTTTTATTGGTTGCATTATATCTTGTAACGGTTTATAAAACTTATGTATACTTTTTGGAGTCATTTTCTTAAAAGTCTTTTCATCATCTATCTTTAATGCATTCCTAACTTTAGACGCCGAAATATTTTCTTCACCTCTTTTTATTTCAAAACCTTTAAAGCTTGGATCAACACCTAACTCATCTCTATATGATTGTTTATTAATCATAGCACCGTAAGATTTCTTTCTATCAGTACCATAACCCCACATCATAGGTTCGTATGTTGGTCTTGCTGCTGCAAACATTGTATCAATTGCACCATTAGGAACTACAAAACTTGCTTCTAAAAATGGGTATTGTTTTTTCATTTTAGCAAACATAGCTTGTTGCATACCTTCATCAAATGGCCTTTTTTCTGGATCAGGCTTTCCACCTCTTACCATATAAACTACAACAGGTAATCCATTTTCTTTATACATTTTTTCAAATACTTTAACATGACCTAATGTAAAAGGTTGAAATCTACCGACAAACATATTTACTGGCTTTTTACCTTTTTCTTTATGAGGAACGTTTAAAGCTTCATTAAGTACTGTAGGTGTGGTTCTATTTTTTACTCTTTGTCCATAAGGAGAAAGTGAAAAAGTTTTAATTCCTGCTTGATCTTCACTGATATTAAATAAAGTTTTATTTCTACCTAACCATCTTTTATTAGCTTGGAGTTCAGTAAGAATTTTAGACATTTCTTCTTCAGTAATGTGGCCGTCTGAAATAGCATCTAGAATTACACTTCTGATTCTAGCATTTGTAGATACATTTTTAGCAGGATATGCTTCTGTATATCTTCTCTTTACTACAATCTTTTTTTCATTTAAGAAATTATTTAAATCATTTATGTTATCCATACCTTATATATTTACTTTACCATTTTAATTCCCATCATAGATGAAAAAGGATTCCACACTTGTCCCTTTTGTTGAAACTTAAAGTTAGCACTACTAAACTTTTTAGTTTTAAATATGAAAGCTCCTGCTTTAACTTTAGTATCTAAATATACTTGTTTAACATCAGTTACTTTTTGTGTAAGCTGAGTTAGTACATCAGAATATTTTTCATTTAATGCATTTGCAGTTTCTACCATAATAGGATAGAAAATCATTCCTACTCTGTTGGAATCATTTTTTTCCATTCTCTCCTCATATTCTTTTGCATATTTAGTCGAATCAATTTTACCTCTCCATGCTCCAGTTTTTTCTGATAGTGTTTTTATAAATAATTCAAATTTATTTTGGTCTTCTTTAAATAATTCATCTAAAAATTTAATCAAGGCTTCTCTTGTTACAGATTTTTGATTTAAGTTAGCCTGCTGTAAAACATATGAATAGCCCGATCCTTGGTTAGGTCCTAGTATATCAGCAGCTAAATTCATTACTTTATTATATGTTGTTGAATTTCTATTTAATTCATATGGGTTTAGCCACACCTTAACTACATCTTCATAAAATGTTGTTTGATCTACATCTAACATAAGGCCATCATTTCTTTTAGCATTATCAATCATTTTCATTATTGAAGATCCGCTCGGTGTACCTCCGCCGCCTGCCTTAGAAGAAACTTTATATTGATCAAATTCAAAATCAACTAATGCTTCATTTGAATTCTGAGGATATGATAGACCTTCTCCAGTATCCTTAATTATATTAAACATCATTAATGCACCTAACACTTCACCAAAGTCATTAGAAAAATTAGCTACAGAAACCTGATCTATTCCATCAAAGAAAGGAGCACCAACTTTATATACTATAGGAGTTCCACTAGAAGCATAGACCTCAAAATCCGAAAAGGTGCCAACTTTATTTTTTAATACTATTTGCATAGAATCTTTAATGAATTGTTTATAATTGTCAGGATAAGATGTGTTATCTATAAACTGATTTACTTTAGTAACAACTGCTACTCCTGTTTTATATGTAGTACTTGCAAGATCCATTGCATCAGGAGTTAAATCTTTTCCTTTTATTACTGCTGCTTCACCTGTCTTTGCACTTACTTTATAACGATTGGTTAGAAAAATAGTATCTCCTCTTTTAAAGTCTTGTCCTAATATTTGTTTATTAGCTCTTAATATTATTTTATAAGTATGAAATTGACCAGAAAAGGTTTTACCAACATCTTTATGGTAATGGCCGCTAGGAAAGCCTTCTATCTTATATGCGGATGAAGGTACTTTTAACCCTTTTAAATATTTCTGAATGTTTTCTTCGGCTGTGCCATCATTTGCTCCAAAATTAGCTCTTACATATTCTGGGCTATATTTAGCACCTGCAGAATCTCTTCTTGTTTGTGGGAAAGTTTTTTCATAATGCTTTAACCAATTAGCCTGTCTTTCTTTTACGTTAGGTTGTTTCTTTGCTTCATTTAAAACATCAACCTTTCCTAAATTAATAAAATTATTATAATTAAGAACCCTTTCTTCTACAACTAATTCTTCTAAATCTTTATGATTTATATCTTCTTCTACTTTATTATTTAAATATTCCCCAAATGTTGTAAATTCCTTAGAAGTTTCTTTATTAATACTATTACTTATTTTAGAAACCATTTTATTAAAATCATCAATTACAGATGCGGTCATAACTGCGCCTACTCTTTTAGGATTTCTTTTCTTTCTCAAAGATCCTAACATTATCTTATATAAGTTCTTTAATGAATCTGATTTTTGTAAAAGTTCTTTAGTCCTATTATTTTTAATTAACTCTAAATTTACATCAAATTCTGGACCTTTTGCAAAGTCTGCTTTTTGAATATCTAATTTTTGTAAATCATTTCCTCTTTTGGTTGTATAATCATTAAATAAATTGTTTACTAATTCAACATATCTTTCTTGTGGTGTGTTCATTAGCAATTCACCTGCTCTTAAACCTCTTTCTTCTATAAAAGCTAAAATATCTAATAAAAGAATTTCATTAATATCAGCAGGAGCTCTTCTTAAATCTACTGGCTCCTTGTCTTTCATTAACATTTGAGTATAAGGATCAATCATTTTAGCTGTAAATGTTTGATTTGTACCTGGCCTGTAAAATTTAAAGATAATAGAATCAATAGGTTTATCTAAATCGTTTTGTAAAGTAGTTTTATTAATAGTAGGATTTAAACAACCAATTAAATATTTTGCAAAAGAACTAGTTCCAAATACCTCTAATTGATCTTCTTTTGGTGTAGAAAGAAATTCTCTAATCTTTCTTTTTTGTTCTTCTTTTAAATATCCACTAAATATTGGAATAAGCGGAGTAACCTGAAACGCCGAAGCCCAATCTCTTAATACTCTAGGATCTTCAATTACTTTAGCAATTTTTCCTTTAGCATTTTTTACTTGGATATGAGTTAAGATTAAATTATTATCAGGAAGATTATCATATTTAATAGCTCCTGGTTGATTATGAACAAAATACTGAAAGCAAAATCTCCAATGATCTGGTAAATCTTGTATATGTCCTTCTGTTTGTTTAAGTATGTATTGGATTGCCGGTTCATAATACATCATTAGTGTTCGGTCCACTATATTGATAGGCATTTTGTTATTGCCTTTAAAAAATTGTATTTGGTCTCCATGCTTCTCAAATGCAAAAGACGACCCGGATAGTTTTTCGGTCACTAGCAAATAATCTTTAAATAAATCATTTACGAATTGTTGCCCTACTTCTTTATATATGTTTGTTAACTCTTTCATTATTAGTTTTTAGTTATACCTTTTATATATTAGATTTAAAGAATGTTTAAAACAAAAAAGATGAGTCGTTTAACTCACCTCTAATACACTTATATTATTTTCCTATTATTATTACATATTAATTATGATACATCCATATAATCTCCATAATCGCATACCATACCCTTTTTCTTTAGTTCCTTACATACCTTATCTAAATCATCAGTTTCATAATATGCAGGTACTTGGTTTTTAATACCCATTGACTTTAATAGCTTATTGGTATCATCTAATCCAATTTTAGATCTTTTACTAACATTAGCGGTTTTAGCTACATCATATAAACTAGTTCCATAAAATCTACCACCTTGCTCAGTGTAAACAAAATTTATTCCTTTTATCTTAAATGACTTACCACTACGGTCTTTGTAGTTTACAGCTTCATTTATAAATTCATTAAAGTTTTTCATATTATGCTAATTTAGATTTACCATCCCAGACCTTTACAATATAATCTTTACCATCCTTTTCTAAATATCTTGGATCTTGTTTAGTAGGTCTCATTAGTAATCCGTGTGATCTTTGACCTCTCCCGTGTTTACCTTTTCCCATATCATATCCTCTCTTTGCCATCCAATCAGATCCTCCAGAAAAGTAAGAAGCAAAATATCCTCGGTTTGATCTATCATTAGGATCCATACCTTTAATTGTTACAATCATATTTTGTAAATCTTTCCATTTAGATTTGCCTTTCTTTTCGGCATAATCCAATACCATCTTTTTAATAGTGTCCATATCCTTTGATTCATTAAGGGATTCAAACGTGTGTAAATAGTCCATGTTGTTGTTTATTTTATTATATAAATATAATCAATTTTATTGGGATAAAAAAATTATTTCACTAAAAGTTATTAACAATTATCTACCAAATTTAATTATACCCATTAATTGATTAATCGCAGCGAAGGTACCAGTTAACTTATAAATCTTACCTTTATATTTAAATACAATACCTTCAGTTGGAAATATTGATTCTATACCGCCAATACGACTTAGTCTTGCAAGCTCAGCTTCAACCTTTTTAATTTGTTCTACACCGCCGGTCTTTTTAATCTTACTTGCCTGAGTTTCAATTTCTTTTCTTAGTCTTTGTGCTTCACCTGATGGATTAGCAGCTAAGAAGTTAGAAGCATTTTTCATAATAATAGAACCAAGCTCTAAAAATAAATCTTCAAAAGGTCTAATGTTTTCTTTATACTTTTTAGCAACATCTTCTTTATCAAACTTTTTAACTAATGCAGCTTCTTTAGGACCAACCTGTTTAGCCAAAGATCTCATGTTTAAACTCTTCTTGTCACCGTATGCCCATCTTCTGAGTAAACCTTCTTTAACATCTTGAGATAGTGTTGGAAATTCTTTATCTATTAATTCTCTCCACCACATTTCATGGTATCTTGAAACTTCATCACCATCATTTAAACCATATCTTTTTTCTAAAGCATTAACTTGATTAATAAACTTTTTCTTATTTGCAGTAAAATCTAAATCTCTTTGTAATTGAATTACTTTAGGAGGTATAATTTTAAATGTTTTGCCAATATCAGATTTTACCTTTTGAAGTATACTTGTTATTTCTTTGGCAGGTTTATTGTTTGTACCTATGATATTACCTTTACCATCTGTTTCTTTTATTCCATGAAATTGTATAACATCAGTATCATAATGAATAACATTTGGATTTAATGAATAGATTAATTCCATATTCATAAAATCTTTTCCATTCTTAAAATACTTTTCTTGATCTGCCGGAGAAAGCTTACTTAGCAATTTATCTAAATCCCTAGCAGCAAAAATATATGTATCTTCAACCAATTTTGATGCATGACCAGTAAACATACCAATAATACCATTAAGATCTAATGGATTTGCCATCTGTCCTTTATTTCTAGCAAATTTTACTTTACCATCCTGCATAGTTACAAATAGATTTTGCCCATCAGTCTTTTCGGTAGGATCTTCTTCAAAGTTTAATTGTCCTCTAAGACCAGCATCAACCATTGCTTTAAAATCACCAAAAGTTAAATCTTTATCATCAAATGGATGCTGCATATGACCAGCTGCACCACCTTCAAACAAAAATGGCTGACTTTTGTCAGTCAGCCACTCTTCAAACAATTTTATATGTTTCATTTAGTTTGTTTTTATTATGATCCCATAGTGGATTGTAAAGCTCCAACCATTGCTCCGTAGTCTTCACCATACTTATCAATTAAACCATCAGCAGTTTCAGTTGCTTTAGTTTCATCAAAATCATCTCCAAATGCATCTTTTAACATTTTCATTGCATACTCTTTAAATTGATCAGCTGATTTAATTTCTGCTTCATGTAGTTTACCTATTTTATTAGCAGCAAGCTTTCTGAATTTTTCTGCAATTGAATCATCAGGTAATACTTCTTCTTCTTCCTTTACGATTTCAGTACCGTCAGCTTTATCATCTGCTTCACCTTTAACTACATCAGTAATTTTTTGATCAGTAGTAATTAGTTCTTTACCTTTACCTTCAACAGATTTAGGCTTACCCATATCCATCATATCCCCGGCAATACCGGCAGCAGTTTCTGGTCCATCACCTTTAATTGCAGGAATTGCTATACCATCATCTCCAGCTTCTTCATCTTTAATTTCATCGCCTTCAACTTTAGTAATTACTTCGCCTACGCCTTCTTCTACTGATTCGTCCTTTTCATCCTCGTCTTCAAAATCTTCGCCATCATGAGTTTTAGATTTGTCTCCTTTGTTTCCACCTAGTACAACATCATCATACTTTTCATTAGTAGATTCTTCTTTCTTATCATCTTCAGCTTCTTCATGAGCACCTTCATCTTTCTTTTCTTCATCCTCATAATCTTCACCATCATGCGTTTTAGATTTATCGCCTTTATTTCCACCTAGTACAACTCGGTCATACTTTTCATTTGCAGATTCATCTTTTTCATCTTCATCTTCAAAATCTTCACCATCATGAGTTTTAGACTTATCATCTTTATTTCCACCAAATACAACTTTATCATAAGCTTCATTAACAAATGTTGAAAAAGACATTATTTTAGATTCGTTCTTTTCAGCATCTTCCTCTTCTTCTTTATCATATTCAACATCTTTCTTTAAAGCATCGATTTGTTTATCATCAGATTTAACAGCTCCTTTATAATGGTCTGCTTTTTCTTTATCATCTTCAGAATCAACTTTCTTATCGCCTTTATCTTCCATTTCATCACCTTTCTTTTCATCTTCCATACCTTCCTCTTCTTCATCTTCACTAACTTTTGCTTCAGCAAGAGGATCAGCAGATGCAGCTACAGGAACAGCGTAATCTTCTGGTTCTTCATCATCATCATGATATTTAATATTCTTATTGATAGTTTCTTCTTTTTCTTTGATGAAATCTTCGAAAGCCATAATTCTTCTAGTAGCTTTTGGAGTTTCTTCTTCTTCTGAAGCAACATCAACACCATCCTCATCTTCAACCTCATCGGCTTCAGCTGGAACTTCTTTAGTGATTTCTTGATCATCAGAAACTTCTTCACCTGCTTTATCTTCTAAAGATTTAGGTTTACCTGTAGAAAGAACTTCGTCTTCTATATCCTCAGCTCTATCTTCTTCTACTTCTTCTTCAGCTACCTCAGAATCAGAATCAACAACCTCTTCATCGCCTTCTTTATCCTTAACACCTTCTAATGATTTTGGTTTACCTTTGGCTTTCATTTCATCCTCGATATCTTCAGCTCTGTCCTCTTCAATTTCTTCTTCAGAAATATCTTCTTTTTTAGCGGAACTCTTAGCTAATGATTCAAGTTTAGAAAGTAGATCTTTTTCTTTCTTTAATTCTTCTATACTGTCAAAACCAATCTTTTTGATCAATTCCTCAACAGCTTCTTGGCTTACTTTTGCAGACTCTGTGATCGGTTGATCTTTA
>Ga0181389_1000945_pt1 | contig 11607 bp, 21 predicted proteins | sample 12SPOviralmetaG_FD_130121 | JGI IMG/M metagenome (GOLD analysis project Ga0181389, IMG submission 130121) | Marine viral communities from the oligotrophic San Pedro Time Series (SPOT) site, San Pedro Channel, CA, USA - 12 SPOT_SRF_2010-06-29 | ecosystem: Environmental > Aquatic > Marine > Strait...
TTGCGATCAAATATTAGATAAAGGTTCTTTAGTAGTGTTCCCCTCTTTTATCTGGCATCAAATTACACCAGTAACCAAAGGTATTAGAAAAAGTCTAGTGTTATGGAACTTAGGCTACCCATACAAATAATGTTTTTTTTAATATTTAAACGTAATAATAAATTTACTTCATACTCTAATCAAATATTCTCTACAGAAGAAGAAGCAACAGATTATGCTAAAAGATCATTTAAAAGAAAAGATGTCTGGCAAGTAGTCAGATATGACAAAGAGAACTACGATAAGTATTGGTATAAAACCTAATTCCAATTGTAATTGCTAGTTTGATGATCTGAATATTTTACAGACTCCTTACTTGTAGCATATTTCTTAATGTAATTTGTATTAATAAATTTTAAATCAAGATCACCCATGTGTGTTGCAAGATCAAATGGGTTTGTATATTTACCCTGATAACACCAATAAGATACATTCCAATGTCTAAAGAAATAAGTCTTTCTGTCCACAGGGAGCTTTAAATTTAATGATTTAACTGCTTTGTCTAGGCAAGTAATCATATTCTTTAAATCATAAAATTTACCTCTTGTATTAAGGAACAAACATTCTTGATTTTTTGGTAAATTATTTATGTAATCAATAAGCTGATCTTTTAATGATGCACTTATCTCAAGCTCTCTATAACCAGCTTTTGTTTTAGGAGGTACTAAATTTTTTTCAAAATCTACTGAATTGGTTATTTCAAATACAGGTATGTTTCTTTTAAAGTGAAAGTTTTTTCTTTGTGCTGCTCTTGCTTCACTAGGTCTACAAGAAGTTTCTGCCATTAATTTAAACATTAATTTGTATGGCTCAGATGGTATTTTTGAAATAATAGTTTTTATTCTATCAAAGTTCCATTCTTCAAAGTTTATTTTACCATGTTGTTTAGTTTGAGGTTTATCTTCTTTATCAAAGAAAGATCCTGTTTTAAATATATTTGAAGAAAAAGGTTTATTATGACCAACCTGAGTATCATATATTCTTGAAAAAGTATGAAAAATTTTAGTTTTATATTCATACTTTTGATCTGCAAGTTTATCTATAAAGTTTGCAATATAAGTTGCATCAATTTTTGTTAGATCAACATTACCACAATGTTTTAAAATGTGTTTATAATGTTCAGAATATTCTTTAAAAGTTGTTTTACTAAACCTTGTTGTTGGTTCATAGGCTCTGGCCAAACATTTCTTTTTATATATATCCCAAACATATTTTAAATTTACTGATATGTTTATATCAATATTTTTAGGATTAATATTACCTGTTCTTAATAATGTTTTTTCTGCTTCTTGTTCTAACCATTTTTTATTGGGACTTTGTATTACTTTTTTTTTATTTTGATCTTTATATGTAAATGTAAATGCTTTAAGTGTTTTACCTTTAGCATTTATCCATGTTCTTTTGCCTAGCTTTATTTTATTCATATTATTTCTCTTTCTTTGATATTAATTATATTACTTTTTAGTTATCAAAATTGCAAGAGAATAAAATGGTATATGATGCTAATTTGTGTCATTTTATGTTGCTCTTATGTTGCACTTACAAATAGAAATTTAATAAAAATTCAACTTATAAGGAAAAGTACAGGCAAAAAAAAAGATGGCTTCAACACTAAAATAGTGTAAAAGCCAATAATTATTAATTTTTTTAGTATGCCCCTGTAGCTCAACTGGTAGAGCAATTGATTTGTAATCAACTTTCTATCCAACAAAACTACTTGTCTTTTCTTACTTATTGTATTTTTATGTTTCCTATATGTTTCTGATAACATTCATAATAATGATAATCATTTGGAAACAAGAAACAAGAAAAATATTTTACCCTCCACATAGCGAAAGCTACCCCTCTGATACAAAATCAGAACTGCAATTAATACTTGCACCTATTCTTAAATTCTATGAAGTTCTATATGCTTTAGCACTTATAGTGCTTTTGGCTTTTGATCTGCTAATGCCTTTTTTCTTTCTTTTATTAACATTATACCAAAGACCTTTTTTAGCAACTTTGCCTGACTTAGTTTTGTGATAACCTTTTTTCATTTTTTTCCTTTTCTATTATTTTTTTGTAATCATCTTTTTTCATACATTCATAATGAGCTTTAGTCTTGTCTGCAAAAGCTACAAAAGATTCTGTGTTAATCATTTCTTTTTGGCAGTATCTGCACTTGCCAATATCAATAACTATTATGCTTGGTTTCTTCCAAGTTTTCTTAGCCACTAACAATCCCACTTTCTAAGTGCTTTGTTTATTCTACTGTTAGGATCTCTAGCTGTTTTCTTTGATGTAAGTTTCTTCTTCATTCCAAGCATACGCAAACAAAAAGCCTTACGTCTTTTAGAAGTCTTTGACTTAGTAGGTGGTTTAAGATTACCACCAGTAGCTCTATTGTAAGATGCTCTGCCTTTAGCATTAAGTCCACCAGACTTAGACTTACCCTCTTTTTTTTGCCATGCTGGAGATGCCATTATGTATCAATCCTTAAATCTTCTTTACAAGCAAATTGAATATATGCTTTTTGTTTATTAACAAATTCTCTACTAAAATTTGAAATTAATGTGTGTGAATAGTTGTACCCATAAACAGCACAATTATAATGATCTTGAAAATGAGTTATAGTTGTTGGAATTTCTTTACATTTATTTCCCTCAATTGCTGAGCAAATAAACATTATTATTACAAACTTCATTTTCTTTTTTTTCCTAAGTAATGTTCTGATGGTTCATAGTTCCATTTTTTTCCATGATGACCTCTTAAATCTGCATACAACATTCTTAGTTTAACTATTAACTTTCTTATATTTCTTGACATTTATTTTTTATCTTTATTCATTCCACCTTTAAAAATTTGAGTACCTTTAATTCCATAAATACTTGCAACTACAAGAATCCATAAATTTGTGAACCATCCAGGAAGATTGGCAAAATGGTCAAAAAAAATATTTACTCTATCCATTACAGATGGATCGTCTGACCATACAGCATAAGCAAGAATTGCTATCGGAGCAGATAAAATTATAAGAACTGCTTCGTCTTTCCAGTCCGATTGCCTAGCTTCTAAAAGTTTTCCTGAATATTCTAATTGTCCATCTGCCATCTTAGAGGCATGTTTAGCTTGAGCATCTGCCATAAGCATTTTAGTTTCTTGCTTTTTTTTATAAATATGAGTACCAGCATTTAAAGCTAGTTTAATTGCACTTAACCACATTATCCTACCACCTTCCCTTTTTCCCATTTCATATCAGGCAATGAATTTTCATACTTTTTGCCATCATAAGTTAATACTTGTTTTCTATTTGATCCTGATTCATTGTAAGATACATGAACCCAACCACCAGCAGGATCATCAGGATTAAAAAATTCTAATATAAGCTGGTCAAAGTCCACATTATTTTGTAACCAATAAGCTATTTGAATATTTGGTATTCCAGCTATTTCAAAATCTACTGCTTGACCTTTAGCATGTTGTGATGTTTTCTTTGAACCTATAGCTTCGCATAATTCTTCTGATCTATAACCTGATGTTATGGTTATAGGCTTTTCAAATTTAGCTCTTACAGGCTCAAGTATTTCATAACAGACATTTTCTAAGTTTTTAATATCACCAGATCCAGGCTCATTCTTAATGCCTTTTCTAGTAGCAGTCATAGACTTAGTAAATTCTTCTAGTTTAAAATGTTTAGATAGTTGCATATATTAATTTTTACATTTACAATTTTCGCAAGTGCATAAATTTTGTTGATCGTTGTGCAAGTGAAGTTCATCTTTACAATGACACCCACATTTGCAATCTTTACATACCTTTTTCTTTTGTTTTTTTTTTGGTTTAGATTCAAATAGTTTAGCAATAGCTTCACTAAAATTATCTATAGCTGTTAAAAATCCTATTATATATTTATCCATTATTCTAAAATCAGTTTCTTGATTGATTGTGAACCATCTATATTAGTTTCAAGTTCTGCTTTAGATTTAATACATCTATATTCAACATTGGAAGATACAGTTCTATTAGCAACCCTCTTACCTCTTAAACATTCTGATAGAGATGGTTGTAATCTTGCTTCTTTAATTTCGTTATTGACTAACATTAATAGAGCTATAACCACTTGTTCCATTAATGATCTCCATTAAGTTTTCCAATATTTGTTCTCACATTGTCTTTTAATTTTTCTATATCGTTTAATGCTTTATCTAAATCTTTAGCAATAGAGCCAATCATTACTTTATTGTGCATCATGTCATCTACTCTTGTTGTTAATTTTTCTACTTGGATTGCCAAATGTTCAATCAACATAAACTGTTCTTGATCCACAGGCTTCTGCGTACTAGCAGCTAATAAATCTTGTTCCATTAATGCTTTAGAAGTTTCTAAATGTATTATCCTGGAGTTAATCTCAGCATAAGTCCATACTGCAATTGATATTGCAGCTACAATCATTATCAATGTTTTTAAATCTGTTTTAAAATGTGTTTGTTCTGTAATCATTCTGGTATTGGTAATTTAAAATCTTTAGGTGGTATTAATATTTTATCACCCATTAATTTTACATCAGGGTTTTCTTTTTTATAATCATCTTTAATTGAATCCCAATAACTGCTAGAATCTTCTGGTCTATTATCAATACTTGTTGGAGCAACACCTCTACATTTAGAAACCAATAATTTAAAATTAGGATTGTGTGCTAAACTAGAATTACTATTAACCCTACCACACATTTTCATTAACTCTAATTGTTGTTTGATAGCAACATTTTCTTTTGATGTTTTACAATCAGTACCTAAATATTTTCTAAATGTAATACTAAAATTTTGTTCATCATTATCATAATCACTGTTATTAGATGTTCTATAATCTGTATCTCTATTTCTATCTTCTATTCTAAAATCTACTTCCCCACATCTTACACCATACTCATTAAGATATTCGTTTCTAGGATATGCAGGTTCTACAAAGAAAGCCAATAGACAAAAAAGAATTATAAGTATTCCTGTAAAGTAATAGTTCATCCTGGCAATCTCCATTGTTCATAAATCCTTTATCTATTTAAATCTTTAATATCGTATGAATGTTCTCTTACTTGGTCAGCAAGAGTTCTGTATAAATTTTCTGCCATCTGCCATGTAGCTTCTGCTGATGATAGTCTTGTATTCATTTCTGCAATTTTTTCTTCAGCAACTTTTAAATCTCTTTCAAGATTTACAATTTGTACTTCAGATTGATTGATTGTAGTTGTTAAGTTTAAAACATATTTTACAGATGTAAAACCCCCAACTACTATTGAAGCAACTACTGGTATAAATATAAAATTCTTTTTAAATAATTCTGCAAAATTCATTATTCATTTCCATGATCTACTAATTTAATTTTTATTCCTAATTTTCTTTGCTTGGCAGTAGGAGATCGCCAGATTTTTCTTCTGTATGGTAAAATGTGTTTTCTAAAAGTGTTAGTCTTTATGTCTAGCAATTTAATATCACCATCAGGAGATACAGCAACCAAATCAAAAGGACATTGAGGATCACAAGCCTTTGCTACCCAATAACCTTGTCTTGTTAAATTAACAATTTCTTGATATTCAGAAATAGTTCCTTTAACATTTGTACTTAACTTAGTATGTTTGACAGAAAGTTTAGCAGAGAACTTAGACTTATTGTTACTAACACCCACAATAATTTATATACATTATCAACCTTTTTTTCTAAATGAGCTAAGTGATTGTTTTTGATTGTGTCTATTTTTTGATGAATAAGTTTTGTTTCGCCTTGTAACTTAATTATATCTAAAGAATTTTTTTGAGATTGTGTAGCCATAATTATTAATCGTTTCTAGCATCACCAAAAAATGTATTAGCAATAGCAGTAAAAGGTTGTGCATCTTCAAAATTATCTTTAATAAATATTGATCCATCTAATTTAGATAGAATTGCAATAGCTTGTTTAGTGTTAGGTTTAAATTTTCTTAACTCAATTAATTCTCTTAAACTTTGTGGATTTAGTAAAGCATTAGCCATGACTCTTTCGGCAGCTTTTGCATATATTCTTCTTGATGCTGTAAATAATCTACCAGCTAAAGTAAATTGACCTAATCTAGCTCTAATAATATCAGAAAAAGCACTACCAAAAACACCCATGCCTTTAGGTGGTTGTCGTCTTGCACTTATTTTTAATGCTTTATTAAGTAATTGTAAATCTTTAACAAAACCATCTCCAAATATTTCTTTTAATGCAATATTATAACCTCTTTCACCAGCTCCAAATAAATATTTATCAAATGATAAAGCATCTATAACTTTCATACCAAGTCTGTCAGATGTTTTTAAAACACTTTCACTTAAATCGGTTAATACACTTCTTTGAAATGCCTTAAAAACTTCTGGATCTTTTATTAAAATTTTTTTTAAAAGTCTAATTTCATCAATGTTTCTTGCTTTATATATTTTATCAACTAATTCACCTGGAGTTAATCTATCTAATTTTCCTGAAAAAGATTTCTCAATAGATTTAATAGTATTACTTCTTAACAAAGTTGCATCATCAACTGCTTTTTGAAAACCACCTAATTTATTTATTTTATTAAAATCAACTTCATTAAAAAATAATTTTAATGGTGCTTCATAATCTTTTAAAAATGACTTGTGTGCATTTTCATTAATTTTACCATTTTTAATTACTTTTGTTTTATAAAAATCATTAATAGAATTTTTATAGGCTTTCATGGCATCAGGTGAGTTTTTAATTACATCATGAACTTGTCTAGCATACACATCTGATTTTAAACCTTTTTTAAATGATAAAGAAAACAAATCCTCATCACCAAATATTTTTAATCTGTTGTCATCAACTTTAGTAATTTTAGAAATTAATTCATTGTTAAGTAATTTTTTGTTATTAACTACTAAAGTATTAAATTCTTCTAAAGCATCTATATATTCTTTAGGTGCAGATTTTTCTATTTGTTTATTTATAGAAGATACTAATGTTTGTAATGTTTTAACCTCTACTACTTCACCAGCAGCTTTACCCTCAACTTTATCTCTAATTATAGATTGTAAAACAGATTTTGTATTTCTAAGAGTTTCTGGATTTACACTATTACTAGCTAATAATTTTTTGTTAAAAAGTTTTTTTGTTTCAGGTAATTTAAGTAAATTATCTTTTGCTTTTTCACTTAATTCTTTTACAGTTTTAGATATAATATCTGTACCTACATTTTTAATATTAGCTGCAACTGCCAAATCATCAGCAGCAGTCGCTACCTTTGTTTTATATAATTCAGATGCTTCATCAATAGATGATCTAATTGCAACACCAGTTTCTTTTGAACTACCATCTGACAATCTAATAATTGCTTTTTCTAAAATTGTTTCTGACTCAGATTGTTTTTTAATTAATTCTTTTATAATAGGTTGATTTTGTTTTTTAATTACTTCTTGTATTAAAGTACCAGCTTCAAATTCTGACGCACCTTTAGTATTTGTACCAAATCCAGATTTTAAAAAACCAAAATACTTATTTAAGGCATCTGCTTGATTTTGATTAAATGTTCTAAACTCATTCATATAACCAAGTTTATTAACATTTTCAAAGGCTTCTTGAGCTGCTAACATATCAGCATCATTTGCAGCTTGTCCTAATGTAAATTTTAAATTTGAATTTATTTTTGCACCATCTAAAGTATTATTAATACTTTTAGCAACAACATCAGCTTTTATAACAGCATCTTCAGCAGTAGAAACTGCAATATCATTACCACTTAAAAATCTTCCTTTAACTAAATTTGTTGTAGCTTTAATAACTTTAGCTGCACCTACACCTAAAACTGCTGATCCAGCAGATACTCCAACAGCAACAAATGCTCTGTTTAATAAATCTTCATTAGATACATCTTTGTTAATATCATATAATTCTTTACCTAAAATATATTTTGAATATTCCATAACACCAGCAGTAAAAGCACCAGCAACTATACCAGCAGGAAGATTACCACCTGAATAAACAGTAGTAGCAATAGTAGCAGCTATGTCTGGCAAGATAACCATAGCATTTCCACCTTGACCAGTAAAATCACCAAGATCAACACCAGGTTTATTTACTAATTCAAATTTTTTAGTTTCAGGATTTAAAAATTCTAGTTCTCCAGTATTAGTTCCTGTTCTAACAGTAATATTTGTTTTATACAAATCTGATAAAACATTTTTAATAGCAAGAGCTTTATTTTTTTCATCATAACCTAAAGAAAGAGCAAATCTAGCTTCTGGATTAGCTCCTGTTTCTGTGCCAATATCATTTTCAATTGCTATGTCTTTTACAGATGGTTTATAATTTATGTTTTGTATTCTTTCCTGATTAAACATTTCGTCATCAGGAGATATAATTTCATCTACTTCAGGAGATAAAGTTTGATCTAAAGATAAATCTTTTTTTTCAGCAATATTAGGAAATACTAATTTATAAAATTCATCTTCATCTTTATCGCTATAATATTTTTTATATAAAGCACCAGCTAACTTTACATCAGGCACATTTCTGTACTGTGGATATTCTTGTTTTATATCTGCTATTGTTTTCATTATAATAAATCTTTAATTTTAAATGGATCATCTTCATCTTCTTTATCATCTTTTTTCTTTTTTTCTTTTTTTGATGTTTCTGTGCCATCTAATGTAAAACCAAAATCTCCATCTGGATTTAAAGTTTTAAAAGTTGTACTAGCTCTTAAAAATTCATCTTTTCTAACTTGCTCTAATGAAGCTATAAATTGTTCTTTTGAACCACCAACACCTATTCTTTTCATTTGTCTTAAAATATCACCCTCTGAAAATTTAGGATTACCAGGCTCTGCAATCTTGGCTAAAGTATATGATAGATTTATTACAGATGATTTAAGTTGTGCATAATTAGCAGCTTTTGATGAAAAACCATTTTTTGCTAAGAAAGCATCAATTTTAGAACTATCATCAACTTCAAAATCTAATTTACCTTTTGCACCAACAGCATCAGCAGCTTGACTAAACTGACTTCTAAAAGTATCAATTAAAGCTATTGTACCACCAACAGTTCCTATTTCTATATTTGCTATTTTTTCTTGCATAGCTGGAATAGTTTTACTTAAAATAGCATATGTATTTTTTATATCGTTAGCTTTAAATATATTTTTTTCTGCAAAATTACTTGTTTTTGTAGTTCCACTTGTAATTTCAACTTGACCAGTTTCAGGGTTGAAAGTCATTTTTTGACTTTTATCTATTGGTGTAAATCTGTTAGGCATACCAGCAATTTCAGCATCAGTTACAAAAACATTTTTCATTAAAACATTATCAAATGCTTGTTTTGTTTTTTGAGTAGTAGGAGTAAATGCTTTTTTAATTTTACCAGCTTGAATTAAAGATGGAAATGCTGCTGCACCTATACTTTTACCTTGAGATCCTTGTTGTAATAATCCTGCTGCAAATAAAAATTCTTCGTCTTGTAATAATCCTTTAAATATGCTCATTATATTAGTCCTTGTTCAGTTAGTTCATCAAAAAATGGATTAGCAGATGTCATACTTCTTGTATAAGTATCATTAAAAGTATTACCATATCCATATTGTTGATTGTTTGGTGTTAAGTTTAGTGTGTTTGCAATTTTAGTTTTAGCAGCATTGTAAGTGTCCATATAAGCAGATGATACTCCTAAATTACTACCCATGTTTTTAAAATAATCATTAACCATTGAGTTCTCATTTGTTTCAATAGTTTTAAAATCTTCTAAATTATCAAATAAAACTGCATTATTATTATTTACAACATCATTTTCACCACCAGTATTTTTATTATCTATTGTATCAAAATATCCAGCATCTATTAAAAAATCATGTTCTGGTGATCCTTTAACTAAAGTTGCATTTGGATCAAATGCTCTACCATTAGCAATATAAAAATCTCTTGATAAAGGCATACCAAATTTATCTGTACCTTCTAAAAATTTTGTTCTGCTTTTTTTATTAGCAGCATTAGCAAATGGAGCAGTAATTTCTTTTAATACATTTAAAGTAATTAATGGAGTTTCAAAACTTGTTAATCTTTCTAAAGAAGTTTTGCCTGACAAAGCATCATTAAGATTGACACCACTATTAACTAAATCAACTACATTCTTTGCTTCAACTTTTGTTTCTTTGGCTTCTGACATAGCTGTATTATAAGATGTGTTTGTAATTCCTTGATAAGCAGAAGTTGATCCACCACCAGATGATTGTTGTCCACCATCATTACCACCTCTATCCATAGCACCACCAATATCTCCACCAGCTCTATTTTGTCCAGGATCTCTTGATCCAAAACCATCTAAACTTAAAAGACCAGATGCACCAATATTAGGTTTTCCATCTTTTAAAGAACCATGTAAATTAGCATCAATTAATAAACCTTTTTCAGCTTCTGTAATATATACAAGTTCAGTTGGTGGACTATTTTTACTAGACTGCCAAAATTTAGGTGCAGTTACTTCTTGAGTTTCACCAAGATAATTTCTTACACCACCTTGCATTTCAAAGTTTTTATCTAATAACATTTATGTCCTTATATAATTATTGCAATAACAAAAAGAATGAACATACCTATAAAAACTTTCATAGGCTTTTCTTTTACTTTTGTTTCTATATCAAAATATATTTTATTTATTTTATCCATAAATTATAAAATTATTGCTATAATTAAAATAACAACAGCAATTGCTATTGCTTTCTTATGTTCTTCCACAAAATGTGGAATATGATCTTTTAAGTTCATTATAATAGTCCTCCTAATAATCCACCTACTACAGCACCACCAATTCCAGGTGCAATCATATTACCAATTAATGCTCCACCTAATCCTTGTGTTACTCTATTAGGATTTGTTTGTGTTTGTCCTGATTGAACTGGAAAACCAGATGCAATAGGATTAACGATATTACTGTATTGTGATAAAGCCTGAAAAGGTGCTAGGTTTTTTTGTCTTTGTATGTTTTCTAACTGTCCACCTACTTGTGTTAAAGTTGGTGCAGCAGTAGCAATACCTAATTGTCTTTGTCTTTCTCTTTCATACTGGTCAAAAGCATAAGGTAATGCTTCTTGAGTAATACCAGATAATATTTGTTGTTGATTCATAGCAGATCCTGGTGTTCTACCAGCTCCACTAAATTCAGAATTTACAGCAGTTGCAATTTGATTTGCTGAACCTTGTAGCATTGGAGATAAAAAAGGATTTAAATAATTTCCAGCTAAAGTGTCAGCAAGTTGTTGATTAGCAGATTCTGCCATAACTTCTTGTTGTGCAATACCTTGAGTTGTTTGAGTAGTTGGTGCAACATATCCTGCTGCTCCTACACCTTGATTATATAAATTACCAGCTTCAGATATAATCTGATTTAATGCTGGTTGTGCTGGTGCATAAGGATTGACAGTAGTATTTTGAACTTGTCCTCCACCAGATGATCCTCCTCCAAATGACATATTATTTTTCCTTTTTGTTTGTTATTGTTTTTTCAAGAACTACATGAGTTCTTTTGTAATTAAATTGTTCCATAATTTTTTCCCAACCTTTTCTAGCAA
>Ga0181389_1000947_pt1 | contig 11600 bp, 13 predicted proteins | sample 12SPOviralmetaG_FD_130121 | JGI IMG/M metagenome (GOLD analysis project Ga0181389, IMG submission 130121) | Marine viral communities from the oligotrophic San Pedro Time Series (SPOT) site, San Pedro Channel, CA, USA - 12 SPOT_SRF_2010-06-29 | ecosystem: Environmental > Aquatic > Marine > Strait...
AACTTCAGCCCCGAAAATCATTCATTCATAAAAAAATTATCGCCAAATAATTTAGTGACCATCAGTTTTTTTTCATCAACTTTATCTTCAACCTAAATGGACTTCAACTTTACCCCCTACCCCTACTTGCGACCTCTCGCGAAGTTTCCAAGGTATTCAAACTTAACAACGAAACCACCTCTGTCGTAATTATACACTATTTCATACGTGAATGAGGAACTTTTATTCATGCGGGACTTCTTCCCGTCCCTTTTAGCCGCGTTGGTTATACATTTTTTCACCAAAGCCAACTCCTGTGTTTTTGAAAGGCGTGGCCAAGGGTAATTTTCTTCACAAACTTTTATCTTGCTGTGTGCGTTAGTCATCACACAAATACTTTTACGAAAAAATATGCTTCAATTTTCTCAAATTCCCCTATAAATTGAAGTTACTTTTATTTTAATGTACTCAACCAACTCTTGAACTCCGCGAGTTTTGGAGATGAATTAACATTTTGAAGAGTAAAGAATTTCCCTTTATTAAAGTCTGTTCTAAAATATTGAAATGAGAAAACCCTTGTCTTGAAATATTCTCCGTTCTGTAGCCAAACTAATAATTTAGGTTTATTATTTCCTTCAAAATTTTTCTTCTTAAAGAATTGAACTTGTTTTGCTCCCTTGTATTCTTTATTGAATTGATTTGGAGCATTACCAGCATATTTTTTATAAAATTCATAGGTAGGCATTTCAGCCATACCAAGATATACTATCCCTTCTTTTTTCATGTAGTCTGTAAATTTAAATGGAACATCATAAGGGCCTAACACAGTATCTCTTGCTGTTCCCGTGTTTTCAACATAATATTTCGGTTGAGGTTGAGATAATTTTGCGCCAGGAGGAGGCGGTAAAACTGGTTGCCCGAAATAATAACTATCAGTTCCATACCATTTATCACCAGGTATTTTATTTGGATTTGGAACAGCGAAGTCAGTAAAATTAAAACTATAAGTAATACCAAAGGTGAAGTTACTATAACGGCCACCGCCGTAATATCCGCCATCTGAACCGCGTTCCTTATCAAAGTCAGCAGGAATTTTAACAGGTTTCGGTACATAATCACCCGCTTTTAAGGGGACTGCTGATGCCGCGCCGACAGCATCTTCAATATTTATTTGTCCTTTAAATAAGGGTGATGGGCCACTTACCTTTGATTTCCCCTTCATACCCTTTGGAAACGAAGGAATTTGGGCCTTTGGTGGAAGGGGTTTGCTTAAATCTACCGAAATATCTATATTTAATTTTTCATGTAAAGACAGAGGAAGTGACCCCTGCGCCATCATCACCGCCACCTCGGCGTCTTTTTGATTAGAGAGATTTTGTTGTTTAACAACATCTTTTAGTGCTTCAATCGCTTCAGCTCCGTAAGAACTATCATCAGATACTCCCGATGGGCCACCCTCCATTGATGGTGATGGTTGTTTAGGTGTTGGTGTCTTTTTTTTAGGTGTCTTTTTTTTTGCCTTCTTCATCGCCTTCTTTTTAGTATCTTCCACCAAACCTTCAAGAAGTCCAACAACTGCTTTATACCACTCTTCTTCTGTAACTGGTTGTCCAAGTAACTTCCAATTTTTCTTTTTAACAGCATCTTTATACACTTTTGTCTTTGAAGCAGGGAAACTATTAAACTTTTTTTTCAATTCAGCAAGTTTAGAGGGTGGTGTCTTTGGTTTAGGGGTTGGTGTCTTCTTTTTAGGTGTAGGAGTTTTAGGTTTTGGTTTAGGTTTAGGAGCAGGTTTAGGTTTATTTGTAGGTGGTTTCGCCTTTGGTTTCGCCTTCACCTTTGGAGGTGCTTTTGTTTGTTCTGTTAAATGACTAAATCTTTGTTTATTTTTCACAATAATAGCATGTAGTTCAGCTCTCTTCATCTTTGAATATCCCTTAATATTAGTTTTACTAATCTCTTTTTTCAACTGACGGATAGTATAACTATTCAATATCTTCTCGGTGGTCATGATATATATATATATTATTATGAAAAGTATTTTCAATTTTATTCTTAATGAGGAATTTGTTTTTCTGCCTTCTCAATTATTTCCCTCAACTCATCTGCTTTTTGTTTAATTAATTTATCTGTTTCACTCATAACATAATCATTTATCTCCGCTTCACGTAACAATTTTTTCTGCTCTTCATATCTCTCTTTCTGTTGTTTTTTTAATTTTTCTTTATTTCGCTGGTAATAATTTTTTCCATATTTAATTATTCTATCTCTATTCTTTTCATAATAAGCTTGTTGATACTCTTTTTTATTATATTGTACGACATATCCGCCTACACCGCTTCCATATACACCTTTAGTCATAATTAGTAAATAGATAAAAAAATTAATTATTGAACTATATTAATGGGCTATTATCCACAAACTCCAAATGATGAATGTTTATTAGATAATTTCAGAGATGTTGTTTATAAATATAGAACCCTTTGTTTAGATGGACTGATTGTTAAACCAAAGAACGGCGTGTATCCTCGCCTCTGTATTTCTCATCAGAGAGGAGAAAGAGCTGGAAGAGAATTAGTCAATCATCTTTGCGCCAATTTAATCCTAAATCCCCCGATGTCTATTATCCACGATATAGAAGATGCCGAGTTTTGTTTTAATCCAAAATATGAAATGCTTGGAAGCACAAAATTACTCTCCTTTATGGTTTTATTAGATAAAGTACCATCATACAAATTATTAAATTTTAGAGAACCAAAAACTATTGAATTAATTGATTTAAAAAACAATTTAAAATAATTATCTGTATATTACATAAGATGGCGAATATTGTTAAAATCAAGGAAGCACACCCTAAATTAAGTGAAAACACTATTACCAATTATGTTAAGAATTATAATCGTTTAATTACAGATGGAGGTGATATTAAAGAATTATTAATGGCGAAACCTCTTGCTACAAGACATCAATATTTATGGAGTATTAAAACGGTGATGCCTCACCAATCTATTAAAGATAAAGAATTACTTGAATGGGTTGATGGACAGATTGATACTGGAAAAAAAGAACTCAAACTATATTATCAAGAACAAGCAAAATCTAAAAAGGAAAGTGAGAACTGGATTACTCTTAAAGAATTACAGAAATATAATAAGAAACTACGACAAGTTGCTCTTACAACTAAAAAAACACAAGATATGAGAAACTGGATTTTAACAAGTCTATATGTATTAGACCCCGTAAATCATCCTCCTATGAGAGTTGATTATAATATGGAAATTGTAAATGGATTAACCGAGTTAGATAAAAATAAAAATTATTTAGTTAAAATTAATAAATCAAAAAAAGAGTTTGTATTTAATGATTATAAAACCAATAAGGCTCACGGAGAAATAAGAATTGCTCTATCAAGAAAAATGAATGCCGCCATGAATATATATTTATCAACTCTTGGTAGTGACCCTAAATTTTTATTTCAAGATAAACTTGGAAAACAAATTACAAAGAATGCTTTACAGAAACAAATTACCCGAGCCTTTAATGGTACAGGGAAAACTCTTGGTGTAAGCATGTTAAGACATATTGTTATTAGTGAGAAGGTAGATACAGGAGATAAATTAAAAGATAAAAATGAAATGGCCGAAAAAATGGGACATTCCACATCCACACAAGAAATATATAAAAAGTTTGATTAATAGTTTAATTAATTATTTTTTTATATATTTAGTTAATATAATGGCCGTAATATATCTATTAGAAGTTGGAGATGAGAGTTATGTAGGTAAGACATGTGATTTACAGAGAAGGATAAGAGAGCATAAATGTAGAGCAAGAGATGGAACGAGTAAATTATATCAAACAATTAGGGAGAAGGAATTTAAGTTTAGTCACAAGAAATTAGATGAATGTGAAGACAGAACAGCGAGAATTGTAGAACAAGCATACATTACAGAGCTTAACCCGTCTTTAAATACTAATTCTGCTTGGGGGAACGATAAGGTAAAAAAAATGGCGAGATATAAAAGAAAAATAATGAAAAAAAAAACATTGTAAATGTTGTAATAAAATTATTAGTTCTACAAATTGGGCGAAACATACTTATACGGATATTCACAGAAAAAATTTATCTCAATATAAAATATATGACTGCTTGGACGGACTTTCTCAAAAGTTATGCGAAGAAGAACAAAATGACTTATCCACAGGCGATGAAGAGTGCGGGAGCGAGGGCAGCATACAACAAGAGTAAAGGTGTTAAGGCTGGTAAAAAGGGAGCTGCGAGTAAAAGCAAACCAGGTGATGAAGATTTTACAACAAAAAAAGGTGGTACAAGAAAGACCGCGAGGAAGGCTTATGAATGAGGAAAAAAATAATATCTTATATAAATGTATATATGGCTGATGTATTACAGAGATATAATAACGCCACACAGGCATACTCATCAGGGATTAGTTCTACCAACGAGTTTCAGAACTCATATAATCAGAACTTTTACAACGATTTTTTAGAAAAGAATGCGGCTTATAAAACGGCTGTTGAACGACGAGATGAAATTACAAAACAATTAAGAAAACAGGCTTTAGATAAAGCAGCAGCTTTAACAGGAGCAGACGAAGAACAGGCATCAAGGTTGATAGAAGCTGGTGGAGCAGCTCTTGGAGCTTATGAAGTTGGAAAAGGTGTATATAAAAAATTTCGTAACAGGGGGAAAGGAGGTGAAGAAGGAAGTGGAGAAGGCGCCGATGCGGGAGCGGCAGAAGGAGCAGAAGCCGATGAATTTGGAAGTGGGGGAACTTCTTTAGCACAAAATGCCGAGGCATCTTGGAACACAGCTTTAGCCAGTGATGATTTAGCCACCCCTCCCGTTTCACCTCGCGCCAGTGAAGCAAATTTAGAGGGTGACCAATCTGCTCCTCGTGATAGTAGTACTGGTAGAATTAATGAAAGTGAAACTGCCGTTGGAGAAGATGGAGATGCGGCAGCATTACCCTCTCAAATGACTTTTGAAGGTGAAGCATCACAGGCGAGAGTTGGTCAGAATGTCGCTGAAAATTTACAGGGTTCAAATCCTTTTGGAATGAGTAGGTCAGCTCCAGTACAAGAGAGCGCGGCTGATACATTAGAAAGCACACAAACAGCGGCCACAGAGAGCGCCAATAGAAGTTTAATTAGTCAAGCAGGAGAAGATATTGAAAATGTTGGTAGAACTGTTGGTGGTGAAATTGGAGGCGTTGAAGCAGAAGCAGTTGGTGCTTTGGCTGGTGAAGGTGCGACAGAAGCGGCGGCGGCTGCGGCAGGAGCTGGTATTGGTGAGGCGATTAGTGGGATTGCGGCAGTTGCTCCCGAACTCGCTGGTGTCGCCCTTGTTGGTTATGGTCTTTATGATTTGTTCCATCATCATCACCACAACCCCGTTCCAGTCACCCCCGCTGATACTGGGGTAAATGTCCCTAATAAACCAACCCTTAATCCATTAGCACAGGGGGCTACATCTGATATTCGTTCTACAAGGGCGGAATTTACTACACCTTCCTTTGATGCCGTCACTGATGTTGCGGGCAGTGTTTCTGCCTTTTAATCTATATATATAATAATGGAAACCACTGAAAAAGAATTATTAGATATGGGCAAACACTTTAAGAATATTATTGAGAAAAAAGAAGAAAAAATTACAAGATTGAGTAAAACCATCGCTCTTTGTTATGGTTTAACTCGTTGTATTGAAGAAGACCCCGAGTGTGCTTCTCTTGTTATAGCCAGTCTTCATCAATATTTAAATTTAGAAATATGTTGGTTGATGGAGCTGGATAGTTAAAATGTAGAGATATATTAGATGGGTAAGAAAACCGCTAAGTCTGTCTATAAAAATCTTAACACACGAGATTTAATAACAATTAGAAGACGACAAATATTTTTAGACGATATTAGAAAGGGTAATTTTACATTAAAATCTCCCGAGGAAAAAGGTTGGGTTTGGGCGTTGTGGTAAATATTTCATTTTTTTAGCTATTGTATTATTAATGAGAATATTAGAACTTTTTAAAGGAACGGGAAGTATCACAAAATGGGTCGCTGAAAATAATTATAATGTAGAAATATATTCATTAGATATTTTACCAAAATTTAAACCCGATTGGTGTGGTGATATTATGGACTGGGATTATAAACAATTTCCACCAGGACATTTTGATATTGTTTGGGCCAGCCCCGAATGTAAAATATTTAGTATTCTCCAAAATACACATATAGGCAGAAAATGGAAAACAAAAGAAGAGTTACATACCGAACAAAAAAAACATGTTAAATTTATTTTAAGAACATTGGAGATAATTGACTATTTTTGTCCTAAATACTGGTATATTGAAAATCCACTCCATTCTCGTATATGGAAATTTATACCCGAAAAATATAATAATTGGATTGATATTGATTATTGTGTATTTGGATTTCCTTATAAAAAACCTACAAGAATTTTGACCAATGTAAAATTACCCGATGTGAGATGTAAATATAAAGGGAAACACGATTTTAGAATTGGAATGGCTACAATAAGTGGGAGGAAAGATGATAGTGGAGGACTTTTAGGTAGATACAGAATTCCACCCCGATTAATCAGTTATTTATTTCAATTTGTAAATGTTTCAACTAATCCCTTGTATTGTACAGAGTGTATGGGGAGTTCAAAAAATGGAATTTTTTAGTATTAAAATAAAAATTGAAACTTATTTTTGATAAAAAGTAATTGATGTACCATGAGTGAAGCAACAAACGACGAGATGAAGCAACTTCTCATTAATCTTATTGAGGAAACTAATGACCACGATTTCGTTATTGAACATTTCAGGGATATTTGGGGAATGGATAAGGCGGCGGCGACCTTTCCCGAACCCTTTGATGAATATATGTGGATGAAATTAGAGGACTATTTCAATGACGAGAAGGGGGACACCCGTTCAGTTGAAGACGTCTTAACAAACTTTGTGAAGATTGCTGAAACTAATTACTGGAATAAAAAGAGAGTTGATATGGAATGGAGGGGGTTGAGTGGAGCAACAGCGACAATCACTCATTATTCAAAACCTTTCAAGTGGGAAGGTGGCCATTTAATCGCTGATTATTCAAAACCTTTCAAGAGGGGGTAAAGTTGAGATAGGAAAAACACCATTTGTAATAAAATTATATAATTTATTTTTTAATGACTATCAGTTTTTTTTGAGATATTTTATCTTGAACGAAAACAGCCTCCAACTTTCCCCCCTCCCCCCCGAACATATACAAATTATTAGTATTATTTGTGAATGTTTTTTTTCTTTAGGTATATTATAGAATGTTTCGCTCTGCCCCTCAATCCAATCAATTCATTCCTCTCAAAAGTGTTAATGTTAAACCCGAAGCACAGGTTGATTACAACCCCCGAACTGAAATACAAGCAAGGTTTCTTCTTCCTCAATATCTCGGCTTCATTGACCCTCGCCAGTCCAATATGGAGGGAGAACTTCAAATGGAAGGCCGTGGCCGACCAATCCCTAATCCTAAAGCTGGCTTTACTTCTCTCATTCGTGATGTTCGTATTCAGTCTGGCGATGGTATAGCAACTATTGAAGAAATTTTAGATTTAAATGTTTTAACTGCTAATTGGTGGGGATGGACAGCTAATCAGAGTATTAGGAATAAACGAGCTGCTTTTGAAGGACAAGACCTCAACCCTAATGTTGGCGATAGTCTTTTTTGGCGTGGTGACGCTGATTGGAGTGGTGTGAATAAAGTTATAGGGACTGGTGTAGGACAGACCGCCCCTCAACCAGCGGCAAAAGTTCAAATTCAATCTCCTCTTTACACAGGGATTATGACTGGTAAAGTGTTTCCCCTTGTAGCAACATCAGGTCTTCGTCTGTTAATGACCTTTGATAGTGCTGCGAGAGCTTTAACATTTAAGACTGGCGCCTTTGGTGTTTTATCAAAACTTCCTACTGGTACTCCAGCAGCACAGAGAGCGGCGGCACTTGCTCACGGAGGCGGTATGCCCGTCATTTCTGCTGTCCTTCCTCCAGTCAATCCTCCAGTCCCTAAACCCGCGGCTGCGACTGATGTTTTTTACATCTCTATTTCAAAGACTGGTGCTGATGGTGTAAAGACTACTGCTACTCCCGAAAATAATAACCCTTATGATGTTGGCGACAGAATACACATCTTTACCGCCACTGGTAAATTAGAAGGTATTGTTGTTAAGATTGGAAACACTACTGCTATGGGGGCGGCAGAGGGAAATGCTGGTGGTGTTGGTACTGGTGATGCTGACCAAATCGCCCTCGGTATTAGTTTTAATCATGGTGTAGGTACTGCTCTCCCCGCTCAGCTCGCGACTGGTGACCCCGTTGCTTTAGTCAGTACAGAGAGAATGGAGGGTGTTGTTCCAACTGCCCTTGAAGCTGTTGATGCGAGTGTTTTAGCAAGATGCTCCCTCAAAGTTAGTTACACTCTTCGTGACTTCCAGTATGTTTGTGGTCAGGTTTCGCCACCACAGGGCTACGTGGATGCGATGATGAACCAAATTCAGAGTGATAAAGGACTTGCTATGGATTTTAAAACATATTCATTATATAAATTTAATCTAACAAGTATAAATGGATTATCTACACAACTTATCCCTACAAACGCGGAAAGGGCGTATTCTTGCCTATCTGTTCCTCTCCCTCAAGATGTATATACGGAGATTACGGCGGACAGCTTATCAGGCGTCGTTGATGGCGCGAGAAACTATCAGTATGTCTTGGGTGGTAATCTCATCCCCGACCGACCAATTGAATTACAGAGGTATAACCTTACTCCATCAAGAACTGAGGCCCTCCACATGTTAGAAACTGAAAAAGCTTTAGTAAATTGTGGATATGCGGTTCGTGATTTACAGAATGTAGAAGATAGGTTCTTAATTGCTCGTGGATTTAGTCGTTACAACCAAGTAACCGACCTTAATGACCGCTCACTCTCTTTACGTGTCCTTTATCAGAATGCGACTGAACAAAAAATATATAACCATTATATCTGCCACCTTCGCCGAATGACCGTTGTGCGAGGTAAAGTATCTGCTTTTTAATAGAAAAATATTATCTCAATATAATTTAAAATGAATATTGCGAACAAGGAACGAGCACAAATCTTCCCCGTCAATCAGCCAAGCAATAACACCTATTCATTCAAAGATGGTTTCCCTATTTGTACTTTCAATATTGCGACACAGAACAAATTATTAGACACTAACTCTCTCCGCCTCAATGGTGTTCTTCGTGTTAATAATTCAGCGGGTGCCCTACCTACAAATAATACAACTGCTGCCTCTGCGACCGCGGGCATCGCTTTAAATGAGAGAATTGGTGTAGCGGCAGCCCTTAATCAGATTACCCTTTCAAGTCCCGAGAATAACAGAACTTTAGAGGTTATTAGGAATTATGGGCGATTTCTTGCTGCTACTATGCCCGTTATTCATTCTCAAGATGATTATGATACAAACCTTCAAATTGGTAATCCTTGTTCTGCTTCTAAAAGTTTCAATGGCGCTCGCCAACAGAACAACGAGATTGAATTTAGTATTCCTTTACGAACTGGCCTTCTATCTTCAGGCCAACGCCTACCTTTAGGTCAAAACGGCCTACGTGGTCTAACTATTGAACTTCAACTTACACCCGATAGTAACGCTCTTTCAGGCTACAATTTCTATGATACAGATGCTCAAAATAACGTCCGAACTAATCCAGTTCTCGCGACTGGTATTAGTAATGGTGCTTTTTATCAGTTAAAGAATTTATCTCTTTCTTATGACCTTCTTGTTCCCGACGAGGAAGGGATGGCTCGGCTGGCTGTTCCAGCAACTGGCCAGATTAATTATAACTCCATTTCTCAAATCTACGGGGTCTTAAATTCATCCGACCAAACACAATCCCTTAATTTAGGAACTTCGCGAACTCTTGCCGTCCATCATAACTTTATTCCAACTAATCATATTAATAATTATAATCACGATGGATTTAGCACAGGTCGCCTTCAAAATACAGGTGGAGCAACCGCTAATATTAGGCGAGTTACTTTCTTACGAGGTGGTACAAAATTCCCTCTTGACTATGATTTATTTGTTAAGGAACAGGGTACAGAGAACCGACCTCAAACAGAATTAGACACTAAATTTATGGATAGTGTTAAACCTTATCAGGCTATTACTCATACTTTAGTAAGTCCCTTTACTAATAATAAAATTTCAACACAAGTCACACAGGAGCCACCGACTTCTTTTGAACCAAATAGTAGTCCCGAAGATACAGACACCCTACCCGACCCCGAGCCCGTCTTTGGCGTTGGTGTTCGCCTTGACCCTCTATCAAATGTTGGTGTTGATTATAAAAATGTTCCCTATTCTGTTAGAATTGTTAGTGATTTAGACGGAAATTCACCAAACTCTATATATACCTATGTCCTTGCTCAAAATTCTTTAATGTATTCTCCACAAGGAATAATGGTTCAGAATTAAGAAGAAAAAATATTATCTCAATATAAATTAAATGAGTATTCCCGAAGCATTAGCGGTAAAGCCAATGGCGAGTGTTGATACTATGGATATTGATACAAACATTTTAAATCCAGTTGTGAGAACTGATACTTTTATGAGATTTGTTTTAATGAAAAAAGGCATTCTTGACCCCGGCTCTTGTATAGCCCTTTCTGTTGATGCTGGTTCTACTGATGGCGTCCTTCCTATAGCCACAGGAATTCATGCTCTCGTGAAACAGGCTGTTCTTCGTATTGGTTCAAAAGTTGTAGCTGTTACTGATAATTACCCCGAATATGCTACTATTAGGCGCCAATTTCAGACACAGGAAGAGAAAAGCCAAAAAGACATGGTTAGAGTTGGTACAATGGATACAATTTGTCCCGAGAGAGATGAAACTGGTGCTGGTTCAGGTGGTGAGTATTCTTTAAGGGATGTTGTACCAGGTGCTGCGACCGTCTTAAACCCTCTCCCTCAATTTGCTCTTACCACTTCGGGTGCCGATAATAACCAATATTATATTAAATTATCACAACTATTCCCTGCTATGAGGAATGTTTCTCTTCCTCTTTATTTAATTAATGAACCTTGTAGTATTGAAATTACCTTTAACAAACAGAGCGACAACACTGAAAATGGAACTGTTGTTCAGTTTGAGGGACAGGTTGCTAATAATTTACAGAGTGCGAAAGTTAATGTTAATGATGCTGTATTTTTAGCTGATTATTTAACTTATACTGACGAGAGAATGAACCGCCTTGCTGAAATGGTTATGAGCGACCAAGGTTTAGTCATTCCCTATCTTGATGTTGTTACTACAAATACCTCTTTTGCTCCTCGCGCGACTGGTGCTGGCGCGGTTACAGAGGCACAAGAAATTCATGATTTAGGTTTATCGGGTATGAAAGTTCAGTCAATATTAGGCTTTTATCACGACCAAAACGACGACAATGGAAGTAACCCAATGGGTCGTTATGGTTCAAAGGCCTATATGACGCCAACCCGTTATAATATTCGTGTAAATGATAAACAATTATATCCTATTGATTTACAGAGTGAAACCATGAAAGCACAACAGCTCTCA
>Ga0181389_1000951_pt1 | contig 11585 bp, 13 predicted proteins | sample 12SPOviralmetaG_FD_130121 | JGI IMG/M metagenome (GOLD analysis project Ga0181389, IMG submission 130121) | Marine viral communities from the oligotrophic San Pedro Time Series (SPOT) site, San Pedro Channel, CA, USA - 12 SPOT_SRF_2010-06-29 | ecosystem: Environmental > Aquatic > Marine > Strait...
CCTTTCTATTTCAAGTTGGCAATAATGAATTATTTTCTCTAAATCTTCAATACCATTCTTGTCCTTATAGCGGACTATATATTTTATAACTACTCCTTGTAAGTAGTTTAAATTATTCTCTTGGATAAATTCATAAGGTTGTATCTTATGATCTTTGTAATGTGTTCCACCGACTTGTTTCTTAAATGCACTCATCAAGGAACGACTTTATTCCATCTTCCACCTTTATTCAAGACCATTGGCAATAACTTAGGCAATCCCTCAATAATAATTCCCGTACCAATTATCGGTCTATCTTTAAATAACTTATTATATTCGTAAGCAAGACTGTCCTTATCTATAAGGCAACCAACTTGTAATCCCCAATATAATGCTTGGGGCGTACTCCAATAAATTTGGGAAAATTTGGTATGATAGTGACCTTGCACCACATTCATTCCATAGCTTTGACCAAGTTTTAAAATGTTAGCTGTCTTTCCGTGGCAGAAATAAATATCCTGTCCGTTACTTGCTTTGATAACTATATCTTCGTGCCACTTCCAACCTTTTCCAACTTCTAAAAAATCATTGTAATCTTTTATAAAGGCTTTTGGTAGTCCGTGAGTTAAGGCTTTTCTAAATATTAAACTTCCGTGATTAGAGTGTACTAAATCCATTTTGGGAAATAGTTCTTCAAGTTCGTGGATAGTTTCTAAAGACTTTTTTAATTCATCACCAGCACTAGCAAGATCAGGATTTGGTGAATGATAACTTATTGCGTGACCATCTATTTCATCACCGATATTTACAATCCGAGTTGGTTTGTATTTCTTTTTTATGGCTCTCAGAAAAGCCATCATATCTTGGTGGTGGTGAGGTATGTGTTGGTCTGATATTACGAGAATACATTTCTCCATATTTAACCCTCTATTAAATAACTAATAAATCTATAAATGATTTTACTGTCTCTGCGAATACGATTGTGAACATAAAACACAATATACCCACTACTTTCCATATTGAAGCAATATGGCGTTCTATTTTTTCAATAGCATTTTGAATATGCGTTAGATGATTGTTTTCAATAGTCTCAATCCGAGCTTCAAGACGAATTAATGTTTCACTATTTTTCTGACTTTGACTCGGCATTAGCTTCCTCTTTCGGTAATTCAGCTTTGAGGATTGCAGAATTAGCTCCCTCGATTGTATTCAGCCGATCAGTTTCTAGTAGAAGTTTTGATCTTTCTTGACTGACATATTGAAGTTGTGCAAAAGCTAACTTACCTTTGTCAGATAATTTAGTTTCGTCATATTCTTTATTGTCTAGTGTAAACATATTTTCTCCTTAACAATGTAATGTGCAAGGTACAGTATAACTGCCATCTGCATAAGTTTCAATTTTTACAGTTGAGTTTACTTTAGCAACTGTTTTACTTCTTATGATGTCATCATCTTGTACTTTAGCTGTGCCATCACCATTTGATACAAGTAAATCACCAGCTTCTGCAGCTTCATCTGCATTTACTCTTATGATATATGTACCAACTTGAGCAATATTCATATCATTAACATCACCATCAAGTCCATCATCTTCATCGTCCCAGTTTGAAAATACACCATAAACTTTTTTACTATCTGCTGTGTCAGAGACTTTACATTTAGTATGCTTTACGTCATCTTCTTTAAAAATAGTTCCTGTGTACTCAGTTCCATTAGATGTAAATGTAATTGCATCACCAACAGATTTATCACCTAAAGCTATTGATTCTTTTACTGTGTATGCCTTTTCTTTTACTTCACCAACAGTTTGAGTTGCTTCTTGTTTCATATCACCGACAGATTGTGTAGATGGCTCTTTTACATCACCAACTTCAACACCCTCTGGCAATTCTTCATCTTCGGTATATAAAACATCTTGCGTTTCAACATCATCTGCTGTGTAAAGAATATCTTGTGTTTCTAAGTCATCAGCAGTCCATAAAACTTCTGGTAAATCTGCAACAACTTGATACCAATCACACATTTCATCTATTGAATCCATTATAGTCCCACGAAGTATTGTTGGTTTAGAGTTGTCAGAAAGTCTTGACCAGTGTGTGCCTGTAAAACCAGAATAAGATACAGTACTACCACTTACAGAAATTGTACCTTCGTGTGTACTAGCTTGATGAAACTGAACTAAATTTCCATCACTACTTAATCTATTTATATACATTATTGGAGCACCATCAACTGTTGATGAAATTTCACCTACTGTTGCACCAAACGCTGACCCAGCTGTGCCAAAAGTAGTTGATGTCTTTCTTAAACAAAGTTCTCCAGAACCTAGAATACGCATTCTTTCTGCAAGTGCTGAACTGGTTGCTGTTCCAAATACTAATGCTGTTGGTATTTTTGAACTTCCTGCTGAGCCAGTTTGTGTTGCTGTTATGTTTGCACCATAACCAAAAGCACTACTAGAATTTACACCTTGAAAATATATACTTCCTATATCTTGACCACTTGCTGTTTCAGTTTTTGTTCCAACTGTATTATTCTTAGAAGCTCTAATAAAGAAAGTTGATTGAGATTGATTTGCCGCATAAGTATCTAAATACATAGAAGCAGAATCACCACTAGTGGTACTTGCAATACCTAAACCTGCGTTTGAAGCAGGTGCTGTTGTTTGTCCGATACAAACACCCCCAGAACTATGAATACGCATTTTTTCACCAAGAGTTCCACTAGTATCAGTTTTAAATACAATATCTCTACTTCGACCATTGGTCGCAGTTGTTACGGACAAAATTTCACTGCCTCTAGCATCACCAAAAGCTGATGTAAAGCTAGCATCATTAACACCAAATCTAATACCACTTCCAGTTCCAGCTGTTGCAGTTGATGATGTAGCAAAATTATTATTTATAGAAATACCAGTTATTGCACCATTAGATGGTTCATTTGCAGTTAAAACTTCGGGAATTGTTGAAGATCCGATTCCAATTTTATTATTACCACCATCAACGAATAACATATGAGTATTACCATTGGATTCTACTCTAAAATCTATGTCAGCACTTGATTCATTAAATACAGTTTCAGCACTTGCAATATCAAATCTACCTGTTGCACCAATACTTTCAACTGCGTCAGAAGTTGCACCAATCGTTAATACTTCTACCCAAGCGTCATTGTCCTTGTTTCTCATATACAGCTTGTTATCATCACTATCAAACCACCATTGGTTCGCATAAGTCGTACTTGGTGCTGAATCACCAGCACTGTTAGTGGCTAATGCACCAAAAGCATTGTTTAAATCGGTGCGAGTTGCACTAAAAGTGCTATTTGCTATATTAAAATCGTGTTGTGACATTATGTTCTCCTTATAATGTTATTTGTTTTATTTGTAAAGTTATATGGCTACGCCTTGTCCGTTGGCAACGTAATCAAAAGTTATATCTTGTGCTGAACCACCAGCATTAGTAAAGGTTACACTAAATCCTGTTGCTGATTTACTAGTGATAGTTGTTTGTATATTCTGTGCGGCGTTCTGTGCAAGAATAACAACACTTGGCTCTGCAAAAAATGCTTTATTAAATGTTACTGCTTTCGTACCAGCACCACTTGCTATGTTAGATCCTGTGTCAGTTCTATCAGCCATAAACAATCTAACTTGTGCGTTGTTTACTCTTGGTGATTGTGAACCTACAGAAGAAGTTAAAACAAGTTGAAATTTTGCAAATCTAAATTCATAATTACCATCTTGGAATGGTGTAAATGCTGTATAAGTTGAATTATCATCTGAAGTTGAAATAAATAATTTAGCGTCCATTTGGGGTGAAGCACCAGCACTATCAAACAAACCTTGTGCAGAATCAAATAACCCAGCGTGTCCGTCAAATGATGACACTCGATCTAATTGATCTACGTTTAAATAAGATGATACTCGACCTTGATATTTCGCACCTAATGAAATTTGATTAGCAAATGTATAAGTTCCTGTGCTTTCAAAACCATCTACTTCATCAAAGAAACCAACTTTATCATCAAAATTCCCACTTACTGCGTCAAACAAAGTAACATCATCACCAGCAAGAATTATTGTTCCACCATCTTCTACAACTTGAGATTTAGTTCCAGCCCAAGATGTTTCTTCAGTTATTGTAGTTGCAAGGTTTTGACCAGCAAATTCTGATATAGTTCCAACAACACTTCCAGCAGTTAAACTTTCGTGTCCTAATAAGTCAAATGCCTTGATGAAATAAACCCCAGCTTTAGCTGGTACTATAACCGAGTTAGCTGGTGGACTGACCTTATCAACTAATACAATACTATTAGGATATGTATCATCAGCATTTGGTGAATATCTAATATGATAATATGCTAAATCTAAATCAGTAGATGGATCCCATTTTAAAACTGCAACTTGATCTTGAAAGTCTATTGAAAGATTTGCAACATTAGCTGGTGGATCAGCAAAGCCTACTACATAATGATCTCCAGCAACATAAGTTGATTTATAACTAAGCGAGTTAATTGCTCTTACCTTAACATTATAAGTAACTTCGCTTTCAACGGGTATTTCTCGTACTGTATTACTTGATAAACCTGCTGATTTATAAATTGAATCTGTACTTTTCTTATATATCACTTCGTACTTATCAACAAAGAAATCTGACGTACCTCTAAAAGTAACAGTCATTATTACATTTAAATTACCCTCAGTAACATTAACCGCAGTATCAGTTATGGAAGTTAAAACTGGTGCTTGAACAGTAGTTGGATCAGGCAAGTTAGTCGTTGGTGTATCAGGTTTTTGCGTCTTTGATCCAAATGTATAAATAGATGATTGATACTCAATAGCTTCAATACCAACTATTCCTTGTGGGTGTATTGTTATCCCCTCAACTAAAAACTCTTTTTCACTAAAACCAAAACTAGAATAAGTTACTTTTATTATGTCACCAATAACAACATTAGTTCCCTCAGAAGTTGCATTAAATCCTATGCCTATTGAGTTTCTTGATTTTTTTAACACATACTCAGCTAGATCTTCTGCTTGATAATAATTAGTTACAGAATTTAAACTTATTTCCATTTCTAATTGCTCATTGTTATCATCTGCAAACATTGTGGCGTATTTATAAGCAGTAGGTACATTAGTTTCATCACTAGGTGGATATACTGCTTCGTTGTTATGATAGCCCTCATCTTCATCAGGAAATCTTGCTATTACTCTGTTAAATCTTGAATCTTTAGTTTCACCTTGTAAGATCATACCACCAATAATCATATCTTCTGTAAAAGTTAGAACACTTGATCCTGTTCCCTCAATCTGTACTTTATATTTACCACCACTATAAACAAAATATGATCTTGTCGCTGACATAATTTTTTTAACATTGTCAATCATTGAAGCCTCAGAACCAACAAATGTATGACCTGAGAATAATGGTTGCGTACTTGCACCTGGATAAGGTGTAACCGTACCATCACAAATACCACCTGCTGTTGCAAAGGAAGCTGTATCAATGACACTTGTTGGTAAACCTTTACCATACCGAGTAGAAGTTAAATAATCAAAAATTTGGTATATTGGATTGGCACTGTAATTATAACTAGCTGTACCATTAGGTACTGTGTTAATTTGCTTACCCTTAATTAAAAATTGAATCTTTGGTAATCCATTAAAAGCATCGGCATTATATTTAAATCTAAACATAGCTGAGCATACACCCTTACCCAAATGAGAGCTTGTCCAACCCAATGAACTCATCTCAGTAAAAGAATTACCGAAAATACCTGATCCTGATGGTATTATATGCCCTGTATCAGTACCATTAAAAAAAGCAAAGTTTGTTAAGAAGTGAGTAGTCTCGTTTCCATCTTTTTCTTCTACGCCTTTATAAACTTGATGCGTGGTATCAATAGTTAAATCGGTTGCACTTGGTGCATTGGTACTTAATCCTAATGATGACTCGCTTCGAATTCTTTGATCCACTCCATAAGCATTATATGACCCTGTGTAAGTAGCGTATAATTTTTCATCAATATATAACTCTTTCATTCCCTCTACTTGCCCCTCACACAAAGCCACTACAAGATAAAGAAATTGATTGTCTGGTGATACCGCAATAAAAGCTATTGATCCACCAACTTTTCGTGTGCCATATATAATTGGCAGTGGTGCGTCAGAAGCCCTTTGATTAATTAATACGCCCTCATTATCCAATAAATCATTAAGATCAGGCATATCAGGCATTCTAGGGACAATGCTGTGCCAAATTTTTTCAATAACCTTAACAATCTTTTTTATAATAGGTATTTTTTTGATGATCTTTTTGATCTTCTTTTTAATCTTTTTCCAACCCATTACTTTTTCTCCTTACCCCAATTTATATCAGCAATAGTTTGACTGGTAAAATTAAAGAATACATCATTAGGAAATACTTTTTGATGTGAGTTGTTATTAGTTCTTCTACCATTAGACATACCAAAATTTGACCAATGATTAGCAACTTCTATTTTAATAAATGTTGTTTCATTTGTTTCTTCTATTTGATATCCGTGAATAAATCCTGTAAAATATTCATATGGGTTTCCAATAATAGCTCCATTATCAGTTAAAAAAGCACGAAAAACATTAACAGGTTTATGAATATGCTCGTTACTTAAAAACAATGATACAAAAGTTAAATCTATACCATTAAGATTTATTGTCATCTTACTTGTGCTTATAGTATTGGTTTCAGTAAGTGATGGTATTCCAATAATGCTTCCGTCTGCTGTATAAGTATTACCATCAAAAACTATGTCGTGATAAGCAGTCGTTTTGTAATAGGTTGTGTTACCAATTTGAAAGTTTAATAAATCACATAAAGTTAGATCATCAGTTGCTAACTCGGTTACTACATCACTATGCAATCCTCTTGTCATTAAATGACCTCTATCATATCTACTTCAAATCTATAAAACCCATCACCACCTAGAGCAATAGTCTGAATATCATTAACCAAAGCTACTGTAAATGGAACACTATCATATGTAACTGCACTATCATTGACCAATGCAGTTGTTAATGGTGGCTCTATCGTAACTGTTGCCGCATTACTTGATGAAGTTACATCTGATACAACCATATAAACTTTGTCGTGTGAAGCAAACTTAATAAAATCACCTGCTTTAAATCTTCCTGCCCCATCACCTGCAAATCCGTCCATAGCAATAGTTGTATCACCAACAGCGTGTGCTCCATTCACTAATACCGATCCTGTTTCTGTACCCAATGCGTCATCTATAATTGGTGGTGTAAATGTAAATGTACCCTTAACACCTCTTTGACTTACTACAAAAGCAAAGACCTCATTGAATTTGGCTCTTAGCATTGGTGGAAAACTAGCTGTAATTTGCCATCTTTGATCTTGAATTTGTCTTGTTTGTCTGCGTCCATTCATAGCGTCTGATACAAAAGTTGTTTGTGTAGTAGAAATATCAATGCTATTAGGCTCTGGACTACTTGGAAATGCACCACTCATACTATCGCTGGTCTCCCTTGCTCATTTAATGCTGAATTAATCATAGAAATTATAGTTCCTCTTTGTTCTTGTAACATATCTTCAAATCCATCTGCGTCTACTGTTGTTATATTGAAACTTATATTAGTCGAACCACTTGCCAATTGATGGTTAGGTGTAACTGATCCTGCTGTGTTAGGTGTAAATAACTCAGGACCTCGTTCTCCGACTAAAAATGGACTGTTAGGTAATCTCGATCCACCAAATTGTGCAGGTGGTTGTTGTGCTCTAATTGTTGCAACTTGAGCCATACCCATAGCACCTACTAAACCTGCCATAACAATATTTACTGGGAATGGTAATTTTAAAGCGTTTGCAACTCCAGTGGCGGTACTCATTATAGCTTCACCAATCATTAAGGCTTGGTTTAACTTAAACATTTTTTTTGAATGTTTAGCACCTTCTGCCAAAGCCTCTCTACCCATCTGACCCATTTGTTTATTGGTCAGTTTTTCCATATCAATTTCTTCAAATTTTCCTTTTTTAAAGGCTTCTATATTATCCTTAAAGACTTTCTTCTTTTCTTCTTCTGCCTCTGCTTGTTTTGTAGTTGCTTCTGCTATTAATTCATCAAATGTTTTAACTTTTTCACCTGCTATTTGACACGCATTACCTATATCAGTATAACCTAAAGCAATAGTATCTAGTGCTTCAACTACAGAATCAGTATTTTCAGTACTTTCTTCTAATACAGTTTGGAATTCTTGTGTTCCCTCGGTAGCTTGTCCCTGTGCTAATCTGAAATGATGATATCCATCTTCTAATTCTTGTAATTTTAATCTAGCTTCACTTACAGCTTGTGTTAATTTTTCTTGTGCTAATTTTGAATCTTCTAAACCAGAAGCAAAAAACATTTTAGTAATTTTAGCGTGAAGTTGTTGCTTAGCAATTGCTTTATCTAATTCTTCATTTTGCTCTTTAATAGCGTGTGTAAAATCTTCAACAGTTCTTGGTTCAATATCAAAACCTAGAGCATCTAAAAAGTCTAATAATTCTGTTCTGCTACTACCAATAAATCTAGCAAGGGTTACAAATGCCTCAGCTAAATTATCAACTATTTCACCTGCGTATTCGCCTGCAATTTTAATTCCCTCTTTGTTATCTTCGATAAACCCTGTTAATTGTACTGCGGCATCGGTTAAAGCACCTGTAAATCCTGCTTCACCAAATTCATCGGCGGCTGTTGCTAATGCTATTTGTAAGTTAGAGGTTGCAATACTTAAATTATCTAATTTAGTTTCTGTTGCTCCGCCAAACTCTTTATTTAATCCAACTTGTAAAGCATCTAATATTTTACCTGCACCCTCGGTAGTTCGACCAAATTGTGCAATTTCTAACCTTGTTATTCCTAATTGATCTTCTAATATTTTAAATACAGGTACACCACGATCAGCTATTTGATTTAATTCTTCTAGTCCTAAACCACCTTGAACACCTCTAGAGAAAACTCTAGTCATAGCATCTAATGTACCAAGCTGATCTGTTGTTACTGCCGCTGTGTCAGTAAATACTCTTAATAGTTTTTCAGTAGGTTCGATACCACTTGCTTTTAATGTAATAAAACTTCTTGATAATTCTTCTACGCCAAACTGTGTTCTAGTGGCAAATTCACTTATAAAATTAAACGCATTTCTTCCGTTTTCTATACTACCTGTAACAGAGGATAATGAATCTCGTAAATCTTCAAATCTAGCAGAAATTTTAGCGATACTAATTAATAATGCACCTGCACCTAGTCCAATTAATGCACCTTTTAAACTAAAAACAGATTTCTTTAATGTCGCTAAACCTTTCTGTGTGCTACTTAATGCTTTTTTAGTTTTATCAACTGCACTAATAGTTATTTTTACATTTTTGCTCATAAAATCCTTTATCTAAATCTATCTTCTTTTCTGTCGTTCTCGTCTATTGTAAGCCACATCACTAACAAATAACGATCACCACTATAAACTGGTGCTCCCCTGTGTAGGTGAGTAAAACTTGGAAATATTAATCCGTGTCCTGTTGGTAATGGTGGTACTGATCCTCTATTGTGAAAATCTGTTCCACCGCCCTCGTAATATCCTGTATTTAATGGCACTACTATTGATATATCAGCAGAGGCATCGTGATGCCAAGATGTTTGTTGTATTGTGCGTGGGTTATAGTTTGCAAGTTGTATGCAACCACCATCTACTTGTCTATTAAACAAAGTAAATAAAATTATGTTTATTTGTGTTCTTACTATCTCAATCATTTCCTCATAGAAGTCAGGCGTTGCATTTTCTAATACTATTTCAGGTATTCTTCTTAATTCATCTTCTTCAGGGTTAGGCTTAAATGGTATTTCAAATTGCATTTTCTTTAATTCACTCAAAACCATATCGCAAAACTCTTGTTTAAATAATGGTATCGTATAAACTTCTTTTACTGGCTCTTTTATTATATCCCACAATGGCGATCCAATAGGATCAGAGTTGCCATCGGTATTGTCATACTCCTCAATCATTGGCAAAGTCTGTTCCATCTTCAACAAAGTGTCTTGCTGTACAGCCCAATTAGAAGCGTCTAATAGTATTTCATTTTTAAACTCGTACATCTATCTCCTAGATTTGGCTTTTGCCATATTAATTTGTTGCTGTGCTTTTTTGTTCTTATCTTCTAAGAACACTATCCAAGTTAAAAAATCTTCTACTGAAAATTTCCTTACTTCTGCAATGGGTATTTTTAAATAATCTGCTAATTGAATGATCGCTGATAGATCATTGTCGTCTGCTATTTTTTTTTAATCTCTTTTTTTGATGAAGTTTGCATAAGCCAAGTAGCCACTTCGGACAATACATCTGGATCGGCACTTAGCATTAACTTAGGCTTATCTGCAAGATCAAACATATTTTCGCCTTTTTCATTTAAAGCTAATTCAATTAAAGCGTATGCCAGACCTTCGATTGCGTCTAATTCCATTTTTTTAAACAATCTACCTTTTTGTTTCAGGTTTATAGGTTGCTTATAAAATGTTAAACCTTCCCATTTTTCAAAGGTTTTACTTTCACCTTGATCTAAAGATTTAAAATGGTCTGTAATTATATCGATTGCTGACATACACTTTTTTTATCCTAATTTAAATTAATTGTCAAATTATACTGTTGCTCTAGTTATAGCACCATTTATTTGGCAAGAAATTGATAGTCTAATTATATCGTCCATAGTTACTGCAACTGAGTTACCTGTTACGATTGCAGGAACTGAATAGTAGAAATCTCCACTATCTGCACCTTCAGGGTAAAGTAGTAAAGTTACACCTGTTGCTTCTTGTAGAACAATCTGACCATTAGAGTCAGTTTCGTCCCACATACATTCAACAGTTACAGTTCCACTTTTTCTGCTTGTTACATATGTTTTATTTGTGTCAGACAGTTGAGTTGATTCAATTACATCTGCTGTTGTTTCAAGTGTAAAACCTGTAACTTCTGCGACTGTGTTTGATCCTATTTTAATAACTCCTGCTGAGCCTGTATGTACTGCCATTATTCTTCTCCTTCTTCTGTATTAAAAGATTTAGTTGTTGATTTTTTTTTGGGTTTTGTAGATTGATCTGACCAACCTTGTTGTTTCATTTCTTCTACTTGGTGATCCCAAACCTCAATAATATCTCCGTCTTTATTTTGGAGTTTTATTCTTTTTGCCATATTTTCTCCCTGTTGGTTTCTTAGCTTCAGGATTGTTATGCTTATGCACCCAACCATCATCTAGAAATTTATTTGGATTATCTGTTAATACAGTAACTCCATTTTTAATTAAATATGTTTTATTACTCATATTATGGTGTTCCTTGTGTAAATTTATAGAAGCACCTTATAGTCATAATCACACCACCATAAGGAAATATACTTCCCTCGTCTGTTTCAACAGCAACTAATTGGGTGTCTAATGCGTTGCCTGATCTAGTTCTGTCACTATCTAAAGCTGTTTCAACTGTTGTCACTAATTCATTACGCTTAGTGTCTATATTACTTGTAGTTGTACTTGCTGTAGTAACAAAACCAAATATCCTAAAGTCAATCGTCCCAGTGC
>Ga0181389_1000953_pt1 | contig 11576 bp, 15 predicted proteins | sample 12SPOviralmetaG_FD_130121 | JGI IMG/M metagenome (GOLD analysis project Ga0181389, IMG submission 130121) | Marine viral communities from the oligotrophic San Pedro Time Series (SPOT) site, San Pedro Channel, CA, USA - 12 SPOT_SRF_2010-06-29 | ecosystem: Environmental > Aquatic > Marine > Strait...
GAGGAAGGAGGACTGCCATGACGTCATTTGACATTGGGCAAACGTCTTTTGATACCCCCCGCTTCGGTGGGTCGTGCCGGTCGTTCTGTGATCCTTTGTCACTCATTGCCGCTCAATTTCTTTGTGGCAAGCCTGGCAGAGGCTCACCAAGTTATCCCAATTCAACCGTTGGGAACGATCAACGCTGATCGGGATAACGTGGTGAACGTGTTCAACTGCCACAATCTTACCGTTTTCCAAACATCGCTCGCACATTGGATTTGCAACCCTAAACGCCTTGCTTAACTTTTGCCAATCGTATCCATAACCCCTCTGCGTAGTTGTTTGCCCCTTTGTCGGCTCACGTTTCCTGCAATCACATTGCCCTGCAATTTGTCCACACCTGCAAAACCTCATTATTCTGGAGCGTAGCTTACGACGTAACTACCCGTACTAATAACGTTAGCGTTTGCGGTATTGCGACAACTCCAACGCTTCTGCCCTAACGTTGTGTTGGAAGTTACCGTGCTAAACGTGTAGCTAGTCGCCGTCTTCGTAATGCTTGCATCGGTTATAGTTTCAACGTCTGCAGTCGTCCTATCCTCAATTACAATTGCCAGCGTCATTCCGGTAGTGTCAACAGCCACGCCGTCGGCGTCCACTGGTAACACGGTAAACGAAACCGTTTCGTTTAGGTATGCTTTTAACGTTGTTTCGTTCGTCCTTTGTGGGCTTACGGATTGGATTGGATACACCACAACCGAAGCACTAGAGCCGCCGCCGTCCGTCAATGCTTTTCCGGTGCTGCCTGCTGTTTGGTGGCTTGCCGTTGGCGCGTCCCAAACCGTAGGCAAACTGGCAACCGTTGCGGCCGAGTCCGTACCCCTCATATCACTATTGACGCTGCAAACGTCGGCCAATGTAGTAACGTCAACCAAATCAACATTTACGACAGCACCGGATAAAGTTGTGATTGGGCCTGCACTCACAATATCCGTTGCCGCCACGTTGTTTAACGCTGAAATCTGTGCCGGTATTGTCGTATTTGTATCAACCAAAATTGCCGCAACATCGCTAGAAATTGCATTGGTTGTAGTTTCGTCGGTAAACTCAACCGCGCTTAACGTTTCGCCATCGGTTCCGGTAAATTTAACCAGGTAATGGCAAACGCCATTTGATCCATTGAAAGCAATTAAACGGACATTTCCGCTTATTGGGGTAACTTCATTAAAAACTGCCAAATATAAACCACTTGCTGTCGGCGCTTCGCTAACTGAACTCGTGGTAAACAAAACCGAATTGCCAGCGAGCGGTAAAAGGCTAGCGGTAAGTGTTTGGGAATAACTGGCGGCAAACAAAACATTTTGAGTTGACATATTTGACCTATTTAAGCCTTTTCAGCTTTTAAAATGTCCATTTGTAGTTTCAATTCCTTAACGGCACCTACCAACAAAGCGGACAATTTAGCGTAGTCGAGCGTTTTATAATCTTTATGAGAACCAACAACCTCCGGCTGTATCTTTTCAATCTCTTGCGCAATAAATCCCAAGTCCTGCCCTTTGTTTCCGTGGACGCCGTCAAAGCCTTCCCGCCAGTCAAAAACAACTGGCAACATCGACAAAACCTTGTCCAGGCAATTCTCAAGAGGCTCAACGTTTGTTTTAAGCCTTTCATCGGATGGACCTGGTGCGCCTCCGCTAGTCAAATCAATTGTCCCAGCCCCTACGCCGATTGAAATCGAAGCATCCGAGCTAGTTATTAGAGCATTAACCCACTTAGAGGTTGTATTATTCCAAATTAAAACATTGCCATTTGCAGGGGAAGAAATAGCGGTATCCGTCGCCGAAGAAATGGAACTAGAAGAACTAACATTTGTGATACCCGAACCGTCACCAACAAAAGCATTGGCAGTAACTGTGCCGCTATATGTTCCCGTTACAGCGTTAACGTCTGACCACTTGAAAGAAGATTCACCGAGTGCAATTGTGCCGTTGGTCGCTGGCTTCACTGTTCGGTAAAACTTTATTTGATCGTCTGCAATGTAGACCCTGTTTTGGCTGTTGTATTGAAAATAAAACGCCCGATCCGAACCAGTGCCGATAGCTTTAGTGCCAAGGTAGAAATCGTTTGCAATCCAAGCACCTTGCATCCATTCGGCGTCGGTGTCTCCCTGAGTCCCAACATTAAAAACCTTAAAAACTCCCGCCGGCTCTAAGCCCAAATTTGCAGAAAACGAACCGTTTGCCGCCGTTGCTGTTCCGCTAAAATTACCAGAAACGCTACTAACGCTTGAAAATGTCACGGCGTCAGACGCCCCTAAACCGATAGAATCGGCCGCAAGAGCTGCAGTCGATGCGGTTAAAACGCTTCTACCAACTGCCGTAGCGTCAACAATTGAGTCAGAATTGAACGCGGTCACACCCATTAGTTGAACCTTCCCTTTAATATTCGGGACAAAACACGTTTTACCAACCCCCGCCCCTTTTTAACGCTTTTTCTAACCTTTTCCCCTCGGCCTTGCACCTGGCTTTTAACTTCTTTAGCCGTTTCTTTCACCTTGCTAATTAACGGACGGTTAACGCTTGCGGCTTGAGCCTCACAAGCCGGCGTTGTTTTCAAAATTGCCGGCTCTTGAGCGTTGACGTAAGCCACAACCCCAGCCATCAAAACAATTGCAACAATAATCGGTTTTCGTTTCATTTTTTTAACCTTTGAATAATTAAACCAATTGCCTTTAGTCCCCAATCCCAGGATAAAGGGGTCAAAACGGTAGGCATGACGTATAGAAACACTAACAACGCTAAAACGCACAAAATCTTAGCAAAACGCCAAGCATTTTTAACAAAATCTAAAAAATTGCCAACCAAATTAAAACGCCCGCCACTTTCCCGCCTAATGCTTGGCCGTTCTAAATCTTCGCCTCTAATAGGAAACCGCCACCTGTGAACGCGTTGAACGACCTCTAACGGCTTTGGTTCCTGATCTTCAACCACTTTAGCAGTATTTAACAGATCAAGCCTAACGGCGTTCCTCGGCAACCTGGCTAGATCGTTGATAGGAACGGCTCCCGCTGGCAATTCCCAGCCGGTCGACACTCTGCCGGCTTTAATATCGTGAATCCTATCGGAGGTCATTGCAAGCCCTTGCCAACCGTCCGCCGTCTGAATCGCCCAAGCCGTACGCCCAACGGTTTCCCATTTTTGCCGGTCAATCGACCATTTGGCCAAAATTCCACCAGAATCCCCAGGAATGCTTTGGGGCTCATAATAAATCAACCCGTTTTTAATCTTTACAACGTCGCCGGCTCTTGCTCTAGGTTGCCGGCCATCGCTGCAACCAACCGAAAAAACTAAATCTCCAGCCTTGAGGTCATCTACGCCGTAGGGAGCTAAAGGAACCACCGGCTGCGCTCCGCCCAAATCTTCCAGGCTTACAACAATTGTCGCCAAATCCTTGGCAACTCCGTTTTCAAACCACGATTCGCAGGTTTTAACTTTAACCGACGCCACTAGGTCCCCGCCATTCCAAACGTCTAAAACGTGTGACGTTCCCCTGTCCAATGCAACGTGTCGATTTGTTTCAAACTCAACGTGGGTAGCGTTTAAAATGTCGGCTTCTGGGTAATACTCTTGCCCCTCTTTGCGGAGGTAACCCGTTGCACTGGCCGAACCAATAGAACCCTTTGACCGAACTCTTACGCTTGCATCAAATACAGATTGAGCTAATCCGTCAAACGGCAAGTTTTCGGCAATGTCAACCGGTTTTTCGGCTTTGCATCCCGACAATAACGCAACGCTAATTGTTAAAACTACTAAAAAACGTTTCATTTAAACGGCTTCCCTGCCCTAAAAAGCATCCATGCTAAAACGGGATATTGTCCGCCTTGATTTCCGAAGGTGGCGTCCCGTCAGATATTGCCCAATGGGCAACCTTTGAATCTTCTGATTCTTTTGGCGGTTCGTGCTTGGAACCAAATTTCACGTTTTCCCCCGCGTTGTCCCACATATTTACCCAAACCTGATCCGGATTAATCCTGGTTCCATCTTTTAAAACAATTTCGGCAATATCTTGTTCAAATGTTCCGGAAATCATCCCATTATCACGAACCCAAAAAGCCGCAACATTGCAATTTGTGCCGGTATTTTTACTCTTAACGTAAAATTTAAACCTTGGTTTTTCCCCTGCCATCTTTTTACCCCTTATTCCAGTCGTCAAAATCCCCCGCGAATTTGGATTCTACCGCTTTTTGCCCCGTTGTCAAACTCATAAACTCCCAACCTGGCCTCACGCAATCCTTTAAAAAATAACGAAACAACAAACGCCCAGGGTTCTTTTGGTAGCTTTTTACCAACCCTTCAACCGCTTCCGGCGACGCCCCAGACGTTGCAAAGTGCTTTTTCAGCTTCGCGGTGTCCATGGTGTCAATTTGCACGTCCAACGCGTCCCTTTCCTTGCCCAAGGTAACGCTTTGAGTTAAAAAACCCCTTTCATCCTTTCCTAATGCGTTTGTTGCGGGCGGCTTGTAACCTTGGCCGATTTGACGAATCGACGGAAAGAAATCAAGCTCCCGCCGACAGCGTTTCATTGCCTCAATAAATTGCTCATCCGTCCATGCCTTGAACGCTTCCCAAATTTCAAAAGCCGCCGCGTCGTTCAGTTGCGTACGAAATACGCTTTGGGTTATCGCTAGTTGTTGCGTGAATGTTACCTTGTCCATTTGTTACCCCTTGTTGTTGATCTATCATTTTTGAAACGTTCGCCAAAACTCCGAAATTAGCCTCTTGCCGTTTTTGCTCTTTGCTCTTCGGCTCTTTAGTTTCCCACTCTTTTGGATCATCTAAAAACGCCCCTTTGTTTAACCAGGTCGCCGGATGCGGCACGTACTCGTTTGCCGCGGCAATGTCAGAAGTAGCGTAAACTTCGGCGGCTCGAATAATTTGATCAGCCGGCGTTTCCTTCGTAGCCTTTTCCCAGGCACCCAATGCCGCCTTTTTGTTTACCCTGCGCGGGTAGACGTTCCAAAACTCCGCAAAGGCGTTAGGATATTCCGTCAAACCCGTTTGACGTTTTTTCCTTTCCTTTCCTTTACTCTCCTTTCCTTTCCTCTCCTCTCCTTTCCTTTCCTTTAGGGACGCTTTACCGCCGGATTCCGCCAAATCACGCCGGATTCCGCCGGATTCCGCCCGCCCCTCAATCCATCCCACTTTCACCAGTAAATTTGCGGCATTTTGAAACGCGGCAAGGTCAATAAACAAAAGAGTTGCAAACACTTCGTCCGTGTAGTCATCGGGAAACGTGCCGCGTTGCCGTGCGTCAAAAGTTGCGGCAAGTTGAACCAATTGAATAAAAACCGAAAAAGCCTGTTGTCCCTCAATACCGTATTTTGACAATGCCGCAATGCCGGCGGAGGGTTTGCCGCACGGCAACGTCACCCAGGTAAGCCCCTTTTTAACGCGGTCACTTTTCCGCCCTTGCTCAAACGTCTTTTCCCAATCTTTTATCCTCATTAAATACCCCTTGCAAAAGTGCCAAACGGCCGGCGTCTTTCTAATTGGTCGCAGCAATTAGGCACGCCGACCGGATGACTTAAACGATTAACAACCCTGCGACGGTCGAACAATCTTTAACCGGCCAGATTAACAACCTTTGCAGCGTCTTGCATAGTTTTTGACCACTTCCCAACGTCTTTATTGCCCTTTAAAAAGTTTAATAAATTCTGGCCTCTGACGTCTGAGAGTGAAACCAGATTTGAGCCGGTGACAATTTGAACCCATTTCGTAAAATGGCCGTCGGTGTCAAAAACCTCAATTGATCTAGCTTCGTTCATTAAATCAAAAACAGTAGATTGTTTTATTTCGTCGCTAGAAACAATTTCTTCTTTCGGCAAATCTTCGCCCTGGTAAAGATACATTCCAAGCCCAAACAACGCCAAGCATTTAACCAAGCAACGCATTTTTGCATCGCTTATATCGCGTGCGTTTGGATTCTCGACCGCTTTACCGCTGTAACCTTTCATTACCGGCAACCAAACGGAGCGACTAAACGCCCCAATTTGCACTGTACAATTAACCTCCGCAGTTCCGTCGGCAAAAGTTACCAGATCAGCAAATTTGTAAATTGTTTCTGGGTAATGTTGCATTAACAACGCCCAAGCGTTTGACCAACTCAAATAGTTGCATTGATTCTTCTTTTCAACGTACTGGGAAACGTCAATTTTACTTAAACGTTCCCAAATTTCTCCGTAACCACTCATTTTAAACCCCTCCGTTTAATAAATTTCGCAGCTTTCGCCGCAACCAAATTCCAGATCAAAATCATCAAACAAATACCCTTGCGCGTCTTTTTCTTTTGAACTAAACGGGCGAAAGTCTGGTTGATTTCCAATTTGAATTAAATCTTTGACCGTATTTTGTTGCCGGTAAATTCGCCGAAAACCAGTTTTAGGATCATGATTATTTTCAGTTTTAAAATCTTTTAGTTCGTTTTCTATTTCTTCCCACTTATCAAAATACTCTGGCGTATCTTTTGCAATCGTCGCCAGCTTACGAGTTGACTTTTTGAAACATCCAACACAATTGCCATAATGTTCGTCAATCTGCAAATCAAATGGCAACGCAGCACATTTCTTTAAAACTTCCCGCTTGTTGACGCCTTCATCAATCAATGGGTAAAAGATTTGATTCTCTTTATAGTTAACAGAGACGCGGTCGATTTCATCAACACGAATCCCAATTGCCGTCCAATAATTAAGGTTTTTACCGCGAATGAATCCTTTCGTTTTTAAATATTTTTCCATCGGCACAATTTTTAATCGTGACGTACAGGCTGGCGACGTTTGATTAAACAAGCCATATTTCCGAACGCCTGCAATATACGGTTCGCCGTTTCTTGCCGCCGTTTCGTAGTCAACAACTTTAAACCCAACGCCTTCCCCCGCTACTGGATTTACTACCGCCTCAATCCAAACTACCCGTCCGCCAAACAAATAGCAGTCACAATCGTTAACAAAACGCAAGGTATCTTCATGCTCAAAACCAGTGTTTGCAAACGTAATTTCAATGTTTGAATCTTTGTATTTATCCAAAACCAACTTTGTCATTACCGCGGACGAACGTCCACCACTAAAGCTAATCGCTATGCTGTCCATCCTAAACCCCTCCGTTAAAACTGTTGTTTCCGTTGTAATAGCGGCACGCACGCCGAAGAAAACGACAAAAAATTAAGAACTCTATTTTTTCGTCGCCTTTGTAGTAATCATCAATCGGGGCGTTTAGCATCCGACGCCCAAAAGAAATAGCCTTGGCGGTTGGCCGATCAGCTAACAACATATCGGCGATAAAAAGAACGCCGTATTTTTTACGCTCCGGAGAACGCCATATCTTTTCCTGCAACCGGCAGGAAACATCCGTTAAAGATTCTAAAGCTTCGTTCATGCGACAACCTCCATTGGTTTGAACGTGCAAAGATTACGGCGGCAATAATAATAAGTCAATGCCGGTTTGTCAAATTGCTAGCTACGGGCCTGGTGCGGGCGGTGGAGTTGGCGGTGGAGGCGGAGGTGGAGGAGTTGGTAAACAGGATTTGTCACCATTTACGCTTACGTCCCATTCTGAAACTTCTAAAGTTGTTCCATTGGTCGCAATCATTGCCATAAAGGGAAAAGAACACCAATTCGCCCCACCAATAAACATCCGGCTGTAATTGCGTGTCGTTCCAGTAATAGACTCAATGACCACAGAACCCGCAATAGAAACTTGCCATTCAAAAGAATATTGATTTGCACTTACAAAACTTTTAAAACCCTCAAATGCAGCATCCCAAAGTTTTATTTCATATTCTTTATGTAAGCCTGTGCCGTAGGTAGGGCTAGAAATTAGTTGCGAGTTGTTTGTAGGCGGGGAAGTGCTGGCGCTTCCAAATTCCCTCCATTGCCAGTAAAGCGAATAAGAGGATCCGTTATCGGTCGCAATAAGGTTATTTAAACCAGTGCCGCTACCTTGCCAAATCACAACGGCGCTTGAAGATTTGCCGCCGTTATCCCAATTTTGAACAACAACTTTATTTAATGTAGAATTTGCATAAGTAGAACCTATTAGTGCAAGTGTGTTTTGGTTGCCGTCAACACCCCACCCCCTGCTTATTGTCCAGGTACTTGGGTTAACTGATGGCGGGTAACCTGTAGCGTTTGTAATTTCCAGGTTTCCTCCTGACAAAACAATTGCTTTAGTTTGAACGTAAATGAACGGGCCTGTTACTATGCCTCCTGGGCTAGTAATGTAGTATGTACCAAACCCGTTTAATGGCGTGCTGACTGGAAAAACTGCAATTTGCCTACCGGAAGCGTTAAAATAACCTGTAGCATTCTGCAAAACTAGATCATTCCCTGTTGAATAATCTAAAGGGTCATAGCTCCAGCACGTGGAGTTAAAACAGCCCTCAACGCATCAGCACCGGCTTACGCTCATCACCGTTTTCATTATTCACATTCTGCCCCGACGATACGCCAAATGGTTTCGTCCTTAAAATATTGAATTAAAACCATTTTACTGGCTGAAATTGTTTCAACTGACAACCAGTCAAGATGAGCGTCAATTGTTTCTGTTGTTGCCGACGGAGCCGCTCCGGAACTACGCCGCCAAATTGTAACGCTTCCAGAACTTCCAAAAGTAATGTCCGCGTCAGCTTTGCCAATTTTTACAGATTGTGACGAACTCCCCAAAACTTTTGGTTGTAACGTTGCAAATTCGCCGACAACGCTTGGATTCCTTGCGCGAAACTCTGCCGCCATTTGACGGAGTAACGCGATATCTGATTCGTTAAAGCCTGCAATCATAGGTTCAAGGTTCCAAAATCCTTACCGTCGTAAATTTCCCAGTTTACAAACCTAGATTCGCCCATTTGGTTACCGGTTGCGTCAACTCCAAGCCTAGCACCAAAACCATTTAATGGCCTCGGATTACCAACGGCTACAACGTCGCCGTCTTTTGTTTTTTCGGTAATTGTTTGGATTCCAAATTTAACCGTGCCGGCTGTTGCGTCAGGGTACAACGCGTCAACGTCTAATTGGGTATAAGTGCCGCCGCCTGGCTTCGTTTGCCCAACAAAAATTCGCTCGGATTGGCTTCGGTCATATTCTGAATGAATCCAGGTGTCTGGTTTGTGCTCCATTGGAAAGCTTATTCTAAAATATAAGCTTCCGTCTTTCCAAACTGGTTGTTTGGTTATTGGTTTCATCCTTAACGTGTTCGCCGCAAACGTATAGGTTGCCTTTGTCCCGCTTGCGTCGCTTTCGGTTATTGTGACCGAGCTATTGTTTACGGTGTTTGTAAAATCTTCGTAAGTGCTAGTCCAACTCGACTCCATTCTGCTTACAGTAATCACCTGTCTATATGAGGTTCTTGAGGCTGAAACTGTTTCACCTGTTGAAACGGTTACGTTGCCGTTGTCGATCCAAGTTGGTTGTGTTGAAATAGCAGTCCCAACGCTATAACCGCCGCCTTTAGTGACGTTTAAAAATTCCGCGTCTGTTATCGGTTCGGCGTATTCCAAAAACTGGATATTTACTTCTTTAACCGATTGCGTTGGATTGCTGACCGGCTGACCGCTTGAGTTTCTGTTAAACTGTTCGGTTGAATTAGAGTATTGAACCGTAACGTTCCACTTTTTGCCGGTGGCGTCGTCGTCAACTCGATTTGGAACTCTTGAAATAGCGTAGAGAGTTTGGCCGCCAAAGGTTCCGGCACTTCCAAGCGCTGGGAGTCCGCTTGCCCCTAATGCCGCTGTAAAATCTGTTGATCGCGTAGCCGTAATTACCTGCCAAACTTGATTGACGCCCAACTCAACGAAACCGCTTTTAACGGTTTCCGTTGCGTTTTCTGTTATTAGTTCTGCTGCCATTATAAATTTAATCCTGGAGCCTGTTGGAACAATTCAAGCAACTGCTTTGTTGTGTCAAATGTTCCTTTGGTGTTTTTAGCCGTTTTCTTGCTGTCGTCTTTTTCGGTTTTCATGATCGAAGTTTGTTGATTCTGCAAACGAAACGCCTCAGAGGAACCGGCGGTAATGCTTTCGCCTGGGTCTGTCGTTGTTCGCGTTATGTCAAATTCCTGGGTTTTCCGCCTTATATTCATAGTCCTATCAAACTCACCGGCAACCGATAACCCTAAATGTTGCAAACCCGCGCCCATTGCCTTCGCCGTTTCTTTTGCACTCTCTATTTGCCGATTGAAAATGTTTTTAGTTATGCGGCCGGCGTTGCCTTTTATATCTTTAAGCCGCTGATCTTCTGCCAAAGCGGCTCCAAACATTTCATCTTTTTCCGCGTTCGTCTGATCTTCTTGCATATATTGCAAACGTTGTTTGTCGATTTCTTCCTGGGTTTTTGCTCTGTTTCCAGTACGTCCGGACAAACCAAGCGCGGTTTTGTCCGACATTAAAGCGCTTCCAAAAATTCCGCCGGTCATCATGCCGGCGTACAGCTCAAGTTTTGTCCTTAAATCGCCCTCGATTGCGGTTGTAGCAAATCGGCCTCTTGCAATTTGACTCTCAGCCGCAAAAACGTTAACCCCCCCCATAGCCTCCATCGCCATAGCCTTCTTATATTTTTGATTTACCGCGTCAATCTCTTGCATCGCGTCGGCGTAGGCTTCTGCCTTTTTAGCTTCTTCTTCTGTCACAACCTTTCCTAGGCTTTTGGCTAAGTCAATTTGTTGTTGATATTCTGAATTAGTCAACGCCATTGTTGTGTGAAGTTTACTTTGCTCATCGTCAAACAGCTTTGTTGCTATTAAAGTCCTTTCGCCGGCGTCCGTTACGCCATCCATCGCACGCGAAAGAGTTTTAAATTGTTCTTCAGGTGATAATGCCGCCAACGCTTGCGCCTCAAGTCCAAGCATATTGATGGCTTTGATTGCCTCACCGGTTCCGTTTGCCGCTTCCTCTATTCTACGGGTCATCTTTTCAATGCCCTTAGTTGCGGCTCCAGAGGCTAGCCCGCTAGTCCTTTGTGCCGCAAACTCTAAACCCGTTAAAAACTCCGTTGACGCGCCGACTCCCCTTGCCGTTTTTGCCACTCGGTCGATTGCTTCCATTTCTTCGCGAACAGAAGACAGCCCTTTCTCGACGGTATGAAACCCAACAAACCCAACCGCCATTCCTGCTAAACCGTTTTTTAGGCCGTCTTTCATTCCTGAAAACATTTTTTTTTGTTTTACTGTTGTTTTCTGATATTGGCTCTCAATCCGTTTTAACGCGTGTTGGTATTGATCTGACCTTAATTTGCCTGTTTGAAACGCCTTGTTTAAATCGCTTAAGTCCTTTTCAAACCGATCCAATGGCGTTTGCGCTGACTTAACGGTTCTATTGAAATCGCGAAATTCGCCGGCGGTCATATTCAACGCTTGCCGCGTTTGTTTTGCGTCGGTCTTAATTCTAAAATTTAAATCGTAAGTTTTTGCCATTGTTATACCTTAAAAATCTTATCCAATTCCTTAACAATTGCGTCGCTTACTATTTGTTCTATTTTTGGTTCCACTACTGCCCTGGCTTTTAAAAAATGCTGTTTTCCCTCTACCCTTGGTGAACCCGTTAGAGCAAAC
>Ga0181389_1000955_pt1 | contig 11542 bp, 3 predicted proteins | sample 12SPOviralmetaG_FD_130121 | JGI IMG/M metagenome (GOLD analysis project Ga0181389, IMG submission 130121) | Marine viral communities from the oligotrophic San Pedro Time Series (SPOT) site, San Pedro Channel, CA, USA - 12 SPOT_SRF_2010-06-29 | ecosystem: Environmental > Aquatic > Marine > Strait...
TTACAGACTATTAAAATTTAACTCAAAATTAATTAATCCATTTCATACATATTTAATGTATTCTTTAGTTCCATCGGAATTAAATGAATTAAGTTTTAAAGATTTAAATTATGTTGTTGAAATATTTAAAAAAAAAATTAATAAATTTGTTAAAAAGAAATTTAATAAAAATTATGTAAATGCTAATGCTCAAAAAGATTTAGATATATTTGCTGAATTATGTCATTTAAATATTTCTGTATTTAATAATAATTTTAATAATTTACATTCATCTACCAAAAATAAAAAATATACAAAACGATTATATTTAATAAATAGAGATAATGATTTATTCCTATTAATTAAAAAAAATAAAAAAGGATTAAAATTAAAATTTGGTAATAATATTTTAAAAACAATACAAAGTGGTGGTGATAATTATAATGAACAAGTTCTAAGTAAAGACCTTAAATCAATGTTGAGTGATTATTATGATCCAAATAATATAGATTATTTTTTAAAAACATATTGTGATAAATTAATAAACACAGATACTGGTAAAAAAGAAAAACTTGAATATTTTAAAGAAATTATAATAGCAGTATTTACAGATTATATGCGCAATGATATATTAAAATCTATTCAAAATATTGAAAATTATATAAATGTTAAAATGAATAGTTACAATGATGAGAAACTAGTTAAGATAATAATATCAGGTGGAAGTGGTTTCAATAATTTAATTGATAAAAATGAACGACCAATATCACCGGATATTGATGTTAAATTATGTTTACATACAGATGAAGCTATTAATTTACATAAACATATGACACAAGCAGCAATTTTTAATGAAGATACTCTTAGACCTATACAAATGGAAGTCGCAAGACAATTATTAATTGTTAGAACACATCTATTTTATGCCATGAAAGAAGAAGCAAAACGTCTAAATAGTATCATATTTGGAAATCCTACAAATGATATTAAGAAAAGAAAGAGAAATAATGATAAATATACTAAATTAAATGAATATACTAAATTAAATAAATTATTTGGATACTTATATGATTATTGTATTAAATTTAATAATGAAGACCCTATATCATTTTTAAATTCTCTAGATTCCAATACGGATAAAAAATGGAGAAAGAATTTTAGCGCAGAACAACTTGTAAAAGTACTTGTAAGAGAAACATTAATGAAAAGAGGAATAGATGGTAACCCAGCAGATAATAATCCATATAAATTACATGATGTATTCTTATATTCATTAGATTTACCATTTAATGGAAAAACTGGTTTTGAGAGTTTAGCCGGAATTTTAGATATAGTAGTATCAATACCAGGACATATAGGATATATATTACCAGAACAGTGTACAAATACTTTAGGAGATACAAAAGGGTGTTATAATATAAAAGTAGAATATTACATAGAAGAATTAAATAAATTACTTAAATATGGATTAAGAACAAAAAATAAAAAAATATTAAAAGATTTAGTAAGATATAAAATATTATTAAATAAAAATAAACACTCTCCGTCACCAGAAATTATAAGAACTGTAGAAAGTATTATACAACAAGATCAACTTGATGAAGAATTTAAATCAAATATAAGTGAATTATTAGGGAACTTAAAACCACAACTACAACAACAATCACAATCACAAGATTTATTTTTTGATTCACAAGATAGTTATGAATATTTAGATAATTATGATGAACATTTTAATAATTTAAAGGAACATTGTTATGAAGATGAAGATAATATAAGTAAATTTAATACAAAAATGAAACAAATGTATCAAGATTATGATAAATATATTGATAATTATGGTTCTTTAAAAGAGTTTGCGTCTGATTGCATATATTCTGGGGGTGGCATACAAACTCTTAGAAGTAAAAAGAAAAAACAAAGTGGTGGTGTACCATATGGTAATGTAGAATTGTTATCTTTGTCTAAAGTATTTCAATTGATGGTTAATGATAAATCTATGGAAGGTTTCGAATTTAATTTAAAAGACATATCTAGAAAAATTAAGTTTGAGGATGATATAAATAAACAGTTTGGAGAAAATATATCCAGAATTAATTTTGAAAAATTAACAGAAATTGAAGCAAAAGAAATAAAAATAAATGATAAAGATGAATATTATAAAGATGAATATTTATCGACAAAAGCAATTTCTAGAGTTAAACCATTTAGAATGAGCAAATTAGTTAAAGTTGAGATTATTGCTATATGTAATCATTTAATAACTAAAGTTATAAAAAAAGATAATATAAATAAATTATGTTATTGTTATGAGAGTGAATACTACAAACCAGGACCTCGCAATGTACCAACACGACAACAATACGCAAAATTCTTATTAACCCAATGCCAAGTATTAAAAAACTATCCAAATACTAAGCTTGAGCTTTTATATAATGTAATAAAATTAATAGCAGATGGTGTTGAACCTCATAAAATTAATTTATCTTAATAACTCCAAGTCCCACCTAAACCACTATGATAAATTACCCATGAATCTTTATACATTTCAGCGCAATATTGTGGTTTATATATATACATATCATTTTTCTTATTTATTTCAATTAGTTTATCTTTAATTGTGGCATCATATTTAGTTAAACATTTATTAGATTCTTGCTTACGCTTCACAGTATCTTTATGTGTTAAGAATGGATATATTAATTCAGGTTTAATAATATGAACTTTAGTTTTTCCAATATTATTAAATGCTTTTCTGAAATACCAAGGACCAGTAGTCTGAGTGATAATTTGTTTTTTCATGTCAATAGTATTTAAACTTTCTCTAACAAGAATATTATTTAATATATTACTTTTAGGATAAGAGGCAAAGAAACCATTACTAATCCATTTTTCTTTAAGACCAACCGGTTCTTCATTACAAGCAATAAATTCATTTTTAGCAATAAGCTTATCCATTTCTTTAAAGAATATGTCTTTAACTTGGAATAAACTATCCATATAAATACCACCATATTTATATATTAAATCATATCTTGCTAAATCAGCAACTTGTGCCCAACGATTATGTCCTTGGTCTTCACCAATTTCTAATGCTGTTCCAATATGGTCCCATGTAATAGGAATATTTTTTTCATTAAACTCCTTCATAGTCCATAATTTATATTCATAACCATTCTTTTTACACATATTTTCAACACTATTAAACATAAATTTACGCCAAGTAGGAGGTTCTTTACCAAACCATATTTGATGAACTATTTTAGGAATGGTTCTATTTTCTTTAACATATATCTTCTCATTTTGATAATGATTTCTTTCAGATGTTTTTAAAGAAGATATTTTATTTCCATAAATATGAGTACATATCTTTTGAGTATCAGCATAATACTTACATAATTCCTTTTTTTGTTTTAAAAAATCTTGATTTAATTTTTTATCAACTTTAAAAAATTGAGGATTTTTGAATAATTTTTTAACTAAATTATGAAGTGCTATATGATGGGCATGTCCATATTCTCCTAAATTATTATGTGTTAATACTAAATCCCATTTTTGTTTAGATAATTTTAAAAGATTTTTATAAAAAGCAGTAGTTTTGTTATTAAATGTTTTATCTGCCTTATCTTGATCTTCTGTATAAACATCTGTAATATTAAACATTTCCCATTCATATACACCAGCATATTTTATGCTATTTTTAAGTTCTTGATATCTAAAATCTTTTGGATTACCATGTGTAGAAACTATTACATGCCATCCACTATCTAATAATAAATTCATACCTCCCCATAATATTTCATCGTCTGGATGAGCAACAATCATAAGTTTATTTGGTTTTAATAAATTAGACATTTTACTATTTAATAACTTTACATCTTTAGTCTCCACATCTATCATATCATTTTTATCATTATTCTTTTCAGTATTAACTTTATTATCAACTTTTACATTATCTTTAAGATATGCTTTATCTATTTCACACTTAACAACTTTATCATCTTTATCAGAATATATAACTCGTGATCTTTCTGCTTTCTTCTTTGGTACTTGTTTCGATTTAGATTTATTATTTTTATCAGGAAGTTTTATTTCTTTGGATATAATTTTCTTTGCATTTTTTTTAACAATATCTCTATATTCTTTATTTTCTTTTACTTCGCTTTTATTTATTTCATGTATAGATACAGAATTTGATTTAGGTATTTTATTTTTTTCCTCTTTAGGAGTTTTACTAATAGCATATTTTTCATTAAAATCTATCATAAAATCAATTGGAAAGTCTTTACTATAATTAATATACAATGATGATAGTGGTAAATGTGTTTTATAACATTCTTTTAATTTATTCTGTATTTTTTTCCAATTTAATATTTCTTGTGAATCACCAATAGTTTTATATTTATAATAGTCACTAACTTCTTCAGAATAACAAGTATAATCTTCACAATAAATAATACCAATAATATATTCTTCTGGTAACCATTCGAAACTCCAATATAGAGATAACATATTAACATTATATACATTATCCATTACTCTAAATTCAGTAAATCTATTAGTTTGTTTATCCTTTATTTCATCAAATTGTTTTATACATTTGTCAATATAGTATTTTATATTATGATTGTTTCTTAAGGATAACATAGAGAATGGAACAATATTTAAAGTATTATTATCAAAACATTCTTTATTAATATTCATTAATGAATTATAGTTTACAGTAATAATATCACTTTTTAAATCAGCTAATATAACATTAATATTCATTGTATGAAATTTATTACTATATTCATATGTATGATGTTCATCACTAGCAGGAATTTTAAATATGTCCATATCTTTATTAAAGGCATTACCCTTTATTGGCAATATCTTAATACTTTCATCATATAATTTATGTTTCTCTAAATGAGCAAAAGCAAATTTAGCAGCAGTTAATAATTGTCTACGACATTTATTAGTGAATAATATAAATATTAAACCAAATTCTTTATTAATTAGTTTCTTAATTTTTTTAAACTCCTCTGTAAGAGAATTATACATTTTTATATTATCAGTATAAACTGTGAAATAAACTCTATTATCTTTATTATAAATTATTTTATAACTTTTTACAAATTCATTTAAATATTTTCTATTATATAGTTTGAAATTATAATCATATTCTATATGGTCACAAACATTAATTTCCTCTGTTTTCTTTGATCTTAATCTTAATGGTTCAAATAGTTTTGTATTTTTATTTATTCCTCTAAATATTAAATTTTCATCTTCTTCGTGATATTTAAATGGTTTAAATACATTTTTTTTTAATATATCATAGTTTTGGAAACACTTAAATTTCTTATCATCTGGATTACTTGTTCTTTCACTTGAGAAGTCAAAGTTAGGACCCTTACTTTTACTAAAGAAGTAATCAGCTGGATGTCTATTCGCAACAGAGGCAATTGTACCAGCCATTTCCTCAGATGTAATATCTTCTGGATGTATAATAACTGGTTCTCCTAAATACCATCTATGTTTTAAATTTGCTCCAAAACCATTTAATTTGTCTGTAATGTAAATAAACTCGTTGGGTAACCAATAACATTTAAGATTAGACATAGCATTTGTGGCATTAAATACAATATCTAATACTCTATCATCAGATTTACCAGGATTATTTTGTGATACAATATCCCATATTTTTAAAGCATTTCTAGATTGTATAGAACTTCCCCACCACATTGTACCACCAGATGCTCTTGGTTTAAAATTATTATAACAAACTTTGGCATCTGTTAAATAATCTTGATAGAAATCAGCAATTTGAGCATACCAACTATATAACATACAATCAAAATATGTTTGATCAAATATTTCAGGATATCTAGTAATATACATATCAGCATCTGTATATAAAACAGGATATTCTTTAAACTTCTCAATAGTTCCAAGTATAAAATTTGGTTTATAATTAATTAAATCTTGATAATTACCATCTTTGGCATCATATATCTCAACATAATAATTAATGTTTAATTTTTTACATTGATCTATAAATCTTTCTGTAAGTTGTCCATATGTTTTCTTATTTCTAAAAGTAATAATAACATCATAGTTTTCATCTATTGGGACAAAATCACCAGAATATGATTGATTACTTCCAGGTCCTAACATAATTACTGTTAAACCCAAGTTATTAAAAGCTTTTGTTTTCATATTACGAAAAGCAAATCTACCATAACAAAAGGTAATTGCCTTTGGTCCAGCATTAATAATCTCTGGATATACTTTAATATTTTTATTTAAACTATCATCGGTAATAGAACCTTTAACTTCATTCATTAATTCATTAAAAACATCTAGATTATTAGGTAAATTTTCTAACCTCCTATCAAAATCAAACCAAGGTAAGTAATCACCATTTTCATCCTTAGGCATTTTAACTTTTTTATGCCAACCATAACTAATATCAAACCCTAAACCTAGGCCCTTCATTTTATTTTTCATTTTTGTATCAAATTTCTTAAATTTATAATTTTCTTCTAAGAAGTTATTTAGATTTTTAGTATTTTTAAAACTATCATTAAGTACTTTTTTTTGTATATTGTCTTCTTGTTTATATAAATCATCTCCTTTTGAGTTAGGATTAACAAGATCATAATTCCATACATATGTCCCATGTATAAACTTTGATTTTTTACTTATATCTTGTTTAATTTCAACTAGTTTATCCTTTAATGAGGTCATAATTGTTATTTAATATATTATTATATATAAAAATGCAAAAAAACCCTTATATTTATGATAATTTTAGTGATAATTCATTAAATAAATTTTGGGAACATTATGAAAAAAAGTTTACAGATAAGCATGAAAATGGTAATGGTGTAGTAAAAGAAAATGTTAAATTTGAGGAAGTAAATGTATCTAACTTATGTGATAAAGAAAGAATTAAGAAATGCCTTGTTTTAGAAGCACATGGTGATTTATATGAAGAAGATAAACCAAAAGGTCTTAAAATAGAAAAAGGAACGAAAAATCAATATATATATACAGATACTGCTAAAAGGGTAGGGTCCTGTATTAAAACTAAAAAATTATTAGGCCCAGGAACATATGAGGCAAGAATTAAGTTAACAAGTTCTAAAGTAATGAGTGCTTTATGGACTTTTCAGTATGAAGAGTTTGATATGGATGACCATAGGCATAGAACGGATAAAAGATTTAATAAGAATAATCATATAAATGGGAATACAATAATTAATCATGAAATAGATATTGAGTATCCTGGTAAAAATGAAAAGATTATTAAGTTTAATAATTTTATTTCAACTGAACATCCCGAAATGTATAATATAGAAGAAGTAGAATATAAAAATTTAGTTGATAATGATTGGCATACATTTCGTTTTGTATGGAATACAGATATTTATCCTATAAGAGATATAATTGGTAGAAATTTAGATAATGATGAAATAATATTGGTAAATAGAACGGCATTTATTAATAAAATTAAATCGAAGAAATTTAAACATCTAAATGGGATGTTTGTAAAAAAACACCCTGATTATGACAATGAGTATGTTATGTTATATGGAACTAAAATAGATTATTATATTGATGATATGAGTAAACCTAAATATTCACATATTCTAAAAAAGGAAGATATTATTAAAGGTGTTAATAAAAAAATACCTAATATTTTATCTCATTTTTACATGGCAATGTGGTTTTCATCAGAACATAAAGATAGAAATTTTGATGTTGCTAAAATGTACGTAGATTATTTTAAATATATACCAAATGATAATGAATTTGCTTATTTTTAAATTTAAGTAATTTAAAAATAAATAATAGCATATATATATATTATGAAAACAATTATTTTTTTTTGTTGTCAATGTTTAAGATATTATAGAAAGATACCAAAGAATTTAAATTTTAAAGAATTAAACCATTTTTATCCAGATGTTAAAAAAGGTAGAGTAATTAAGGTTTATGACGGTGATAGTATTACAATAGCAGCAAGAATTCCAGAATTAAAGAATAATACCATTTATAAATTTAATTTAAGATTAAATAGAATTGATACACCAGAGATTAAAACTAATAATCCCATTGAAAAAGAATATGCTATTAAGATAAGAGATATTTTAAGTGAAAAAATAATGAATAAGATGGTAAATATAAAAGTTCTAAAAACAGATAAATATGGAAGATATCTAGCAGAAGTAAGTTATAAGAAATTAAATATTAATAATTGGTTATTAAAGAATAATTACGCATTATTGTACGATGGCGGAGCAAAAATACAATTTGATTCTAATAAGTTTAATGAAGAATTATCTGAGGATGTAGCAGTGGCAATTAGTCTAACGCCAGAAAACCCTAATTATCAAAATTTTAATAATAATGCTGCTGGGTCTCTTGTTAAAATAGATATAAATATAGAGGATGATGATAAAACTGGAGCATTTAAAATTTAACTTAAAATATGCGGAATTTATGACTGCCGGATTGTCTTAAAATCAGGTGTTTTTAAGTTAACTTAAAAAATGATAAAATAAAGACAACTTATTTCTATCACTTTTTAAGATATGTCCTAAATGTACATTTAGGACATTCTATTTGTATTAAAATCATTTTAAATTAAGATAACTTAAAATTCATTAAAAATAAGTTAACTTAAAATCGGCGTTTTTTAAGTTTTTCGGAACTCGGGCAGACTTTTTAAGACCTTTAATTTATTTGTATTATTTTACTATTATGTTTATTAAACTTCTCCTACCATTTACGGAACGAATTTGTACTCAACGCGTTTCCTTATAAATTCTTTAAGCAATTCTTTGTTACCATCGGGGTCAGTGGCGATGATTATATTTAATTTTTCATTGAATCTTTCATTTTTTTTAATTTTAATTAATCTTTCCTTTAAATATTCTAAATATGTTTCTTTAAGAGTTTCTATTTTTAATATATTATTTTGTGAAACCAAATTATAAATTATCAGAACAATAAGTTCTAATTCATTCGTTAACTTCTCTCCTGTTGACTCCAATCCTGTCCTATTTTTTATATCCATTAATATTTTTTCATTAGGGTTTTGTTTGTCTTTTGTTCTTATAGCAGCGAAACGTTTTTTTTCAAAAAGCACTCGCAGGGCCATTCCTTCGATAGGGCTTAACATATCTTTCATTTCTTTCTCAATAATTCTTTGTAACTTTTCAATAAAGGTATTATGGTTTGTTTCATCTTTTAATTCTAAAAATTTAGTATAATTTATATCATATATAGTTATTATTTTTGATTTAATATAATTTATTATTTTTATACCATTCTCACTTATATTATACTTTTTAAGTTTACTCTGAAAATTTTTGTCTTTGTTATTAGTAATATTTACAAAATTTTCTATATTTTTAATATAATCAATTAAATAGCTTTCATATTTAATTAAATAGTTTTCTATTACTTTGTCTTTTATTTCATCTAATTCTTCACAAAATAAAACATCATCATTATTATAAATAACTTCGTTAAAATTTTCCAAATTTTCTGTTCCGTATCCGTTAATTGTGGTGATATCGCCTCGCAAATCATCATAAAAATTATCTCCCTGATCAACAATTAAACCATCTATATACTCATTTATCTTCCCAATACAAAAATTATCTTTATCCGGAACAGTGGCGGCGTCGGCGGGGGCGTCGGGAAAAACGGGTGGGGTGCCAAAACCTGTTAATTTTTTATATATATTTTCATAAATACTTTCATTAGTATTTATAATAATATAATCTTTATTTTGAAAATAAACTGGTATTCCCTTTATTACACAATAATGAAATAACATTCTATCACCTGTAACTATTATCATTTTTTTATCATCATTCTCTCCATCATTGTTCCATTCAGCTACAAAATCTGCTTGTCCTTGGTCACCTATAACTTTAAGAGTAAATAATAATCTATATAAATATTGTTTTATTGTGGGGATGGTTTGTCCGGGCATAAATATATTGTCTTTATGTATCCATATATGGTTTATAAAAATATATAGTTCATTTAAACCATCATTGTCCGGAAACATTTCATTCTTTTCTATATTGTCGACACCATCTGTCGTTTTTTCTATCATCATCATCATACATGCTAAATTATCTACTTTAAATCCTCCATTTTGAAAATCAAAGATTGTGCCTGCTGGCATCGACATTCTTACTCGTAAATATTTCTTGGTGTCGATGTCGATATAACTAAACTTAATAGTAAAATCATCTTCCACTATAACATCTGTATTATCTAATTTTATTTTATTAAAATAACTATCATATAAATTATTATAATAATTATCGTCATTCTTGGTATTATCAACACTTTCAACTCCACCGCCATCTATTATACTACACAATGAATCATATTTCTTAAAATTTTGACCAGAATAGTTGTCTTCTGATAAAGGGTTAGTGACATTTAAAGCATCATACTCATAAGATTTGAATTTATTTAAGATGTTGTTAATTTTACTTTTAAATACACTTAACGTGGTATTCTCATCGTCGGTTATGTTGATGTTATTTTTAATTTTGTTAAAGATATTTAGGAACTCTTTTACATCAGTTTTATATGTTAAAAAAGAGTAATTCGCATCGTTATCAATAATATCTTTTAAATATAAATCTTCTATATTTGACTTATTAATAATTTCCCAATTTTCTATCTTAGAATTTAATTCTATCGTATTAGTAAAATTATTATATTGACTTTCATTATAAAAATAGGTATAATTAAATAGCGATAAAGAGTGATTCGAATCACTCTTGTTTCTAGGCAATGATTTATTAAAATCATGTTCTGGATCATGTTTATATCTTATTAGGTTAACTCTATTATCCAGATTATAATCTCCTTTACCATTATTGTAATTGCCTCCTCCTCCTTGTTTCTGAAACATATATCCTAACGTTTTAGAGTGAAGATTATCGCCATTGTTAGGAGAATGAGGGATGACATCGACGACGCGTGACGGCGAATTCATCCAGGATTTATTTGGGGTATCTGGTTTACCTTGTAAATATTGTGAATTCTGGACAAGGAATTGGGACCCTTTTTGAGACTTTGGGTCTTGTGAACTCTGCATGCCTTGTGAATTCTGGACAGTAGCCATTTTGACGTCTTGGGTCGGGACATAATAAGTAAAATAATAACTTTCTAACAGTCCAGTTTTCTCTTTTAAATTACATCCCCTCATAACACGGTCATTATAATATTCCAATTTATCATCATATATTATGTCTTGTAGTTTATCAAAACAATCACAATTAACAGTCTTAATACGTTTTCCGTTTTGCTTAACTTGTTGTTGTTCTTGTAGTGGTCGCTTCCCCCCTCCGCCAAATTGTTTATATATACCTACTGGTAGTTTTGATACCATGCCACGCATATTCTGTTTCATTAATAGGTATTCCTTTTTTCCGTGTTTGAATAAGTATACTGTTTTATTTTTTTTATTTAAATCTGTACTAAATTTTAAATTTAATTTATCCAAATCAAATATTACTAAATTCATTTTACATAA
>Ga0181389_1000961_pt1 | contig 11510 bp, 12 predicted proteins | sample 12SPOviralmetaG_FD_130121 | JGI IMG/M metagenome (GOLD analysis project Ga0181389, IMG submission 130121) | Marine viral communities from the oligotrophic San Pedro Time Series (SPOT) site, San Pedro Channel, CA, USA - 12 SPOT_SRF_2010-06-29 | ecosystem: Environmental > Aquatic > Marine > Strait...
GTGAAGTAGTAACTCTTAGAAATAGTAGTATTGCTTTAGGTTCTGTTGTAAATGTCACTTCTGTAGGGGAAACATTAGTATTTCATGCTTTTAATGTTGCTACTGGTGAATGTCAGTTAAGATTACAAAATTTAGGACAATCAACTTACGCTGGAGGTAATGTTACTTTTAATTTTACCATATTATAATAATGAGAAGTAGACAATCTCCTATAAAATGGGAAAATGCAAATTTTACATGGGATAATAATTCTTTTACTTGGGATGATGTAGCTTTAATAAGAAGGGCAGCAGGGGAAGATTATAATCTTTGGGAAAAAGAAGATAAAAAGAAATTAGTAAAACTAATTTTAAAAGTTTATGGAGAAACAATAACAGAAAGTAAACAAAAAGAAATTAAACAATATAAAATCAAAGCAAAAGACATAAAAATAGCAGTCAAAAAAGTATTAGGAACAGAAATGATTGCTGAAAATATATCTATTTAATATTTATAAGTATGTATAAATTATTTACAGACAAAACAGAATTATTTGAATGTAGTATATCACTACAAGGAGCAAGCTTAAAAAAATCTAAAGCAAGGTTAGTAATAGAAACTCAAGATTATTCATTATTATTTAATGGCACAATTTCTAAGGGGGGTAAATGTGAAATTCCTATTAAAAAATTAAAAGGTTTAATAGACGAAGACACAACAGGAAATATACGATTAGAAGTGATTGCCGAAGATACTTTTTTTACACCATGGGAAAGTGATTTTGAAGTAGATGCAAGTAAAAAAGTAACTGTTGAAGTTAAATCACAAACAACTAAAAAACCTATCGTAGAAACTAAAGTAAAGGTTAAAGTTAAAGACGAAAAACCAACAATTAATGAACACCACCATGTTGTAAATTTACTAAAAATGTTAACAAGAGAAGAAATTAATATTAATAATATTTCTTATAAACGTAATAAATTAAATAATATAGTAGCAACATATTTAAAAGAAAATACAATTAATAATACTGAAAAAGTAATGGGAGGTGTATTAAAATATCTTGAAAAAGGAAATTAAAAATGGTTATAAATGGCAAACAATTTAACAGGTCAAAATATACAAAATACTTATCAAAGAGTACTACATGTAGGTGATGATGGGTTAATGTATGATGGAACAGGTTCATTATACACACCTCTTTCTGCATCTCATGAAATAACAACAGAAGTATCTTCTTCCCACGCAATAACAGCAGATCAAGTAGGATCATTTACAGCAGCAAATATAGGTCAAACATATGATACAGTTGCAAACGTCTCACAAGGAAACATAACATTTACAGAACTTGACAATGGAACTGATGATTTATTATTAACTAATTTAACTACTGCAGGAAATCCAGAATTTGCGTCAATAACTACTACTCAAGTAAGAGCAGGTTTTCCCCAGATAAATTTAAAACCTATTAATACATCTACCCCAGATGAAGGTCCATATCATATAAGAACTCATAATGATTCTGCAACTACCCCCGGAGTACGATTTGGTAATCATAATGAAGATATTATAGTATTTATAAATCAGGGGGGACAAGAGGTTAGTAAAATTGACGCTGAAGGAAATTTTAGTGGAGGAATATTAGATGGAGGAACTTATTAAATATTTATAATAAAATAATATGGCAAGTACAATAAAATTAAAAAACGGAACATCAGGAGCCCCAAGTTCTCTAGCAGGAGGAGAAGTAGCAATGAATAGAACAACTGGAATTTTTTATTTTGGTAATGGATCTAATGTCCAAGAATTACACCGATTTAATAATATATCAGCTTCGGGACACATAACAGCCTCAGGTCATATAAGTGCTAGTGGAGATGTTACTGCTGTAACTGGTTCATTTAATAATTTAACAATAGGTGGCGCTCAAGGTAGTGATGGTCAAGTATTAACTTCCACAGGTACCGGTGTTGCATGGGAAGATGCAGCAGGTGGTAGTGTTAGTGGTAATACATTTGCAACAGACCTTAAAGTAGGTAGAGATGCTGATAATTTAATTGATTTTACAACAGACAACCAAGTAACTTTTAGAGTTAGCGCTGGAAATGGTGTAGTAATGAAAGCATCAGGTGAAATAGAAGCTACTAAATTTGATGGCGCTTTAGAAGGTAATGCAGACACAGCAACAGCTCTAGCTACTGCAAGAAATATAGGTGGTGTATCATTTGATGGTACAGGAGATATTGATTTACCTGGTGTAAATGGAGCAGGTGATCAAAATACTTCTGGAAATGCTGCAACAGCTACTAAATTAGCAGCAACAAAAACTATAGCTGGAGTTGCCTTTGATGGTTCAACTAACATATCATTAAATAACGACTCTATAACTAATGGCGCTGGTTATACGACAAATACAGGTACTGTTGATACTTCAGGTAGTCCTGTTGATGATGATTTTGCAAAATTTACTGACGCTAATACTATTGAAGGTAGATCAATAGCAGAAGTAAAAACTGACTTATCACTTAATAACGTAGAAAATAAATCATCTGCCACAATTAGGGGTGAAATTGCATCTGGTGACATACCAAATAATGCATCAGATACAACTGGTACTGCTACAAACGCAACAACAGCAGCTGTAGCAACAACAGTAACAATTACAGATAACGAAGATACTAATGAAGATAATGCAATTATTTTCACATCAGGAGGAGATGTTGATGGAGGTAATATTGGATTAGAATCTGATGGTGATTTAACATATAATCCTTCAACAGGAAAATTAACAGCAACTCAACTAGCTAGTGGATTTATATCTGGAAGTCATATAAGTTCAAGTGGAACAGTAGGAGCATTAAAATACCAAGGTACACCTATGGTTTTAGCCCATGCGTCTCAATATATTGGTACTACAGTTGCAAATAATTATTATTATGGTAATGATACTCAAGGATTTTTTCATCACCAACATAATGCTAAAGAAACATCAATGGAAACGGGACATACATTAGGACAAGGAGCACAACATAATGCAATTTTAATACCTTGTAATGTAAAAGATATAGAATTAAGAGCAGCTTGTAGAACTAATTACGATGCAGATGGGGGAGCTGATGGAAGTTTTGCTTTTTGGATAATGAAATCTGCAAGAGCAAGTCAAGGATCTTCAAACCCTTCATTAACATTCTTAGCATCCGCTTCTGCAGAACAAACACCTGCTGACAATCAACATAATAGAATGCATACCGCTGACATTACAGGAGCACATACATTTAGAACTAATATGACTGCAAGTGCTGACGAACAACTATTTGTATTTTTTCAACCTTATTATGGTGCTGCAGCTAACACAAAATATTATTGGACTCTTTCAGCAAGAACTAACGAATAAAAATCATGGCAAATATAAAAACAATAACACAAGAATTATGGTCAGGAAGTAATGATTCAGATTATATAACAGCTTCTGGATCATTATCAGAAGCAAAAGATTATATAGATAACACAGAAACAAGATCTTCAAATGGGGATGATATGGTAATTTATGTTTTAAAAAAGAAAATAGATGAATTAATTGAAGAAGTAAACATTCTTAAAAACTCATAATGGCAGTAAAAATAAAATATAGAAGACCAAAATCAACAGATTTTTCAAAAAATGATCTTATAATAAATGTTAAAGAAGGAGCATTATATTATAAATCAGAATTTGGAGTACACAGAATAGTTTCAGAAGTACAAGAAATAAGCTATGGATCTATTACCGGTGCACCTACTATTCCTCCTGATTATGGTCCTCATCCAGATTATTCAGGGGTTTATGCAGATATTAACCATATCCATGCAGCTCCAACATTAACTAATTATTTTTATAAGTCATTTGCAAATGATTGGGGTAACCAAACAACAGAAAAACTAATAAACTGGACATCTATAGTAGAATCTTCAACCCTTAAAGAAGACGTATTATTTTTAATGCCTTTTAGTGGGACATTACATAAATTTTTTTGGAAACAAACAGGAACATGTAATCATATTACATTTAATGTATATCAAAATATAAATGATGATGGTGCATCTATCACAACAGCTACTAACAATTCACCAGTATTCGCATATTTAGAACAAGGAGCTAATGTAGGTACAGGAGATGGAGCAAATTGGGGAAATCTAAATACTATAGATGTAAATCTTTCTTTTAACGCAGGAGACCATATTGCTATATCTCTTAAAGCAAATGTAGACGGAATAGATGAAATATTTGGTCAAATGTTATACTCACAAACAATAACAATATAATATGCCTGATTACGGAATATTACAAGATGAATTATCAATATTGTCAGGAAGTATATTTTTATTTGCTTCAGGTACTTTAAGTGACAACACAACAGCAATTTCATCTTCTATTCCTCAAATTGTAGCTATTTCTTGCTCTAATAATAATAGTAATAAATTAACAAGATTAACTACTCAAAAAGCATATGGTGTTATTACTATTACTAGTGGTAGTTCAAATTTAGAACAAGACACAAAATTAGTATTAAGATATGTTAATGATATAGATGAAACAGACTTATTTACCTCTTCAGATGATACTTTAAATCATGTATTAGGAGGAATAAACACAAATATAGTATATGTTAATATTCCTATTCAAAACAATGATGATGCTTTTGCTGTAGCATACAAAACAGTAGCAGCCTTAACAGGATCTGTAGGATTTAATAAACATTATAGTGCAAGTTTAATAGAAAACACTGAAAATTTAATAAGTTTTTCAGGTTCATTAGGTGAAAATTTAAAAATAGGATCATCTTTTAAAATCAGACCAACAGGATCAGCATTACATATTTCAGGAGGATTTTTATTACATAGTTTAAATAGTGGATCTGTAGCAGTTCCTGATTTTTCAGGAACAGCAGCTCAAGTAGGTGGAATGGAAGTAGGAGACACTTTTATAGTTGGTGGAGGAATAACATCAGAAATATTTAAATGGAATATATACCAATCAGGTTCAGGGGAATTAAATCAACCATTTTATGAAGGTAATAAAATATCATCATCAGCAAGATTAGGTATAAAATTAGATCCTGCGGACAAAACAAGTGCATTTATTACAGGTTCAAATAGATCAGCAAGTATGTATTTTTCTGGTTCGGGACAAATAGGATTCGGTACATCAGATCCTTTAACAGACTTTGATATTAGAGCTAACAAATTCTATGTACAACAAAGATTAGACACAAAGGGAATTTTTATAAATGAAGATGGAGACTTAGAAACATACAATAGAACTACATCAGGATCTGCAACAGGTAGTGAATTTATACTAAAATATAGTAGAGGGGGAGCAGGAGCTATTACTGCCTTTTTAATTAATGCTGTTTTAGGAGATGTAATATCAGCAGATGCAAGTAGAGCTGAAATTGATGATTTTATAAGTAATTTAGACCCCAGAACCTTAAATAAAATTATACACTTTGGAGAAAGAGAAGGTCTATTATCAACAAGACCACAAACTGGAGACGTATTAGGATCTATAAGATGGGTAGCAGATTCAGGATCTGTAGATGAAAGAGTTTTTGATGAAAGAAAAGACGGAGAAGTAGCAAAAATCCAAGCAACAGTTGCAGAAGCACAAGATGATGGATTTAAAGGAAATATGCAATTTTTTGTAGCTACAACAAGAACAGAAGCCCCTATAGAAGTAATGAGAATAGCATCAGATGGAAATGTACACATAACAGGTAGTTTAAATGTCTTAGGAGATATAACTTATCAAGATGAATTAGTAATTCATTCTACTGCTTCAGGTAACATAAGTGCAAGTGGATTTATAAGTACAACAAGTAATATAACAGCCTCAGGTAATATAAGTGCAAGCGGGGTAATAACAGGTGAAGGGTTATTAATATCAGATGATGCAACTATAACCGATGACTTTTTTGTAGGAGGTAACTCGCAATTTGGTCAAACCGTTCCTAATTTAGGACAAACCTCAACTGTAGATGTATACGGAGACCTAAATATTCAAAGTCATATAACAGCCTCAGGCAATATAAGTTCAAGTGGTAATTTATATGGTGCAAGAGTTATTATAAACCGACTCCAACACAATAATGGTGTATCAGATATATATTTTGCTAATGGTATTCACGTTGCAGGAGGAACCCATATAACAGCCTCAGGTAATATAAGTGCAAGTGGAACAATCACAGCTCTTTCTTCTAACATTACTACAATAGATGGTGGGTCTTTCTAATTTTAATATATGTATATATAAATAATAAAAGTTATGGCATTAAAAACACCCACAAAATTTACAAAAGAAGAACTAGATAAATTAACTACTCTTCAAAGAAATATAGACACATTAACAGTTAGATTTGGTTCATTACAAATAGCTAAAATTAAAATGGAAAAACAAGAAGCTTTATTAATTAAAGAATTAGATAATCTTCAACAAGAAGAAAAAAAATCAGCTGAAGAATTAACCTCAAAATATGGAAAAGGAAGCCTAAATACAGACACAGGAGAATTCACACCATCAGAGTAGTTTTTATATTTTTTTTTATATTTATTGTTGGTTAAATCATTAAAAAACCACCCTAACACAAGATACATATTCTTTAATTGGGTTTGTAGGTTTTTTTCATATTTATATAGGAACAAACCACAGATATAACTTTATAAAATAAAATATAAAATGGCAGAACAAATAATTTCACCAGGTGTATTTACAAGAGAAAATGACCAATCATTCCTACCAGCAGGAATAGGAGCAATTGGCGCTGCAGTAGTAGGACCTACATTAAAAGGCCCAGCATTTGTACCAACAGTAATCAATAGTTTTAGTGATTATGTAAATGTATTTGGTCCAATGACAGATGATACCTTTGTACCTCATACAGTAGCAAATTACTTAAGAAGTGCAGGTACAGTTACAGTAACAAGAGTACTAGCAGGAGGAGGATACACTTACGATGTTTCATCAAATCAACAACCAGTAGCAATTGTAGCACAAACACACGCTACAGCGCACGATGCATTAGACTTAACAGGAGCAGCAGGTACTGATCTTTCTTTTACTATTACATTACCAATAGCAGATGGGGGTGAAAATGATTCAACAGGTACTATTATACTTTTAGACACTGATCAAACAACATCTCCAGCAGCAACTGCTAATACAATTGCAGTTGGAACAAGTGGTACTGCTGATGCAGTTATTACAGCAAATACAATAGATGCAATAAATGGAGTAGTTAATGCTACAAATACTAAAGTTAAACAGGCAACAAGTGGTGTAGGTCAAACAGGAGTTATAGGTGTTGAAGCTTTTCCAGGATCTTCAGACACTGAAATATCTCTTAGATTAACACACGCAGGAGCGGGTGGTAATACAGGAACAGTTATAGCTACAACTTCAGGAGTAAATGTTACAAGTGGAAATGCAGTTGCGTTTACAGGAGGAACAGACATATTATTAGGAGTAATAAAACCATCTAAAGCAACATCAACGCCTGACTTAGGAGATTCAGCTGTAGAATTAGGCCCTCTTGGTTCACAAGCTATAGCATCTGGAAGTTTTGGTTTACTTTTAAAAGGACAATCAGGAGGTTCACAAGCTACATCAGGACAAAGATATACAGCTTCAATGGATCCAGGAGCTCAAGATTATTTATTTACACAAATTAACGATAATTCATCAAATAGTAAAACAGCAGTAAATGCTTACGATGGAACTCCAGGATTTGCATATATAAATTTTGAAGCAGTACAAAAACAAATGGTAGCTTCAGGATCTATGACAGGAAATACTTTAGGTAATTATCAAATTGGAAGTGGTTCAAAAATAAATTTAATACCATTATCTAGTGATTTAGTTTATTCAGGTAATGAATTATCTCAAACAGAAGGATATTCATATGCTTCTACACCTTACATTAGATCACAATTTGTAGATGCTAGTAAAAATACAACAAAATTATTTAGAATACATACTTTAGCTCATGGTTCATCATGTAATAAAGATTATAAAGTTTCAATTTCAAACCAACAAACACATGCTGATATAGATGGTGTGTCTCAATATACAACATTTTCTTTAATCTTAAGAGATTATAATGATAAAGACAATGGTATGAGTATTGTAGGAGCATGGAATAACTTAACATTAGACCCAACAGACACAAATTACATTGCAAGAGTAATTGGAGATCAATATCCACAATATAATGACGTTTTAGACAAAGTAGAATTATTAGGAAATTATCCACCTTCACAGCCTTATATTAGAGTAGAAGTAGCTAGTGCTGTTGAAGATGCAGCAACCTCTCCTTCATTATTACCTAAAGGGTTTGATGCAATAAAAGATCCTATATTAGGAAGTGCATTTACATTAAATAGTTCAATTGCAATTTTCCCATCTGCTTCTTATGAAGGATCACAAGTAGTAGGAGGAGTATATAGTGAAGATGGATTTTTAGGATGGATGCCAACAGAAAAAGAAAATGGAAAACATAATGAAAACTGGTTAGCACCATTAACAGATGCAGCAACAGCTAATGTAGCAGGTGAATTTAATGTAGATAATTATCATGGTCATAACAATTCTAATGCATGGTCAGGTTCATTAAGTGCATCAATTGACTCAACAGGAAATTCAGGACCTAAAAATTCACAATTAAAATTTACAGTTCCTTTCCAAAATGGTGATGATGGAATTAGACCTGATGTTATTAGATTCACAGGAGGTGAAAGTACATTATCATCAGAATATACAACAAATAATAAAATATACGGATTTGATTTAAGTACAGCTACTTCAGCAGGTACAACAGGATATAATAAAGCATTAGATATTCTTTCAAACCAAGATGAATATGACATTAATATGTTAGTTCTACCAGGACTTAATAAAAGATACCACTCAACAGTTACTTCTAAAGCAATTACAATGGCAGAAGGAAGAGGAGATTGTTTCTATGTTATGGATGTTGCAGATAAAGATGCATCAATAGGCACAGCTATTACAACAATAAGTGGAACAGATAGTAATTACACTGCAACTTATTACCCATGGGTAAAAGTAGACGGAGCTACAAGACCTATATTAGTACCACCATCAGTAGTAGTTCCAGGAGCTATAGCTCAATCAGATGCTATAGCAGGAGGAGCTGAATGGTTTGCACCAGCAGGTTTAAATAGAGGTGTATTAGGAAGAGTAAGAGACGTAAAAATTAGATTAAATCAATCTGAAAGAGATAGATTATATGAAGCTAAAATCAATCCAATTGCTAGCTTCCCAGGATTAAGTAACCCATGTATTTGGGGTCAGAAAACATTACAATCAAGAGCAACAGCTTTAAATAGAATTAATGTAAGAAGATTATTAATTGCTGTGAAAAAATACATAGCAAGTTCTTCAAGATATTTAGTATTTGAACAAAATACAACAGCAACAAGAAATAGATTCTTAAATATTGTTAACCCTTATTTAGAAGGAATTCAACAAGGACAAGGATTATATGCTTTTAGAGTAGTAATGGATGAGTCAAATAATACTCCAAATGTAGTTGATAGAAATCAATTAGTAGGTAATATTTATTTACAACCAGCTAAAACAGCAGAATTTATAGTACTTGACTTTAATGTATTACCAACAGGAGCTACATTTGACACAGGCGGTACTGGAGGTGGTGGAGGAAGTTACTAAAAAAAGAAAAAATTTATATTTATAACGGAATAAAATAAAACAACATGGCAATAACAAGCGCAAATGATATGATGTTCACCACTTTTGAACCTAAATTACAAAATAGGTTTTTAATGGATATTGGTGGAGTCCCAGGATACTTAGTTAAAAAAATATCAAGACCAAGTATAGCTTTTAATGAAGTAGTTCTTGATCATATTAACTTAAAAAGAAAAATTAAAGGAAAAGGAAATTGGGAAAACATTTCATGTGATCTTTATGATCCAGTAACACCATCAGGTGCTCAAGCCATAATGGAATGGGTTAGATTATCTCACGAATCTGTAACAGGTAGAGATGGTTATTCTGATTTTTATAAAAAAGAAATTACAATTTCAACATTAGGTCCTGTAGGAGATGTTGTTGAGGAATGGAGACTAAAAGGAGCATTTTGTTTGTCAGCTAATTTTGGAGATATGGATTGGAGTTCAGACGCACCAGCAAATATTTCTATAACAATTGCAATGGATTACGCTATATTAAACTATTAAAAAATAATTATTAAAAAAGAAAAAATGAAATTATCAAATTTAAAAAATATAATTAAAGAAGAATTAAAAAAACTTAAAGAAGGAGGAGATTATTCCGATGCTAACTTTACAGAAGCAGGATATAATGAATATATGAACCGTGGGGGAATGCTTAATGAAATATTAGTTTGTTCATGTTGTAGTGGATTTGCAGCTGCAAAAGCAGCAGGAAAATGTATGGATGGTGGTGGAACTTCTGTAGGTACTGCATGTCCAGGAGGAGGATATAATGTTAGCTGTAATGACGCGGTAATTGGACCTCCTGTAGGAGTTGGAACTGGAACAAATACAGGTACAGGTAAACCAGGTCTTGGAACTGATATGATGGCTCCAAGAAGAAGATTCTAAAAATTAAAAATAATAATTATTTTATAAAAGGAAAGCGCCTATTTTGGCGCTTTTCTTATTCTTTTATATATGTATATCTGAACTAGTTTTAATAAATAAATAACGTTATGGAAGAAACAAACACCCAATTTCCTTCAGAGGAAGTTACCCTACCTTCAAAAGGTTTACTTTACCCAAAATCATCTCCTTTAAGTAAAGGAGTCATAGAAATGAAATATATGACTGCTCGAGAAGAAGATATATTAACTAACCAAGCTTTTATAGAAAAAGGAACAGTAATAGATAAACTACTACAATCTCTTATTGTAACAAAAATAGATTATAATGATTTATTATTAGGAGATAAAAATGCAATATTAGTTGCTGCTCGTGTTTTAGGTTATGGTAGTGAATATCAATTTGAATATAAAGGAGAAACACAAAATATAGATCTTACTAAAATTGAAGATAAAGAATTAAATGAAAAATTAATACAAGAAGATGGTAAAAATGAATTTTCTTACACTTTACCAACATCTAAAGTAGAAGTTACATTTAAATTTTTAACTCACAATGATGAAAAGAAAATTGAAAATGAGTTAAAAGGACTTAAAAAACTCAATAAAAATTCATCACCCGATTTATCTACACGTATGAAATACATGCTTACTTCAATAAATGGAGACCATGAAAATAAAACAGTACGTAAATATGTTGACACACAATTATTAGCTAGAGATGCTAGAGCTTTAAGAAATCACATAGCAGACATACAACCAGATGTTGATTTAAGTTTTGAATTTGAAGAAAGAAATGGGGACTTCAAAAAAGTATCAATTCCCATTGGCATTTCGTTTTTTTGGCCTGACGTTGAGGTATAGAATGGAATTGTTTAGACAACTTCATGATCTA
>Ga0181389_1000963_pt1 | contig 11506 bp, 12 predicted proteins | sample 12SPOviralmetaG_FD_130121 | JGI IMG/M metagenome (GOLD analysis project Ga0181389, IMG submission 130121) | Marine viral communities from the oligotrophic San Pedro Time Series (SPOT) site, San Pedro Channel, CA, USA - 12 SPOT_SRF_2010-06-29 | ecosystem: Environmental > Aquatic > Marine > Strait...
AAGAAAAAAGAAAACAGCACAACTATTTCTTAACTATGAGTTGTTTAAAGAAGGTAAGGTAAAATTTGAAGGTGCAACAAGAAAAGATAACAAAGCACATACATACAAACTAACTTTCTTTGGGAACGGTGTTAACCTAAAAGATATTACCGGAGACGATAAATTAAAATCTTTACCGTTATTACAAAGAGAGGAATTTAAGTTTACTTATAGCGATACCAATATAAAAGCATATTTAAAAAACGGTTTAGATATAACCGTAGACGGAATTACTTATATCGACGCTATATTATTTCCTTTAATAACTCATAGTAAAAGACTTATATATAACTCAGACTTTACGGATCCTAATAGTAGTAATACCGATAAAATAAATAATATCGCTTACGAGAATTTAACTACCGATAACGGATTATTATTATCCGAACTAAAACCCGCAATAAGAGTACATACTATAATAAAAGCAATAGAGAATAGCTACGATATAACTTTTAGCGAAGATTTTTTTACTGATACTAACGAGCCTTTCTACAATTTGTATTTATGGTTACATAATAAAACAGGTGGCTTATTCGAAGACGAAGGTAACGAAAGCCCTATAGGTAATTTCGTAAAAGCGTCTTCAAGCTCAAGGAGAGATGTTATAGATCTTTTTAATAATTACTTTATAACTCCTTCAGATAACTTCCCGGATAAACAAAGAATTTTAGACGTAACAATTTCTACTGGTCTATCAGATCCATTTTCATTTATTATTTATAAAGACGGTATTGTATTCGAAGAGTATAAAGACGTTACCGCAACTTCTGATAGATATGAAATAAGAGATTTAAATATAGACGCGGGAAAATATACTTTTGCCGTAGATACGGGAACGGCGTCAACTTATAGTATTGAATTTGACGTAAGAGCAAGAAGAGGTGGTATAAAAAGGACTCATTTTAGCGGAACCGCAGAAGTATTATCAAACGTACAATTAAGAGCCGGGAATCAATTACCGGATATAAAGGTTTTAGACTTCCTTACTTCTTTGTTTAAAATGTTCAATCTTACAAGTTTTCAAAATAGTGATGGTATTGTTGAGGTTAAAACACTTGATAGTTTCTATTCTAGTAGTACAACTATTTGGGATATAACAGAATTTATAGATAAGTCGGAATCCTCCGTCGACTCGGTATTACCTTTTAAAAAAGTAGATTTTAGTTACGAAGGTTTGGATAATTTCTTTGCGAAAAACCATTTAGAATTATTCGATAAAAAATGGGGATCCGAGGACTATACTGCAATAGATATTAAGGGTAAAATAGAAGGAGAAACATATAAAGTAAGTGTACCGTTAGAACACTTTAAATACGAAAGGCTAAAAGACGTTAACGGCGGAACGTTTAAAGATTTGCTTTGGGGATGGAGCGCTAACGTAAAACAAGAGCCAACTTTAGGAAAACCTCTTTTATTCTATCCTATTTTATCAACTCAAGATATAGGGGTATTAAATTTTGACGGTAGTAAATCTATACAAACAGATGTATTTATACCAAGTAATTCGGTAAGATTAACAGATTCTAAAAACCTAAACTTTAGCGGAGAGCCGAACGAGTACCTAGGAACTCCATTTAAGAAAACTTTATTTATAGAATATTATCAAAACTATATAAAAGAAATATTCGATCAACATAGAAGGCTTACAACAATCAAAGCTTACTTACCTATATCAATAACTTTAGATTTAAGTTTAGCGGATAAAGTTAGAATATTCGAAAACTTATATAAGATTAATAATATAACGACAAATTTCGAAACTAATCAATCTAGTATTGAGTTAATAAACGTAAAAGAAACTCTCGGCGAACCAATCGAGATAGATCCTATTGTACCAGATAAATTTGCTCCTAATAACGTTTGTATTACCGTAGACTCAACAGTAGAAACTTGCGATAACTTTATTATAACCGCAGACGCTGATTGTAACGTAGAAGGATTAGAAGTAAAATCAACTAACGAAGTAATTCCAAACGCTATAGATACAGGAAACAAACCGCAAACCGTAGACCATTCGATACCTATACCTGTTACTCAAGCCCTTATTAGTTTATCGCCCGCAGGTTTTACGGGAAGTAATACGGTAATGTTCTCTGCTTTAATAGACAAAACGGGGCTAATAGGTAACGTATCTAATTGGGACGAATATGGGGTATTCTGGTCAACTAATAAATACGCTTTAAATCCGACGGACTTTTCGGTATTAAATACGGATTCGTCGTTAACGAAAATAGCCGTACAAAGTACCGCCTTAAATAAACAATCAGCTCCAAAAAGTTTTAGCTTAAAAGTAACAGCCTTAACTGCTAATACTACATATTACTACAAGGCGTATATAAAAACAAACGCAAATAGCAATTATAATACGGGAGACGAAACGATAGCTATTACAGAAACAGGCTCAAGAAAAACCAATTTATGATAAAAAATATATTAGACTTATTAGAAATAGCTAAAGAAGAAAACGCAAGAGGCGAGCTTATAGATATAGCTTTAGGAAAAAACAAATTACCGGAGTCGATTAAAGAGGGACTCAATCAATATAAAAGAGGGTTATGGGAAAAATAGTAATGGACGTCGAGGTAAAAACCGACAGCGCGATAGATAACGTAGACGACTTAAAAGAGTCAATAGAAGACGTAGGTAAGGAAACTAAAAACGTAGCAGACGGAGCAACCGTTATGGGCGATCAACTAGACGCGGCAACCGGAGGAGCTATAACTAAGTTTAAAGGATTGACTACAACGATTGGAGGAGTAGTAAAAAGTTTTAAGTCTTTAAGAGTAGCAATTATAGCAACCGGTATAGGAGCTTTAGTTTTGGCTATTGGAGCAGTAGGGGCGGCGTTTACTAATTCCGAGGAAGGACAAAATAAGTTTTCTAAAATAATGATGCAAATCGGTGTAGTTACCGGTAACGTTATTGATATACTAGCAAACTTAGGAAAAGGTATTCTATCCCTTACTAAAATATTTAGCGATCCAGCCGCTGCGCTTCAAGGATTCAAAGACGGAATAGGAGACGCGGTAGACGGAATTAAAAACTTTAACGAAGAGACTAAAAAAGAAATTAAGATAGCCGGAGAGCTAGCGGATCAATACGCGGAGGCGGATAGAGCAGAGAGAGCTTTGTTAGTTTCAAGAGCAAAGGCGAATAGAGATAGAGCCGAACTTTTAGAAAAGGCGGTTAATAAAGAAAAGTTTTCGGTTGCAGAGAGAATTGGATTCCTTCAAGAAGCGGGAGCTATAGAAGAAAAGATAACAAATCAAGAAATAGAAGCGGCGCGTTTAAGGTTTGAGGCTAAAAGAGAAGAGAATAAATTATCCGGTTCTACTAAAGAAGATTTATTAGAGGAAGAACAGTTAAAAGCAAGATTAATAGATCTTGAAACGGCAAAGCTTACAAAACAAAAAGAAGTAACGAGTCAAATTATAGCCGCAAAGGCAGAGGAGGCGGCTGCTTTAAAAGCTATAAGAGATCAAGAGGCGGCGGATATAAAAGCGGCTCAAGATTTAAAAGACGCGCAAGACAAAGAAAGAGCGGATAAGCTAGCTAAACAAAAAGCCGACGCGGACGCAAAAGCAAAAGCGGAGAAAGATAGATTAAGAAAAGAAGAAGAAGACGCGGAAGCGGCAGCGTTAGATTTAGCCGCAGCGCAAAGAGACAATACCTTAAACGCTATTATAAGCCTAGCCGGAGAGGGATCTAAGGTAGGTAAGGCGGCAGCTTTAGCTCAAGCTACTATATCCGGAATACAAGGAGTACAAAACGCTTATACTACGGCTCAAGCTTCGCCAATAACGGTAGGGTTTCCGGCGTATCCTTTTATACAGGCAGGTATTGCGGGAGCGTTTGCTTTAAAAACAATTCAAAGTATTGTAAGCTCTAAAAAACCTAGCTCTTCTGCGGGAGGCGGAGGAGGAACAGCGCCTGCGGAGTCCCAAGCTCCTAGTTTTAACGTTGTAGGAGCAGCACCCGAAAATCAATTAGCTCAAGTAATAGGCAATAAAGAAGAAAAGCCGGTTAAGGCGTTTGTAGTTAGCGGAGACGTTTCTACGGCTCAATCCTTAGATCGTAAAATAGTCGAAGGAGCTTCGATAGGATAATATATAACAAAACAATTTAAAAAATATTATATTAATATGGATATAGTCGAATTATTTATAGACGAAAACGACGAAGTTTCCGGAGTGGAAGCAGTAAGCGTAGTGGAAAACCCGGCAATAGAAGAAAATTTTATAGCTTTAAAAAATCAAGAGTTTAATTTTGCGCAAGTAGATAAAGAAAAACGTATCCTTATGGGTGCCGCCTTAATTCCAAACAAGCCAATATATCGTAAAAATAAAGATTCGGAGTATTATATTTACTTTAGTCAAGCTACCGTTAGGAAAGCGAGCGAGTTATTCTTTATAAGAGGTAATCAAAATAACTCAACTCTAGAGCATCAACTTGAGCTTAAAGGATTAACGACTGTAGAATCTTGGATCGTAGAATCCGAACAAGACAAAAGTAGGATGTACGATTTTAACGTACCTATTGGAACTTGGATGATATCCGTAAAAGTAAATAACGATAAAGTTTGGCAGCAAGTCAAAGCCGGGGAAGTGAAAGGTTTTAGTATAGAAGGATACTTCGCGGAAAAATTAGAAACAAGACCTAACGAACCGATAAAAGACGATTTATCTAAAATAGAAGACGAGTATTTAGTCGAAGAATTAAAAGAACTTTTACAAGAAGAAAAATTAGAGTCTTTTTCGGATTATCCTAGCGGTGTAAAAAATAACGCTAAGAGAGGTATTGAGTTAAACGAAAAAGTAAACAACAAATGCGCGACTCAAGTAGGCAAAGTAAGAGCGCAGCAATTAGCTCAAGGTAAACCTATAACAACGGAAACTATAAAAAGAATGTTTAGTTACCTAAGTAGGGCTAGAGAAGATTACGACGAAAACGATACGAAAGCTTGCGGAACTATTTCCTATTTACTTTGGGGAGGTAAAGCCGGTTTACGTTGGGCGGGTTCTAAACTCAAAGAACTTGACTTAATAGAGGAAGAATTAAAAAAGCCTTGTTACGACGGTTACGAAATGATAGGTTTTAAAATGAAGAACGGAAAAAAGGTTCCTAATTGCGTTCCAATAAAATAATATGGATTACAACCCAAGTCCTCAAAACGATAAACGAGCTTGTCTTTGTAAAGACGGAATAACCTATTCTCGAGAATGTTGCGACGGTAGTTTAGTAGCTCAAGGTATAGGGAATATAGTAAAGACAACTACGACAAGATATTACAAAGTTACTAATTGTAGCGGAGGGACGAAGCATATACATACGCACGATTTAGATTTGACGGTAGGGGATATATACTATTTAAAATTTGTACATAATAACCATTCGGATTGTTATACTATAACCTCAACAAGAAATAACGGACACTTTGAAATAACTTCGGCAACGGCGTATAATAATTGCGGTCTTTGTCAAGCGGCTAACTAAAAATACAACAAACTAAAAAGTAATTTATTATATAGATATGAAATCAACTGATATGTTAAATAAAGTAAAAGAGATTCTTGGGGTTGAATTATCCGAAGAAAAGGAAATTAAGTTGGCACAAGCCGAACTTGAGAACGGGACTATTATCGAGTCGGAAAGCTTCGAACCGGGGAACGAGATCTTTATAGTAACGGAAGACGAACGTGTACCATTACCTATCGGAGACTATAAATTAATTGACGGAGAAACCTTAATTATTAAGGAGGAAGGTATAATATCTTCTATTGGAGCCGTTGAAGAAGAGCCTACCGAAGAAGTAGAAGCGGAAGAGGTAAAAGCGGAAGAAGAAAAAGAAGAAATGGGTTACGCTACTAAGGAAGAACTTGAAGAAGTCAAAAAAGTAGTAGAAGAAATTAAATCTATGCTAGAACCTAAAGAAGAAGAAATGAGCGAAGATGTAGATTCAAGCGTTAAGTCCGAAGAGACTACTACGAAAACGGTATACGCTCAAAAAGAGGATTTATCCGAAGTAGAAAAGGTTAACCATAACCCGGAAAACGAAACAGATAAGAAAATGAATCTTTATTCTCAAAAAAGAGGTTTTACGACTTTAGATAGAGTAATGCAAAAAATATCAAACTTTAAAAATTAAATTAAATGTCAACAACAACAACAACAAGTAACGACGTCTTAAGAGCTAGAGCGGAGCAAGAAACTCTAACTACTACTCAAGATATCCCTGTAAACAAAGCAGGTACTGAATTTAATATAGCAACGGATGCAATAGTATTTACGTTACCGGCTATTTCTTCAGAAAATATAGGAATGGAATTTACTTTCCGTAATACGGGAGCGGACGGTAATAACATTATTACGCTTAGTCCTGCGGCAACGGATGCGATCCACGGAACTGTAGCGGCTGTACAATCGGGCGGTGTAGATAATAAAGATTGGATCAATACAAAAGCAACTGCTAATAAAGGCGATTGGTGTTCGATCAAAGCCGTAGCGTTAACCGACTGGTATTTAACAGGAGGAGACGGCGTCTGGGCAAGTGAAGCATAATAATTAATAAATAAAAAAAATACAATGGCAACAACTAATTCATTAACAACCACATATAGCGGTGAGTTCGCAGGTCAGTACATCTCGGCAGCACTTTTGAGTGGTTCAACTTTGGATAACGGATTAATTACCGTTAAACCAAATATTAAATTTCAAGAAGTTATTAAAAAAGTAGCTTCTGACGATATCGTAAAAGATGCAACGTGCGACTTCGATCCGACATCGACTTTGACATTAACTGAGCGTATAATTACACCGTCAAATCAACAAGTCAATTTACAACTTTGTAAAAAAGATTTTCAAAACGATTGGGATGCTATCTCTATGGGCTATTCGGCTTTTGATAGTTTACCTAGTTCTTTTGCTGATTTCTTAATCGGTCACGTATCGGAAAAAGTAGCTCAAAGAACGGAACAATCAATTTGGAACGGAGCAGCTGCAACGGCTGGACAGTTCGGAGGATTTAAAGAGCTTATGTTAGCCGACGCGGACGTAACGGACGTTGGAGCGGGAGCTGCGGTTACTTCGGCAAACGTAGTAGAAAAATTAGGACTCGTAGTAGATGCGATCGGTAGCTCGCTCTATACAAGCGATGACCTATTTATCTATGTATCTCAGAACGTAGCGAGAGCATATGTAAGAGCATTAGGTGGTTTTTCAGTAGCAGCAACTTCAAACGCGGGTACTGATAATAAAGGTACTCAATGGTTTAACGGAGGAGCGCTTTCGTTTGATGGCGTAAAGCTCGCGGTAGCTAACGGATTAGCGGATAACACTATGGTAGCTGCGGAGAAATCAAATCTTTATTTTGGAACCGGTCTTTTATCGGATCATAACGAAGTGAAGGTGATCGATATGGCGGATATTGATGGAAGCCAGAATGTAAGAATCGTAATGCGATTTACGGCTGGAGTTCAGTACGGGATCGGAAGCGACATCGTACTATATTCGTAATAGTTAATTAATCAATTAAAAGGGTGGGTAAGCCAATAGTGCCTACTCACCTTTTTTTTATAAAAATATACAGATGGCTTGTGATTTAACAAAAGGTAGAAAAGAACCGTGTAAAGATTCGGTTGGTGGTATTAAAGCTGTTTTCTTTGCAGACTTTGGCGATATTACTATAGCCTACGACGGTACGGATACGGACGTGGTAGACGATTTAGGAACGGTAACGGTATTTCGTTACGATTTGAAAGGTAATTCTTCGTTTGAACAAACGATTACCTCTTCAAGAGAAAATGGTACGACTTTCTTTGAGCAAACATTAAACCTTACTCTAAAGAAATTAACGGTACAAGATAATAAAGAGCTGAAATTAATGAGTTTCGGGCGTCCGCATATTATAGTGCAGGATTACAACGGTAACGCTTTCCTAATGGGAGCGGAACACGGATGCGACGTGAGCGGCGGTACGATTGTGACTGGATCGGGAATGTCTGAATTAAGCGGATATACGCTAACTTTCGTAGCGAATGAGCAAGTTCCTGCAAACTTCCTAGAAGGTGCAACGGAAGCTAATCCCTTTGCCGGTTTAACGGGTACGGTAACCGTAACGGCGGGTACAAATTCTTAATAGGGTTTTTATTTGGTAAAATTAGGGGGTTTTTAGCCCCCTTTTTTTTTACTTTAAATTTAACAAAAAACAAGTTTTTTTATTATATATATATGATAGTATTGCAAGAAACTAACAACGCTCAAAATATAAACTTTATACCTAGAGAATATACCGCCGGAGCTTCTTATACTTTTAATATAGTAGACGAAACTCAAAATAAAAGCGTATATAGTCAAGCGACAACCGGAGTAACTCAAAACCTATACTATAATAGATATAACGCGTCTTTTACAACCTTAAAACAAGGTATTTACTATATGCTTACCGTTTTATCCGGTACAAACGTTATCTTTAAGGACAAAATATACTGTACTAATCAAACCGATTTACCTCAATATACAATCAATAGCGGAGAGTATACTTCTAACGATACTACAAACGAATTTATTACAATATAATGGAGAACCTACATATAGTTAATTTAGCCTCTTATAATAGACCTCAAATATCCGAAGACAAGCAAAGAGAATGGGTAAATTACGGAGACGATAATAATTACTACCAATATCTTATAGATTTATATACCAATTCAACAACTAATAACGCAATTATTAACGGTATAGCAAATATGATATATGGCAAAGGAATTGACGCTCTTAATAATAGTCAAAAGCCTAACGAATACGCCGCAATGAGATCTATAGTATCGGATCATTGTTTAAGAAAAGTTTGCTTAGATCTTAAATTACTAGGAGAGGGATCTTTTCAAGTTCTTTATCAAGATAGTAAAGTAATAAAGGCGGAGCATTTTCCTAGACAAACCTTAAGACCGGAAAAATGTAACGAAGACGGAAAGATAGAAGCTTATTATTACGCTCCCGATTGGACTAAAGTAAAGCCAAACGATAAACCTCAACGAATCGCTTCTTTTGGATTTGGTAACGGTAAAGAACCGGAAATTAAAATATGTAAAAGATACGTTTCCGGCTACGATTATATATGTCCCGTCGATTACCAAGGCGGATTAGCTTACGCGGAACTAGAAAGCGAGATATCTGATTACCTTATTAACGACGTTCAAAATAATTTTTCGGGCACCAAAATCGTAAATTTTAATAACGGTTCACCGGACGTTAATCAACAACTCCAAATTAAAAACGACGTAATGCGAAAGCTTACCGGCGCAAGAGGAGAGAAAGTAATAATAGCTTTTAATAATAACGCCGAAAGTAAAACAACGGTAGACGATATACCTTTAAACGACGCTCCGGCTCATTACGAATACTTATCTAACGAATGTAGTAATAAGTTAATTGTAGCGCATAGAGTTACAAGTCCTTTACTTTTAGGAATAAGAAACGATAGTAACGGACTAGGATCAAACGCGGACGAAATAAAAACCGCCGCTTTACTTTTTGACAATATAACTATAAAGCCTTACCAAGATCTTTTAGTCGATTCTATAGACGATATACTAGCCGTTAACGATATAAGCCTTAAACTTTATTTTAAGACGTTACAACCGCTTTCTTTTATAGAACCGGACAATCTAGTAACGGACGAAGCTAGAGAGGAAGAGACGGGCGTTAAAAGAGGTTTAAGCTTAAAAAGTCAAGTAGTAGATAAAGACTTTGCTATTATAGACGATCGTTTAGCTTACGCAACTAAAGAAATGGCTATCGAAGGAGCTAAAAATATAGGTTGTGAAGGTTACCACGAACACGAGTACGAAGGTAAGATTTGGTTTATGCCTTGCGAAGAACATAAGCAAAGTAATTTAAGCGCCGAAACGGACGATAAAGTATTTGATTTACTCAACGAGTTTGGAGAAGACGAAGATTTAGAAAATTGGGATTTAGTAGACGAACGTAAAGTCGATTACGATCAAGAAGAGGCTTTAGATAAAATGGTAGGTTTAGCAAGAGTAGGACAAGCAACTCCAAATTCTAAAAGTAAGCAAGACGAAACAAATAAAGAAGGAGTACAGTTTAGAGTAAGATATCAATACGCTCCTTTAACGGTTTCGGCTAATAGTCGAGAGTTTTGTAGAAAGATGGTAGCCGCTAGAAAATTATACCGTAAAGAAGATATAATGCAAATGAGCAAACAACCCGTTAACGCCGGCTGGGGTAAAGACGGAGCGGATACATACGATATTTGGCTCTACAAAGGCGGTGGATCGTGTCAACATTTTTGGATGCGTAAAACGTATATGAGTAAAAAAATAGGAGAAAAAGCAAACGTTCCAAACGACGAAATAAGCGTTAACAAAGCAAAAAAAGAAGGATTCAAACCCGAGACTAACGATACTAAAGTAGCGAAACGTCCAAGAGATATGAAAAATAGAGGGTTTATAAAACCTAAAAACTTTACAACACCGAGATAGTTATGGCAGAGGCATTATTTGTAACTAGAAAAGATATAGTTAAGTATACTTCGGTATCCGGGGGGCTTGATACGGATCGTTTTATACAGTACGTTAAGATCGCTCAAAATATACATATACAAAACTATATAGGAACGGATCTTTATAATAAGATTTCTACCGATATTATAGCGGGTAATTTAGCGGGTAATTATGCTACCCTTGTTGAGACGCATATAAAGCCTTGTTTAGTACATTGGGCTATGGTTGAATACTTACCTTGGGCGGCTTATAGAGTCTCTAATAAAGGTATTTCTAAAGGGACTAGCGAAAACTCCGAAAGTGTTTCGAAGGAAGAGGTAGACTTTTTAGTAGAAAAAGAAAGAAAGACGGCTCAATACTATACCGATCGAATGATAGAACACTTCTCTTTTTACGCGTCTAGTTTATACCCGGAATATTATAGTAATAATAACGACGACGTTTTTCCGGACAAAAGCGCGGATTATACAGGTTGGGTTATATGATTAAAAAAAAATACAAACCTAAACAACAAAACGTAGTTAAGTTAAAAAACTACTTAGAGAAGATATATAACAAAAACGTAAAAAAGTAATTATAATAGTATGGCTAATAATATAAATTGGGGTAAAGTTTATTGTAATATGGAAACTAATTCTGCTTGGGGAGCGGATGAAGCATATACAACTGAATTTATACCCGATTTTTCTGCTCCAAGTTGTTGGACTTTAGTACCTGCGTTTACAGCGGATACAACATTATATAAAGCAGATACAACATTATTTACAGCAGATGCAACACAAATAACATAATATAAAAAAATGGCTAAACAGACGATAAATATAGGAACTACTGCAAATGATGGTACAGGCTCAACCCTACGAGATGCCTTTGATATTTGTAACGATAACTTTACAGAATTATATTCTGATGATGCAGGAGATGTAGGTAGTATAACAGCAACA
>Ga0181389_1000965_pt1 | contig 11504 bp, 18 predicted proteins | sample 12SPOviralmetaG_FD_130121 | JGI IMG/M metagenome (GOLD analysis project Ga0181389, IMG submission 130121) | Marine viral communities from the oligotrophic San Pedro Time Series (SPOT) site, San Pedro Channel, CA, USA - 12 SPOT_SRF_2010-06-29 | ecosystem: Environmental > Aquatic > Marine > Strait...
ATAATGGATGATAAAGATGAAACAATTAAAATGTTAGAACATCAAATCCAAATGATGTGGCAAGGATTTGAGGAAGGTATTTCTAGCGATGAAATGAACGCAAGAATATTTGGAGAGAGATAATGAATAAATACACATTTTATTTTATTGTATTAGCTATCGCTATAAAATTAGCCGGTAACTTCTAATGATAAAAGTAAAGACCAAAGAATGTATCCATTGCAGGCAAACAGGTACAGTAATGGTAAATGAAGAAAAGTATAAGGAATTTACCGAAACGCCTAGACATCTAAGACGATTGATACAAGATATATTTCCCGAACACAGTAGAGCAGAACGAGAACAACTTTTAAACGGAGTTCATCCCGAATGTTTTGAAGATATGTTTGGAGGAGAAGGACAATGAGGGACTTAACAAAAAAACAAATAGAATTAATTAATGAATGGTTGGAGGAATACAACGAAAAGACATATTATCTTTCCCAAATAGAATTTTCAGTTAATACTAGAACAAGAACGTATGCAAAACAATCTGTAGATATGGATAAGTTTCCATTAGATTTGTTCAAAAGATTAGAAGAAATCAACGATACTGAAATCTTGTGGAATACAATAGATTTATATATACAAGAACAACAATCAAAACCAATTGTAGTAATAGATAGGGACGGATTCAGTACAGTATGAGGTCAAGAAGAACAGGTTATTCGCCGGGACACTCTCGAGAAGATAACGATGCAACTTTTCCAAGATTTGGAACTGGTAGATATGTAGGACGGAACACCGGTGGATTAGGAGATACAAGTTTTAAAATTGAAGACCTGTTAAGTTTCAAATCAAAAGATGAAAAATACTGGAAAGAAGTTGAAAAAACAAAAAAACTAAATATTGAAAAAGCAATGACCAAACATCAAATAATCAAAGATATATTTTTTGGAAAGTTCGGGGAAACATTAAAAGAAAAAGACTTAGAAAATGTACTTGATGAATTTTTCAAAGAATATAAAAGAACAATGAAAACACAAGAAATAGAAAATTTCTTTTATGGAATAGACGAGGAGGAATAATGCCTAACTGGTGTAGAACTACTGTTAGATTTGTAGGAGAACAACAAAGTCTTGATTTGTTAGAAAAAGATATAAACGTTATAACTACAGACAATCGTTTTAGCATAGCTCAATCAATAATTCCACAACCCGACGAACTAAATAACGTAATAGTTGGCTATAAAGACGGGGCTAAGTATTGGTGGGCAGATACAGAAGAACCTTTAGCTCATGAAGACATAGATATGTTGTTTCAAACTTACGGATATTACGATTGGTATCAATGGAGATTAGGTAATTGGGGCAGCAAGTCGGGAGACCTTGATACTACAAAACTTAGAATTGACAAAAATCATATAGTTTTCAAATATGAAAGTGCTTGGAATGACCTTAGAGAACTTCATAAAATAATTGCAGAAGAATACAAATTGTTATCTATAGTTTCATGGTGGGAAGAAAGTGGTTATCACGGCACTTATAAAATTGTAAATGGAGAAGTAATTGATGAAAACATAGGGTATGATTATTATGATGGTACCGACGATATAGGAGAAGAAGAATGACTACTAAAAAATTAAAAAAAATGTTAGCTAAAAATCTTGCTAAATTACAAAAAGCCGAAGAAATTAGCAAAAAACTTATAGACGACAGAAATAAGATAATTAAAAAACTTTCTAATGACGGCATGGCAGTAAAAGAAATAGCTGAATTAGTCGGAATGACTAGACAGATGGTCTACAAAATAATTAACTAATGTGTCTTAAATACGATTACGCAATCGAATTTCAATTAGTAAATCAATTTAATACTGAAGATATGCTTGTTGAAATAAGAGACAACATTCAAGAAATGTTATTGCAAGCTGACATAACAGAACTTGATGAATATCAAGATGAAGAATGCAAATGTAACTTGGAGGAACAATAGCTTATCTAAAAACTCACGACTGGGCTATTAATGGATTAAAGCATATTGTACTGAAAGAAGCTAATGGAAATAAAGATACTGCAAAAATAGCTTGGGACCTAGCATGGAGAAGACTCCAATGCAACCAATGGGGAAGTGCAGATGAATGGTCAGCAGAAAGAATCGATTCACTTGTAACAACTGCTAAATCTTTATTACCGAAAACCTTTACTTCGGGAAATCTAATAGATAATATAAGAGAAGTATTTGGGGAAGTAGAAGATATTTCCCACAAATTAGGAACTGAATACCCTGCAACAATTGTAACGATAAGGAGGACAAGTGGGAATATACAGAATACAGGACGACAAAGCTAAATGTATAACTTTAACAGTTGACTATGAATTTAGTTTTGGAACAAGCGAAGAAGAAGCTATAGACCAAATAGATGAAATGGTAAAGATGACGGACAATGATATAGATTTTACTTTTATATCACACACGCCAGTTTTTTATACAACAAATCCATGGGAAGAACACGAGGAAGAATAATGATAGAACATATAATAAATGAATTGAAAAGACTCATAAAAGAATACTCTCTAACTGATGATGATGTTAAAATCTTATCAGCAAAGCTAGAATTATTTTTTCACAATTATTTATCAGAATATCATGAAGACCTTGAATCAGAAAAAATTTTAACTGATGAAAAAGCATTAGAAACTATTCTTGGTTTCGAAATGTCAAAACAACTTGACCAATACGAAGATGTCAAGAAAGAAGGTACAGAATGAATGAAATACTTTCTTTTATCCATTGCAGACTTTGTTTAGAAGAATTACCGAAGGATACTTCTCCAAGAGAATGGGTAAAGATAGAAGCAGGTAGGACAGAACACGGATTACAAGTTTGGTGTATTAGACATGAAAAAAATATAGTTCACATAGATATGAAGAATGCGTTATGGCACTAACAGAAAAAGATTATTTGAAAGCTATAAAATCTTATAGAAAACAAATCGAAATAGCACACGATATTATGGACACCGAACAGCAAGTTCAATTTTTCGCAGTCCTAAATGATTGGAATACATTTCAAAGAGCAACGGAGGAAGAATGAAGAATATAAGATTAGAAAAAATTGTTTTATATACAGCAATTGATAAAAATAATTACGATACAGCATTAGACACAATTGTTCATCTTTTAGAAGAACAATATGATTTAAAACTGCTGGACTGGGAAAACCCTGTCGAATATACTATTACTAAAAGAAAGGCAAAGTAATGAATACTTTCGTACCATACCCAAATCTTGACAAGATTGCATTATGCTTAGATAACTCAAGATTGAATAAACAAATACTAGAAACAGTACAAATTATCAAAGTACTCGAAAAAGAATACCCAAGTAACGCTTGGCAAAACCACCCAGCAGTCGTTCAATGGACAGGACATGAATACAAGTTATCAGTTTATGGATTGACTATGGAAAGAGAAGCTAACAAGCGTGGTATCAAAGCTAATCAAAAAGATTGGTTGTATGAAAAAATGCAACAATTTATAAAAGAGGGTAGAAATGTAGATTTTCCTAACTGGTGGGGATTTGAACCAATGCACGCAAGTCATCGTTCTAACTTAACTAGAAAAGATGCAGTTCATTACGGACAATTCTTTGATGATGAGGCAGGAAAACCTTATATTTGGATTCGTGATAATAAACTTCAGTTTGGTAAATATCGTTCTGATATTCAATTAAAAGAAGCAGAAAACATGAAACATGCTGAAATTTGGAAAGCTATAATTGATAAGAAAGTATGATATCTAAAGAAGAACTTAACGCTAAAAGAAAAGAATTCAAAAAAGAATTAATTCGTTTGAATAATATTACTGTTGATTATTATCTTGAAAACATAAAAGAAAAACAACCAACAGCTAACGAAGAACTTGTTTTTGAACTTCTTAGGGATAATTTACATGAATATAAACAAAAGTATTTCGGATGGGATAATGATGTTAGACCAAACGTTGAACCAGTCGAAAAAATTGTCGAAAATAAAAAACCTATTAAAAGAACACGTAGAAATAAAAACCTTTCAATATTGATTAAAAATGAAATGCTTGCAACAGGTAAAAAAACAAAAATATTTGTTCATAAAACAGGAAGGTATATAGGAAAAGTTAAAACAACAAATGAAATCAGAGATGAAGTAACTAATTGTTACAATTTGATTGCAGATGATAAAAAAACTAAACCTACTAGAAAAGAATTAATTAACCGTTTAGCTCCAGTTGATAGTTTTTCAAAACGTATAGCAACAATCGTTGTAAATGAAATGATGTTACAAGATAAAAACCTAAAATTTATTTCAGAAACTAAACGTAGAAGAATGGAACAACATTACAAACAAGAAAATCTTAATTACAGTAAATACGTAGAAATATTGTCTTTCATTTCAAATTACCAAATGGAACAATTGATGGAAGGTAGCAAAAGAATCAAACCAAAAATAGAAGAAATATTTGTTCATTCATCTTTAGAATCTGTAGCAGAAGTAAATACTCACATTCATAAATTGATGGAAATGAATATGATAGAGAATCAAAAAACAATGTATCACTTACCGTACGCAGATAGTTATAACGCTTTTAAAAAGCTAGAACGTAAAATAAACACCGAAATAAACAAAAAGAACAAACCCAGCTCATAAAAGTAAGCTTTTAAGAAGATTTAGCAAGTACTTTGTTGCAAACCTTAACTCTTTACCCTAGTATTATGATTGAAATGGCTATATATAAAGTAGAAATACCGTTCCTGCCTCCGTCTAAGAATAAATATGATGGTTGGCAACACGTATGGAAGTCGGGTTTAAAAAAGAAGTGGAAAGAGCAGCTATATGTAGAGCTTGCTGCATTACCAAAGGCAACAATAGTTGAAGCTAAAGCTATATTAATATTTGATGTCAATAGGAGAAGGGACTGGCAAAACTATGTTCATCCTCTTTGGCATTTTGTAGCAGATGCATTGCAAGATGTGGGTATAATAGAAGATGACACGCCAGAATACTTTACAACCAAAAAAAATGGGGGTATTGAATTTATGGTAGAGAAGGATGAAACAAAATCGAAGAAACAGATAAGAAGAACCGTCTTGGTTTTAGACCTGACGACGTAAAACCTTTAGATTACGGTGGTGGAAAAGCATCACTTTGGGATGGTCGTTGGTCTTTTATAGCCAAGCAAGAATGTATAGATATCGTAAATAATGTAGAGCCAGAATTACGTGAATCCAAAAGATTCGAATTACCTTGTGAAAAATGTGAAGCATCACTTTCATGTTTAACTGCAAAAGAAAAAGAAGTTGGCTCAATAATGTTTGACAGAGAATATAAAACTAAGCCAAGGTCATCAAGTTCATCATTATTTCCTTATACTGTGATGGAACCAAATTTAGACGAAAATAGTTACTTAGTAGAAACATTTAATAAAGACTATCAGGGTGGACAAAACATGTGGGTAGTTAGTGGATGGGATTTAGCTTGGTCAGAAAAAGCAGGTGGAGATTATCTTGCAAAAGTAACTGCATCTTTTGATATGGAAACTGGTATAAAAACAATCTTAGATATTGATAGATGGCAAAAACTATCCTTTGAACAGCAATGTAAATTAATAGAACACCACAATGAAAGATACAATGAAGACTTAGTTGTTATCGAATCTGACTCTGCACAAATGATTTGGGCTCAATATCTTGAACAAAAAACTACTCTACCTATAATGAGGCATAGAGCTGGTGGTAAGAAAGACTTACAATCAGGAGTGCCGGGATTACTGATGGATTTAGAAAGAAAGGTCTGGAGAATCCCATATAATAAAAAGTCGCGTAATATGGATAATGTGAAAGCTTTTTTAACAGAAGCAGAAGCTTTCGGATGGAAGAACGATAAACTCGAAGGAGTTGGAGAACACGACGACCTAGTCATGGCTTGGTGGCATTGTAACTTCGGCTTAGAGAGATACAAAAAAATAGCATCTTGGGGAGCCTATTAATCAATGGCAGAACAAAAAAGTAGTAGATTTCAGAGAGCGTTAGAGTTCTTGAACCGACCTCCTGAAAGAACTGTAAATAAATTACAAAATGAAATAAATAATCTCAGTAGTAAAAGAGATATTAACCTTGACCCAGACAGAGTAGATTTAAACGGTCCAGTATACGGATATAATACCAACGCAGGTTATTTTCCAAACACAAATGATGTTGGAGATGGTACTGGTAACTCAGCAGTTGTTGCATGTCTTGAAGTTTTATCAACTTCTTTCTCAGAAGCACAACTTGAAGTATACGAATTAGACAAAGACACTAATCAATACGAAATAGTTCACAACCACCCAACTTCAAATTTATTCAAAAGACCGAACCCTTATATGTCCGGAGAACTTATGAACTCCTATTTAATGTATTCATTACATGCAAACGGTAATGCATATATATTCAAAAGAAGAAGTGAAGCAGGTAGAGTTGTAGAATTGCACCCAATTATGCCTCACATGATTAGTCCACGAGGAAATACAAAAGAACTAATAACACATTTTGATTATGAACTTCCAGATGGAAAAGTTCAAATAGCTAGAGATGACATGATACATGTTCGTTTGAATATGGATGCTAATGACCATAGAGTAGGTAGAGCACCATTAAAAAATGTTTTAAGGGAAATAATCGGAGATGAAGCAGCAGGACAGTTCGCAACTTCTTTATTAACAAACATGGGAGTGCCCGGAGTAATCTTATCCCCTAAAGGTGGAGATGATATATTTGGTGGACCAACAAAAGAACAAGCTGAACAAATAGCAGAAGCTTATAAATCTAAATTTGGAGGAGCAAACAGAGGAGCTCCAATGGTACTGTCTGGACCAATGGACGTAGACGTAGTCGCTTTCTCTCCAGACCAATTAAATTTAAACGACCTTCGTAGAATACCTGAAGAAAGAGTATCAGCTGTTCTTGGAGTACCGGCAATATTAGCTGGACTTGGAGCAGGTCTTGACGCAGCAACATATTCTAATGCTAGGGAACTAAGAGAATTCTTTACAGAAAACAAGTTAGTACCAATGTGGAGAATAATTGGTCAAGAAATTACGCATTCATTACTAAAACAAGATTTTACCGATAACAATGATATGGTTTGTAAATTCAATACAGATAATGTTAAATCATTAGCAGAAGACAGAGCAGAACTACTTAAATCAATGGATATCGGTGTTAAAGGTGGTTGGGTATCAATAGCAGAAGCACGACAAGCTATTGGATTACCAACAAATGATTCTCATAATATTTATTTAAGGTCATTGCAATGGAACCCAGAAACAGGGGACCAAAGTGGATTAGGTAGTAATTATGAAGGAGACCCGATAATCGACGCAGAACCAAAACCATTTGATGAACAAGTTGTTACTGAAGAATCGTTAATGGATGAAGGTTCAACTATTGGAAAATCAAAAAATAACTCAGAACAAAAAGATTTACTTAGTACAGTTACATTTCCTGTAGATGCAGTTAGGGGACCAGATGTCCTCAAACCTACAAGACTTGACGAAGATGAAGAAGAAGATGAAGAAAAAGCAACAGCAGATGTTTTTGAAACAGTTGCAGAAGCTGAAATGAGAGCAGAACAACTTGGTTGTGAAGGTACTCATACACATGACCACAATGGAAATATTTTATATATGCCTTGTGCTACTCATCAAGAATACGAAAAAATTGTTAATGATAATGGCAACTCTCCAGTAGAATATAGTACAGAAGATATTATTAAGGAAGCATTTAAAACAGCTATGGAAGAATTTGAACAAGAAATTGATATATTAGAAATGGAAGCAGAATCTAAAAAGCCGGGAGACCCAGCAACAAGAAATGCAGGCGGACCTAAAGAACAAGAAGGTGATATTACTAACTTCCCAGATAAAGGCAAAGATATGGCTATACTTCTTAGAAATTCAAAACATAAAGTATTTCCAGATTATGCTTTTGTCAAAAAGATGAAAGATGATTATCCAACTCTTTGGAGAAGAGCAGGTACTGGTGGAAATCCTCCTACAGCTTTCACAGGTAATGATGCTTTTAGATATTGGACTAAGTTTAGAGCCGGAGATAGAGGTACTGCAACGTTAGCTTGGGTAAGAAGAAGAGAACTTTACATGGGTAGACATGCAGGAGATAAACTTCTTAATGGAACAATAGCAATGATGAAATGGGGCGGTATAACTTCAGCTGGACCAACACGTATGAAAGCTATCGTAAGAGAAGCTATGGATAAGATAGACGATAAAAAAAAAATAGCTGAACCAGTCGATAGTAAAGCTCCAGCAGTAACAGTTCCAGCAAGTGTTAAAAAAATACTTTCAGACAAAGTAACTGAACATAATAAAAAATCTCAATACAAAGTTAATTCAAGAATGTTACAAGCAGTTTATCGTAGAGGTGTAGGAGCATATTATTCAAATCCTTCATCTGTTAGAGGTACAGTAACTTCAGCTCGTCAGTGGGGATTAGGCAGAGTTAATGCTTTCCTTAAAGGAGTAAGAGGTAAATTTCCAAGAAGTCCATTTGATTTAGATTTATTACCAGCAGGTCATCCTAAAAAAAAGGGATATAAAGCAGCCAATGTAAAAGTTGGAGATTATGTATCATGGTCTGTTGATAAAAAACCAGACCCACCGTCAATAGTTCACGGTATTGTTGATAAGATAGCTAAATCTGGAACAGTTTCAGCTGGTAACGAGAAGTATGAAGCTACTGAAAGTAAGCCTGTTGCGGTAATGACAGTTTATGCTCAAGTTAACGGAAAACATGTTAAAACAGACCGTAAAGTAGCAAGATATTTCTCACAGCTAAGAATTATTAGTGCTTGGGATAATTAAAAAAAAATACTGTATAATAAAACTTAGAAACGATGAGTAATTATATAAATGCATATAATCTAGGTAAACTTCCAAAAAGAAGTAGAACAATAGAAGAACAACGTCAATGTAAATCGTATGGAAGTAGCACTATTATTTCTAAATATAACAAAACAGAACATTGAAATAATCACAGACCAATCAAATATCCAAGAGTCAGAGGAAAACCCTCAAAGTCTGAATAATAAAAAAGTCAATACTTTTCCAACTTAGTTTCAGTTTTTTAGTAAATTGGATAGTGAACACTTTATTTTAAGGATAGGTAATGGAAGAACAAAAAAACGCAGAGTTTCACATCAAAGAAAGTGGAGCTGGAAAAGTTGAGGCAGTATTCTCTGTCTTTAATATGGTAGACTCCGATGGAGATGTCATAGTCAAGGGAGCAGTTAAGTCAGGTTTCCCTAAATCAGGATACGTACCAATGGTATGGTCACATGATTGGAAACAACCTGTAGGAAAAGGTATCATTGAATCTGATGATAACAAAGCCGTTTTCAAAGGTAGTTTCTTTTTAGACACAGAAGCAGGACAAGAGGCGTACAAACTTGTCAAAAATATGGGAGACTTACAACAATGGTCTTTCGGTTACGAAGTTAACGATTCCGAACAAGGTGAGTTCACAAAAGATAGTGAAAAGCAAACAGTTAGATATCTAAAAGATTTATCTGTTTTCGAAGTATCTCCTGTTCTTGTAGGTGCAAATAGAGAAACTTATACTCTAGCTATGAAACATGCAGTACAGCAAGAATCAGGTGAAGTAAAGGATGAAATCAAAATGGATGAAATAGAAGAAGTCTTAGAGGATTCATTAGAAACCGAAAAAGGTCACACGCCAGTGCATACTGTACAACAATCAGTTGGTCAGATTGCAGAAGACCTCAAAGATATTATGGGTAAATTACCAAAAGATATCAATGAGCCACTTCCTAGTTGGTGGGTAGACATGGTCAAAATGACTGCCTCTAAAATAAATAAAGTTCGAGATTACATCGTAGACCCAGCATTTATGGAAACTGACAAACCAATGGAAACAGATGGTTGGATGGACGATGACAAAGATTATGAAGATGACAAAAAAGATGACAACCAAATAGAAAGTGAAGTCAAGAGCTTTACTTTCATAGAACATGTAGAAAATCTCAAAAATGAGGTAGATATGTTCAAAAACCGCGTAATGAGTCTTGCGCTATTACGTGCTGAAAAAGGGAAACGACTAGGTAAAAGTGCTTCAGAAGGTGTAGCTTCTGTTGCTAATACCCTAGAAGATACTTTCCGTGACTTAGACGAATTGCTTAACGAGGATGTTCTTCCGATTCCTGAAGCAGAAGTTGAAGTCGATATAACTGAAGAAGTAACTGAAGTAGAAGAAGTAGAAACTGTAGAAGAAGTAATTTCTGAAACAGAAGAAACTGAATCTGTAGAGGAAACTACTACAGTTGAGGAAGATATTAACTTAGATGAGGAAATCTCAGGTATAGAATCTGAAGAGGCATTCAACCAGTTATTCCTAGACACCCAAGCTGCTCTAGCTAGGACACTTGGGGTAGAAATACAAGATAGCGTAGACGAAGGATAAAACACATGGGCAAACTCAATGAAATGAAAGAGCAAGTTGCGAAAGAACGTAAAGAACTTTCCGACCTGTTCAATTCAGCTGACGTTGCAGACTTAGATGGTGAAAAGAAAACTGAAATCGCTGACAGAACTAAAGGATTAAATTCTTTAGTAGACTCTGTTAACGAACTCGAGAATCTTGAAGCAGAAAAAGCTCGTAACGAAAAAGCTTTAAACTCACTTGAAGCTCCTGTAGACAGCGAAATTCCAGCACAAGCTGGAGCACCAGTTGGTAAAAAATCAATCGGTGAACAATTTGCTGAGTCCCAAGTTCTAGCAGACTATCACGAAAGAGGCGTTAAAGGTATTGACGCTCACATAGACACAACAGCTATGGAGATGAAAACCCTCTTAACAACTACTGGTTATCCACCAGAGTCATTAAGAGCGCCGGGCATTATACAAACTGCAACAAGAAATCCAGATTCAGTTCTCGGACTATTCTCAGTTATAAGTACAAACCAAAACAGTTACCCATACTTGACAGAAAGCACATTCACAAATAACGCTGCGGAAGCAGCAGAAGGTGCAGCTTATGGAGAAGGCGCTTTAGCTTTCACAGAGGCTACAGAGTCAATTAGAAAGTTCTCTGTTTCTTTACCTGTAACTGACGAATTACTATCCGATGTACCTGCAATTCAAGGATATATCGATAGCAGATTGAAATTAATGCTTCAATTAAGATTAGATGGACAATTAATTGCTGGTAACGGTACTGCTCCAAACATCGAGGGTCTCCTTGATGCTGGAAAATCATCCGTTAACGCAATAGACTTCTCAAGCTACTCCGGTACTTTGGGAAGAATTGGCGCAGTGTATGAAGCGATTACTGCAATACGTAATAACGCTTTCCTTGAGCCAGATGCAATTATTATGCACCCAACTGATTGGAATCAAGTAGTAACACAGGTTGGTACCGACTTTGCCGGTGCCGCCGCAGCAGGATATGCAGAAGCATCTCCAGTGTTTGTGTCAGC